>ENA-UONW01003630-UONW01003630.1-human-gut-metagenome-genome-assembly--contig:-CS52-NODE-3630-length-12472-cov-11.992349_pt1 | contig 12472 bp, 9 predicted proteins | sample MGYA00242463_ERZ724010 | MGnify/ENA metagenome assembly ERZ724010 | reverse complement strand
GGCGCGAACATCGGCACGACGGTCACGGCGTGGCTGCTGTCGCTGTCCGGCATCAGCGGCGACAGTCTGTTTCTGCAGCTGCTGAAGCCGTCGTCGTTCACGCCGGTGCTGGCCGTGATCGGCATCATTCTGTATCTGACCGGCAAGGGCAAGAAAAAGGACACGGGCCTCATCCTGCTCGGGTTTGCGACGCTGATGTTCGGCATGGAGTCGCTGTCCGGCTCGGTCTCGGGCCTGCGCAACGACCCGAACTTCACAAAGTTCTTCCTGATGTTCTCCAATCCCATTCTCGGTGTGCTGGCCGGTGCGATTCTGACCGGCATCGTGCAGTCCTCGTCCGCCTCGGTCGGTATCCTGCAGGCACTCTCGTCGACCGGCGCGGTCAGCTATGGCGCGGCGATCCCCATCATCATGGGCCAGAACATCGGCACCTGCGTGACGGCCATGCTTTCGTCCGTCGGCACGAATAAAAATGCCCACCGGGCAGCCGTCGTGCATCTGAGCTTCAATATCATCGGCACGATCGTCTGGCTGACGGTATTTGAGGTGGCAAATCTGCTGCTGCACTTCTCCTTTGTTGACCAGCCGATCGACACGTTCCAGATCGCGGTCATCCACTCGATCTTCAATGTGCTGTGCACGCTGATGCTGCTGCCTTGCTGTGGGCTGCTGGAAAAGCTGTCGTACCGGCTGATCCCGGAGACGGATCACCCTGATACCGCCGCCGTGCTGGACGAGCGTCTGTTCGCCACGCCGGCCATCGCGCTCGTCAAGAGCGAGGAGCTGACCAAGCGCATGGCCGCCGACGCGGAGCTGGCGCTGCATGAGAGCCTGCAGGCCGTGCTGCACTTCACGCCGGAGCTGGCCGCCTCGGTCCGCAGGCGTGAGGACGACACCGACCGGTATGAGGACACGCTCGGCACCTTCCTCGTGCATCTGGCCACGCAGCCGATGAGCGAGCAGGACAGCGTGGAATCGTCGAAGCTGCTGCATCTGATCGGCGATTTCGAGCGCGTCGCGGACCACGCCGTCAACATCATCGAATCCGCCGAGGAGCTGAAGGAGAAGGGCGTCTCGTTCACGCCGCCGGCGCAGAAGGAGCTGCAGACCATGCTGGACGCGGTCGGCGAGATCGTCGATCTGACGAGCCGCGCATTCCTGCAGGACGATCTGGCGCTGGCGCGGCAGGTCGAGCCGCTCGAGCAGGTCATCGACAAGCTCAAGGACGAGCTGCGCACGAACCACATCGCCAGACTCCAGCGCGGCGAATGCTCGCTGGCCGCGGGCTTCGTGCTCTCCGACCTGCTGACGAACCTCGAGCGCGTGTCCGACCACTGCTCGAACATCGCGGGCTGTCTGCTCGACATGAAGAACGAGCGCATCGACCTGCACAAGTATCTCGGCGACGTCAAATCCGGCAGCAACGAATTCTTGCTCCAGTACAACGCGTTTGAGGAAAAGTACAAGCTGGAAGCCTGACGCCTTGCTTTTCCCGGCCCCGTGTGCTATCCTGAGAAAAAGATAACTGGGAGGTACGGATATGGCGATTTGGGCATTGGCAGGCACGCTGGCCTTCAGCTTCCTGCTCGAACTGATCGGCGCATCGGCGGCAAACAGCTCCGGCTGGGGCATCGTCGGCGCGATCGCCGCAATGGGCGCCTTCCTGATCCATACGATCGAACAGGCGCATAAAAAAACGCCGGATGAGGACGATAAACCGGAGGAATAAACCAAGACCCGCCGTGCTGCTGCGCGGCGGGCCTTTTTTCTCTTTTACGCGCTGCGTTCCGATTCGAGGGTGCGGAGGGCTTTGCGGAATTGGTGGGAGAAGAGGATGGAGGTGAAGGTCACGGCGAGGGTATCGGCGACGGGCTCGGCCAGGTAGACGCCCAGGGTCGGATCCGGGACGAGGTGCGGCATCAGGTAGATCAGCGGGATGAGCAGGACGAATTTGCGCATGACGGCCACGATAATGGAGCAGACGGCCTTGCCGATGGAGACGAAGGTGATCTGGCAGGCCTGCTGGATGCCGAAGATCGCCAGCACCGCGCAGTAGATGCGAAGGGCGCGGCCGGTGAATTCGATCAGTTCGGCGTCCGGCGTGAAGATCCCGGCGAACACGCGCGGGCAAAGCATTACAAACGCCCAGATCAGCGCGGAATACGTCAGGCAGACGGTCAGGAGCACGCGGAAGGTCTTTCTGACGCGCTCGACGTTCTTTGCGCCGTAGTTATAGCTCAGGATCGGCTGCGCGCCCTGCGAGATCCCCTGCAGGGGCAGGAGCGCAAACTGCATGACGCTCGTGAGGATGGTCATGGCGCCGACGGCGATATCGCCGCCGTAGCGGGCCAGCGAGGAATTGAAGCAGACGGAGAGCACGCTCTCGCTCGCCTGCATGATAAACGTCGCCGTGCCGAGGCCCACGCAAGGCAGGATGAGCCGCGAGCTCTGCAGGAAGTTCTGCACGCGCAGCTTCAGGACGCTTTTTCTGCTGAACAGGAACAGCACGACCCACAGGCACGACACGCCCTGCGAGACGATGGTCGCCAGCGCAGCGCCGCGCACACCCATGCCGAGCTTGAAGATCAGGATCGGGTCGAGCACGATATTGCACACGGCGCCGATCAGCACGGTGAGCATCCCCTCCCGCGCAAAACCCTGGGCGGTGATGAACGCGTTCATGCCGAGCGTCAGCTGGACGAAGACGGTGCCGATGGCGTAGATCTGCATATAGTCGGCGGCATAATCGATGGTCTGCCCGCTTGCGCCGAAGGCAAGAAGCAGATCGCGGTTCCAGATGAGAAGCACCGCGGTCAGGACGGCGGAGATGCCAAGCTGCAGGGAGAAGCAGCCGCCGAGCATCTTCTCGGCCGTCTGCAGATCGCCCTTGCCCATGCTGATGGACGCGCGCGGTGCGCCGCCTGAGGCGACGAGCGCAGCGAAGGCCGACACGATCAGGATGATCGGCGTGCAGACGCCAAGACCGGTCAGGGCCAGGCTGCCGACCTGCGGCATGTGGCCGATGTAGATGCGGTCTACAATATTATAGAGCATATTGACGAGCTGCGCGATCACCGTCGGGATCGCCAGCCGGAACAGGAGTCTGCCGATCGGCTCCGTGCCGAGAAACGCGTTTTTCTGATCCATCCGGACGCCTTCTTTCTGTGAAATGCCAGAAGATATTATAGTGTGCGGAGGACGGGCCTGTCAACGGAAAACAAGATGTTGCGGAAGGCGGGAGGTTTTGGCCCATATATGGTGATGTTGGCAGAAAAAAGTTTAATATTTGCTTAAAACCGGAGAAAAACGTTGAAAATACAGCGCAAATATGGTACTCTTTTGGTAAACATAATACTCCAACCACAGGAGGAGAAGGACATGAAGAAACAAAGATGGCTCAGCCTGGTGCTGATCCTGGCGCTCGTCGTGGGGCTGTGCAGCGTGTGCGCGGCCGCGGCGGACGATCAGACCGCAGAGCAGCCCGCGCAGGAGGCGGCGGACACGGTCGCAGAAGCGGAAGCTGCGCCCGCCGACGGGACACAGCCCGATGCGGCTGCGGCAGAAGCAAACACGGAAACTGCCGAACAGCCGGAGCAGGATGCGGCGGCAGAAACGGATGCGGCCGCAGAGGAAGCGCCGGCGGACGGCACGCACATCCACGCAGTCAACCGCGAGGACGCCTGTGAGGAACCGGCTTTCGAGCCGCTGACGGTGCGCGGCGGGCAGCTGGAAAGCGGCTGCTACTATCTGACGGAGGACTGGACGCTGGACGAGCCGCTGTGTGTGGCGAAAAACGGCGTGCAGGTGACGCTCTGCCTGAACGGCTATTCCCTCTCGCTCGCAGACGGCGCGGAGGGCTGCATCATTTACCTTGCCGTCAGCGACGAAGGGGCGGAGCCCTCGGTGCTGACCATCACGGACTGCAACGGGGCCGGGACCTCGAGCAACTACTATGTCGGCGAGGCCGGTGAGCTGATCTTTGACGACGGGAGCTTTGCCTGGCAGGAGGCCTATATCGCGGCGAACGAGAAAAACGCGCTCGCGGGCGGCCGCATCACCGGCGCGACAGCCGGAGCCATCAGCGTGGGCGACTATAACCAGCTGTATCTGTCCGGCGTCAATATCATCGACAACGAGGGCCGGTACGGCGCGGGCGTTGTCATCGCAGCGCACGCGAAGGCCGTGATCGACAGCTGCGTCATCGCGGGCAACCGGCTGACGGGCGAAATGAAGGCTTCGGAGCGGCAGATCCTGGGCGGCGGCGTGTACTGTGCGGGCGAACTGGAGCTCTGCGGCACGACGAACCTGACCGGCAACCGCGCGCAGGACGCGCAGAACAACCTTTGGCTGGATGAGACCGGCACGGTAACGATCGGCGCGCTGGGTCTTGACAAGCAGGCACGCGTCGGCGTCAGCGGCCAGGCGGAGCAGGCCGTTTTGACCGGCTACGCGGATGATTTCTCGGAGAACTTTACGAGCGACGATCCGACGCTCTGCATCAGCGCCGTGCATGAAAACGGCTTTACGGACCTGCAGCTGCAGGAGGCCGTCTATACCCTCACGCTCGTGACGGACGAAAATGACGAGCCCGTCACGCTGGAAGCGGAACAGGGCAAGAGCCTTGCGGATCTGTATGTCAACGACCCCGAACGGGAAGACGCCGCCTTTGACGGCTGGTACACGGAAGACGAGGAACCCGTCGACACGCAGCAGCCGCTGCATCTGACGGCGGATACGACGCTCTACGCGCACTGGACGCAGGCTTCGGACGAAGAAGCCGCTCCCCTGCCCGATTACGATCCCGACGCGCCGCTGACGCGGCAGGAGGCGGCAAAGACGCTCTATCAGATGGCAAAGCAGCTGGGGCTGGACACCGAGGCAGGCGCGGACGTTGATCTGACGCAGTTCACGGACGCGGACGAGATCGACGCCGACGCGGAGGATGCGGTCCGCTGGGCCTATGCCTCTGACCTGCTGACGGAAAAGGACGGGAAGCTGCGCGTGCAGGAGGAGCTGAGCAGAAAAGAGCTCTCCCGGATGCTGGAGGATTTTCTGGCGCTGAGCAGCGCGGATTGAGCGGCAGTCCTGACGGAATTTTACAATTTGACTACATAGCAGCAAACGACCCCGGCAGCGATCTGGCTGCCGGGGCGGTCGTGGTGCTTTTTATGTGAGGGCGCGATGCAGCGGCGCGGGGACGAAGCCCTCCTCGGTCAGACGCCAGAAGGTATCGAAGCCGCAGCGGCGGGCAAGCGCAACAGCTTCGGCATAGCCGAAGGCGACGTCGCAGGCGCGGTGGGCGTCGGCGGTGAAGAGGATCTTCCCGTCCATCTCCCGCAGCAGGCGCAGAAGCGGCTCGGCGGGATACGGCGTCTGCCGGTAGCCGCGGCTGATCGCACCGGTATTGATCTCGAAGATCTTCCCTGCCCGGATCAGCCGCTCCATCGCGGCGCGTGCGCTGGGCGGGACGATGGGATAGCGCGTGTGCGGCTCATCGAACTTCGTGATGAGGTCAAAATGGCCGACGATATCGACCTGCGGGACCTCTGCCAGGCGGGCGACGAGCGCGTAGTAGCAGTCGGCCTGCGCCGCCATGTCGCCGCCGAACTGCACCTGCGCACACTGCGCCAGCAGCTGCGCGCTGCCGTCGACGGTGAAGCGCGTGCCGTCCGGCAGGGCGGGAAAATAGTGGACGGAACCGATCAGATAATCGAGCTCCTGCTCCGGCAGCGGCGAGCAGCTGTCCCACTCCAGCCCGCAGTAGAGGGAAAAGCGGCCGCGAAAGTCCGCCTGCAGGCTGCGCGCCTCGCGCAGATAATCTGCCAGACAGCTCTGGTCGATCGCCCAATCGTTTGCAAACGGAAGCGGGCTGTGCCCGCTGAAGCCCAGGGCGTCCAGGCCCGCGGCTTCGGCGTTCTGCGCCATGCGCGCGAGCGTGTCCTGTCCGTCGTCGTAGAGGCTGTGGGTGTGAAGACTCTGCAGAAGCATAGGTGGCCTCCTGTGGTTTTTTCTTTGAGTATAGCATATCTGTCTCCGCATGCAAACAGCCGCCCGCCGGATTTTTTCCGGCGGGCGGTTTTTTTGCGCGTCAAAGTGTCCAAACGTATGCATGATATGCACGCCGTAATGTATAATTAGAACAAAGTATTCAAGTTTTGCAGAAAATACTTGCATAATCATGCATAATGGTGTATATTAGTCGCATCAAAGAGCCGGGTGGCCCCGGCTGTGGAGGGATCTCGATGAAAAAGGTGTTTATCGACGGCAGCGCCGGGACGACCGGCCTGCGCATCTTCGACCGTCTGCAAGCGCGCAGCGACATCCAGCTTCTGACGCTTCCGGAAGCGGAGCGAAAGGACGAAGGCCGCCGCAGGCAGCTGCTCAACGAGGCAGACGCCGCGTTTTTGTGTCTGCCGGACGCAGCGGCGGAGGAAGCGGCGTCGTGGGTGGAAAACCCGGACACTGTTGTGCTCGACACCTCGACGGCGCACCGCACGGCTCCCGGCTGGTGCTACGGCTTTCCGGAGCTCTCCGCACTGCAGGAGGCCCGCATCCGGCAGGCCAGGCGCATCGCCGTGCCCGGCTGCCACGCAAGCGGGTTTATCGCGCTGGTGTATCCCCTTGTGGCTGCGGGGCTGCTGAACAAGGACGCGCTTCTCAGCTGCTATTCGGTGACCGGCTACTCGGGCGGCGGCAAGAAGATGATCGCGGAGTATGAGGCGCCCGCGCGCAGCGCGCTGCTGGACGCGCCGCGGCAGTACGCGCTCGGCCAGACGCACAAGCATCTGAAGGAAATGAAGCAGATGACGGGGCTTGCCAGCGAGCCGGTGTTCTGCCCGGTCGTATCGGACTTTTACAGCGGCATGCAGGTCACGGTCCCGCTGTTTGCGCAGTGGCTGAAGCCGGGCGCTTCGATGCAGGACGTCAGGGCGGTCTATCAGGCACTGTACACGGGGCCGGTCGTCTCCTACACCGACGCGGCGGACGCGGGCGGCTTTCTATCCGCCGCGGCGCTGGCCGGGAAGGACAGCATGCAGATCGCCGTGGCCGGCAATGAGGAGCGAATGCTCCTGCTGGCCGTCTATGATAACCTCGGCAAGGGCGCGTCCGGCGCGGCCGTGGAATGTATGAATCTTGTGACCGGCGCGGAGAAAACGCTGGGTCTGGAACTGTAATGCGGGAGGAAACACAGATGAAAACGATCGAAGGCGGCGTGTGTGCCGCACAGGGCTTTACGGCCGCGGGCGTCCACTGCGGCATCCGGAAGAATAAAACGAAGCGGGATCTGGCGCTGATCTATTCCAGCGTCCCGGCCAGCGCGGCAGCGGTCTACACCACGAATCTGGTCAAGGGCGCGCCGCTCGTCGTGACGAAGCAGCATCTTGCCAACGGCAAGGCACAGGCCGTCATCTGCAACAGCGGCAACGCCAACACCTGCAACGCCAACGGCATTGAGATCGCCGAGCAGATGAGCGAGCTGCTGGCCCAGGCCCTGCAGATCCAGAGCTCCGACGTCGTCGTGGCCTCGACGGGCGTCATCGGGCAGCCGCTCGATATCGCGCCCATCGCCGCCGGGATCCCGGAGCTGGTCAAAAATCTCGGCCCGCACTCGGCCGAGGCCGCCGAGGGCATCATGACCACCGACACCAAGCGCAAGGAGATCGCCGTCAGCTTCACTGTGGGCGGCAAGGAATGCAGGATCGGCGGCATCTGCAAGGGCTCCGGCATGATCCACCCCAATATGGCGACGATGCTCGTGTTCATCACGACCGACTGCGCCGTCTCCCCTGCCATGCTGCAGAAGGCGCTTTCGACCGACATCGCCAACACGTTCAACATGGTCTCCGTCGACGGCGACACGTCGACCAACGACATGGTGACAGTCCTGGCCAACGGCCTTGCCGGAAACGCGGAGATCACGGCGGAGGGCGAAGATTTCACGGCCTTCATGCAGGCGCTCAACACCGTGACAGTGTATCTGTGCCGCTGCATCGCGGGCGACGGCGAGGGTGCGACGAAGCTGCTCGAGTGCAAGGTCTCGGGCGCGGCGACGCTGGACATCGCCAAGACCGTCGCCAAGAGCGTCATCTGCTCGTCTCTCACAAAGGCGGCCATGTTCGGCGCGGACGCCAACTGGGGCCGGGTGCTGTGTGCCATCGGCTATTCCGGCGCGCCGGTCGACGTGGGCAAGATCGATGTGCAGTTTGCCTCGAAGGCCGGGACGATCCTTGTGTGCAAGGACGGCGCGGGCGTCGATTTTTCCGAGGAAGAGGCCAAGAAGATCCTGCTTGAGAGCGAGATCGAGATCCTCATCGACCTGCACAGCGGCAGCGCGGTCTCGACGGCCTGGGGCTGCGACCTGACCTATGATTATGTGAAGATCAACGGCGATTACCGGACGTAACGGGAGGAGAAAGATATGGATATTTCCAATGCCCAGCGGGCGCGCGTGCTGGTCCACGCGCTGCCGTATATCCAGGACTACAGCGGCAAGATCGTCGTGGTCAAATACGGCGGCAACGCCATGGTCTCGGAGCATCTGAAGGACTCGGTCATCCGGGATATCTGCCTGCTGCAGCTCATCGGCGTCAAGGTCGTGCTCGTCCACGGCGGCGGGCCGGAGATCACGGAGACACTCGGAAAAATGGGAAAGAAGAGCGCTTTCGTCGACGGCGTCCGGGTCACGGACGAGGAAGCCGTCGGTGTGGCGCTGATGGTGCTGGCCGGGAAGATCAACAAAACGCTCGTGAACCTCATCGAGCTCAAGGGCGGCAGCGCCATCGGCCTTTCCGGCCTCGACGGGCACATGCTCAAGGCAACGGTCAAAAAGCCGGAGCTCGGCTATGTCGGCGAGATCACGGACGTGAACGTCCAGCCGATCCTGGACGTGATCGACAAGGGCTATATCCCCGTCGTATCCACGGTCGGCTATGACGACGCGGGCAATATCTACAACATCAACGCCGACACGGCGGCCGCGCGCCTCGCGGGCGCGCTCGGCGCGGAGAGTCTGATCGCCATGACGGACATTGCGGGCATCCTGCAGAACAAGGACGATCCGTCCACGCTCCTCCCGGCCATCCGCATCGATGAGCTGCCGGAGCTCGTCTCCTCCGGCGTCATCCAGGGCGGCATGATCCCGAAGGCGGAATGCTGCCGGAACGCGATCGAATGGGGCGTGCGGCGCGTGTTCATCATCGACGGGCGGGTCCCGCACGCGATCCTCATTGAAATGCTCACCAACGAAGGCATCGGCACGATGTTCACCAGATAGGAGGAAGGATCATGGACATTCAGAAGCTGGACCAGACCTATATCGCGGGCACATATGCGCGCTTCCCCGTCACGATCGTGAAGGGCAAGGGCTCGCTCGTCTGGGACGAGAACGGCAAGGAGTACATCGACCTGTCCACCGGCATCGCCGTCGATATCTTCGGCGTGGCCGACGAGCAGTGGATGGCGGCCGTCACGAAGCAGCTCGGGACGCTGCAGCATATCTCGAACCTTTACTACACCGAGCCCTGCGCAAAGCTCGCACAGCTGCTGTGCGAGAAGACCGGGATGAAGAAGGTCTTCTTCGGCAACTCCGGCGCGGAGGCGAACGAGTGCGCCATCAAGGCCGCCCGGAAATGGTCGGAGGATAAGAAGGGCAAGGAATATTCCACCATCATCACGCTCAAAAACAGCTTCCACGGCCGGACCGTCACCACGCTGGCCGCGACGGGGCAGGATGTGTTCCACCACGATTTCCTGCCGCTGACGGACGGGTTCGTCTATGCAAAGCCGAACGATCTGGCGGATCTTGCGCGGCTGATCGCGGAAAACAAGTGCGCGGCCGTCATGATGGAGGTCGTGCAGGGCGAGGGCGGCGTGATGCCGCTGGACGAGGCCTATGTCAAGGGCGCGGCGAAGCTGTGTCAGGAAAACGATCTGCTGCTCATCTGCGACGAGGTGCAGATCGGCAACGGACGCAGCGGCATGCTCTACGGCTATATGGCCTACGGCGTGCAGCCGGACATCGTCTCGACGGCCAAGGGGCTCGCGGGCGGTCTGCCGCTGGGCGCGACGCTGCTGGGCGAGAAGGTGCAGAACGTGCTGAGCGCCGGGACGCACGGCTCGACCTTCGGCGGCAACCCCGTCTGCTGCGCGGGCGCGATCAATGTGCTCGAACGGCTGGACGAGGCGATGCTGCAGGGCGTGCAGGCGCGCTCGGCCTACATCAAACAGGAGCTGGCGGGCGCGAAGGGCGTCATCGGCGTGTCGGGCCTCGGGCTGATGCTCGGCATCCAGACGGAAAAGAACGCGGCGGACATCATCGCCGCCTGCCGGGAAAAGGGCGTGCTGGTCATCAAGGCCAAAGACAAGCTCCGCCTCCTCCCTGCCCTCAATATCCCCATGGACCAGCTGGCAAAAGCCATCGCGGTCATCAAGGAATGCTGCGCGGGATAAGAAATATGAAAAGCCTCCCGAATGGGAGGCTTTTCGTGTCTCAAGGCTCCCCTTGCAGGGGAGCTGGCAGCCGAAGGCTGACTGAGAGGTTGCTGCAAATTTGTGACGACCTCTCCGTCTCGGCTGCGCCGAGCCACCTCCCCTGGAAGGGGAGGCTTTGGACTTCCGCATCTTATGGCTTCCCCTATGAGGGGAAGCTGGCTGCGGAGCGAAGCGGAGCAGACTGATGAGGTGGACTGCGTCGCGTCAACGCGGCTGCCCCCACCTCATCCGTCACGGCTGCGCCGTGCCACCTTCCCCTCGTAGGGGAAGGTTTTGAAAAGGAAAAAGCCTCCCGGGTGGGAGGCTTTTTTCTTTATTTACCCGAAATACCGATGCAGGATGGCGGCGAGGTGGGCGCGGGTGGCGGGGGCTTGGGGATTCAGGGCGCCGTTGGAGCCGGTTAAGATCTTCTCGCCGGTGGCCCATTGGAGGGCGGGGAGGGCGTAGGCGGAGACGTCGGATGCATCGGTGAAGTTGAGGTTCTCGCCTGCTGTGAGGTCGCGGCCCTTCAAAGCGGCATAGCGGTAGAGCATGGCGGCGAGCTGCTCGCGGGTGACGGGGGCTTCGGGGTTGGAGCCGTCGGAGATGCCGTTGGCTTTGGCCCATTCGCAGCCCGCGGCGTACCACGGGGTGTAGCGGTCGGTCCTGATGCCCTCGCGGCGGGCGAGGATGGTCATGACCATGCCGCGGGTGACGGGGGCCCCGGGGCTGAACGTGTCCGCAGACGTGCCGGTCATGAGGCCGGTCTCATAGGCGTATTTCACATCATCGTAGAACCAGTCGGCGGACGTCACGTCCATGAACGGCAGGTCCTTTGCGAGCGCGGGGAGGATGGAGATGAGGGGGTAGTCGGGAATCTCGGTATCAGGCTCATATACGGTATAGCCGCCGGGGCCAGCGATATCATCCGCTGTTCCGTCAGATTTTTTGTTGCCGGTGATATTCTCCGGGATGAGTGTTGCAGTCGCGCCGTTTGCGACGTAGACACCAGCGCCTTCGCCGCCCCAAGCTTTGTTCACTTCATTGTTTTTGATCATGCCGCCGGTCATGGTAAATTTGCCGCCGACATATACGCCGCCGCCCTTGCCGCTACTACCTGTATAGCAATTTTCAATGGAGCCGCCGGACATCTCAAACCTGCCGTTTGGAGCAATAAAGACACCGCCGCCGTCAGCAGGAGTTCCATCCTCTGTATGACAGCTGCGAATCTCACCACCGCTCATGATGAAGGTACCTGCTGCATAGACACCGCCAGCGGATCCTGATGACGATTTGCACGAATCGATCGCGCCACCTTCCATAATAAAGGTACAACCATCACCGATATATACACCGCCTCCGTCATGGTATTTCGCCTCACAAGCTTGAATTGCACCACCGCTCATGGTGAACGATGCAGCGTTTGTCAGATACACACCGCCACCGCTATAGTTTCCCGAACAGCTATCAATCGTACCGCCGTTCATGATAAATGAGCCGTCATTAACATAGACGCCACCGCCCATAGCACTAACGTTTTTTTCATCTATTTCTCGGTCCCCTGTGCGAAAGCCTATGATCTTGCCGGTTTTTCCCTCGCTGCTGTCCGTCAGCGTCAGGCTGGCATTTTCGCCTATTACGCGGATCGCGCTGCATAAAGCGTCGGTACCATGCATTTCAATCCGATTGCCATTCAAATCGAGCGTGACATTGCCCTTGATCACGATCGAGGCCTTGAGCGTAATAACATCATCCGCCAGACGGTAGCTGCCTGCGGGAAGCGGATTCTTGTAAGAATATGCAAACGAACTCGCATTTATCAGGGACGCGTTTCCTAAAAGTGTTTCAAGTTTTTTCTGATTCAGTTCAATTACGTTATCTTCCGCAAACACAGCAGCCGGCAGCAAAGCAGCGCAGAGGCAGAGGATCAGGAGGAGGGACAGGAGGCGTTTTTTCATGGCGATTTTCCTTTCAGACGGCAGATTCTGTCTGCTTGCAGACA
>ENA-UONW01003626-UONW01003626.1-human-gut-metagenome-genome-assembly--contig:-CS52-NODE-3626-length-12495-cov-6.940273_pt1 | contig 12495 bp, 8 predicted proteins | sample MGYA00242463_ERZ724010 | MGnify/ENA metagenome assembly ERZ724010 | reverse complement strand
AACAAAAAATCTGATGCGCTCTGTTAAGCATTTTAACTGCGAATTAGTATAAACAAATACCCTGAGAAGGGGGAAGAACGAATGAAACGGAAATGGCTGTGCGCGCTGCTGCTCTGCCTTCTGTCTGCCCTCGCGCGGGCCGACGCGCCGGATGACGCGATGCGGCTGGTGGTCTATACCGCCCACAAGGAGGAGGTCTATCAGCCGATTGTCGAGGAATTTGAGCGGCGGACGGGCGTTTGGGTGCAGGTGGTTTCCGGCGGAACGACCGAGCTGCTGGAGCGCATCGCGGCGGAGGCGGAAGCGCCCGTGGCGGATGTGATGTTCGGCGGCGGCGTGGAATCCCTGCTGGCGTATGAGGATTATTTCGCGCCGTGCGACGCGCCGCGGGCGGCGATGCTGGAAAGCTGCCGGTTTGAAGCCCATCGCTTTGTGGCGTTTTCGCGCCTGCCGCTGGTGATTATCTACAATCCGCGGCTGGTGAGCAGCCCGCCCGCCGGTTTTGCGGATTTACTGGAAAGCCGCCTGCGCGGCCGGATCGCGTTCGCGAACCCCGGCGTTTCCGGGTCGAGCTTCACCGTGCTGGCGACGCTGATTCAGGCGCTCGGCGACGAGGACGCGCTTGGCCGGTTTGCCGACAACGTGCGCGGCCATGAGCTCTCCGGTTCGGGCGAGGTGGTTTCCGCTGTGGCGGCGGGCGAAATGCGCGTGGGCGTGACGCTGTATGAGACGGCGAAGAAGCGCATGCTGGCGGGCGAACACATCGCGGTGGTTTGGCCGAAGGAGGGGACGAGCGCCGTGCCGGACGGGGCGGCGATTGTCGCGGGCTGCGCGCATGGGGAAAACGCGCAGGCGTTCCTTTCGTTCATCCTGAGTGAGGATGTGCAGCGGCGCGTGGAGACGGTGTATGCCCGCGAGAGCGTGCTGACGGCGCTGGGAACGGGAGACAGCGCGCCCGCGTTTGAGCTCTGCGATTACGACATCGACTGGGCGGCGGCGCATCAGCGGGAGATTCTTAAACGCTGGCAGGCGCTTATGGAGGAGGATGCGCCGTGAGGGAAGGACGAAGCATGCGCTTTCAGACGCGCATTTTTCTGACGGTGATCTGCGTGGCGCTCGTGCCGATCATCCTGTGCTTTGCGCTGCTGCTCCCGATGATGGTTTCCACCAGCGCGAAGCGGCAGGAGGAAACGGCGCGGGCGCAGCTCGCCGGAATGACCCGGCAGCTTACGGAGACGTTTTCCGGCATGGAGCGGGCGCTTGATGCGCTGGCGGGGGATGAATGGGTGCGTTTGGCGCTCGAGGAGGGCGACGCGGCGCACCCGCGAGCGGTTTATGCGGCGCTGGTCGGACAGGCGGCGAAGGTGCCGGAGATGACCCAGCTTATGATCGTCGGCGCGGACGGCGTGTGTCTGTGCGCCCTGCGCGGGCAGGAGGAGGACGCGGCCTTTGATACGGATTGGGGCGTTCTGCGCATGGCCGACGGGGAGAACGCCGTCTTTTTCGGCGAGGCGGGGCGCGTGGCCGCCGTTCGCCGCGCGGCCGGGGGCTATCTGCTGGCGGAGATCAGCGGGGACAGCCTCAGCGAGCTGCTCAGCCGGGGGCTGAACCCGGCCTACGGCGTGATGCTGCTGGGCAAACAGTGGCGGCTGATCGACGATTCCCGAACGACCGGGTCGGAAAGCCGCCTGCACGAGCTGCGCGAGCGGATGCTGGCGGGCGAGGCGCTCAGCGACGGCGACGCGGTGCTGACCTATACGACGCAGACCGAGCCGATCAGCGGGTTTACGCTGCTGCTCAGCCAGCCGCGCGTGTTCAACCGGGAGATGACGCACCTGATGGTGCTCGTCGGCGTGACGCTCGGCGCGGTCAGCCTGATGCTGTGCCTGTGGGGCGCGCTGGTGCTCAGCAGGCAGGTAACGCGCCCGGTTCGGGAGATGACGGCGGCGATGAAGCGGGTGCAGCTGGGCGAGCTCAGCGCGCGCGTCGTGCCGCGCGGCGAGGGCGAACTGGGGCAGCTGGCGGTCGGCTTCAACCAGATGGTGGCGGAATGCGAATTGAACCTCCGGCGCTCGGTGGAGCGGCAAAAGGAGCTGAACGATACGCGCATCCGCATGATGCAGTCGCAGCTCAACCCGCATTTCCTCTATAACACGCTGGATTCGATGAAGTGGATGGGCGTGACGCACGGCGTGCCGCAGGTGGCGACGCTGGCGGAGGATCTGGCGAAGATTCTGCGCGCGAGCATCTCCGGCGACGAGTTTGTGACGCTCGGGCAGGAGCTTGAGCTGCTGGAGCGATACATAGACATTCAGCTCATCCGCTTTGAGGATCGCTTCGCCTGTGAAATCGAGGTGGACGACGCGCTGATGGGCTGCATGGTGCCCAAGCTGGTGCTTCAGCCGATTGTGGAAAACGCGGTGATTCACGGCGTTCGCGACATGGACGACGGCTATATCAAAATCTGGGCGGAGGCGGACGCGGGCGATCTGCGCCTCTTCGTGCAGGATAACGGACGCGGCATGGAAAAGCCGCAGGATGGGCCGCTGGGCTTCGGCGTATCCGGCCGGCCGGGCGAGCATTTGGGCATGTTCAACGTGGACAGCATTCTGCGCCTGCATTTCGGCGACGCATACGGCCTGAGCGTGCGCTCCAGACCGGGCGAGGGCTGTCTGGTGATGGTACGCCTGCCGATGAGGAGGGAGAAGGCATGATTCGCGTATTGATGGTGGATGACGAGCCGCTGGTTCGCCGCGGCATTGTCGCGGGCGTCGATTGGGCGGCGCTGGGGTGCGAGGTCGTCGGCGAGGCGCAGAGCGGGGAGGAAGGGCTCGAGCTGGCGCGAAGGCTCAAGCCGGAATTGATTATCACCGACATCCGCATGCCGAAGATGGACGGCATCACGATGATGAACCTGCTGCGCGAGGAGGGATGCGCGGCGCACTGCATCGTGCTGACCGCGCACAGCGATTTTGAGTATGCGCGCGGCGCGCTGCTCTTCGGCGCGGACGATTATCTGCTCAAGCCGTTCCGCGATCAGGAGCTGACGCATGCTGTCGCGCGGGTCTGCCGCAGGATGCAGCCCGTATCCGCCGCGCCCGCGCCGAAGGAGAAGGAGCCGGAAGCCACCGGCTATGTGCGTCAGGCGATGGATTACATCGCGGCGCATTACGCCGACGCGGATATTTCCATCGCGGTGATCGCCGAGCATCTGCGCGTCAGCGAAGGGCACCTTTCCCACGTGTTCAAAAAGCAGACGGGCATGACCGTCACCAATTACCTGACCAAGACGCGCATCGACGCGGCCATGCGGATGCTCGCCCGCGACCATGTGAAGGTCTACGAGGCCGCCGCGGCGGTGGGGTATAAGGACGTGACCTATTTCTCCGCGACATTCAAGAAGCTGACGGGCTTATCGCCGTCGGAGGTGGAGTGATGAATAGAAAACATCTGACGATTCTGTGCAAAGTTGTCAGAATCATCGGGTGAAATCGCAGATTTGTCCAGTTTCTTTTTTGCCGAATTGTGCGTATCATATAAAGTAACAAAGCGGCACAGAACAAGCCGCAACCTCACCGACTCAGAAAGGGAGATACGCACATGAAGAAACTGTTATGCGCCGTCCTCGCGCTCGCGATGATGATGACGGCATGCCTCGCGATGGCTGAAACCGTGGAGGAAGTGATCGCTCAGGCGCAGACCATGACCAACGAGGAGCTGTATGCCAAGGCGATTGAGGAATCCAACGGCAAGACGCTCTACGGCATCGGCAACTCCAGCCGCGGCAAGACCGCCGGCGCGAGCTTCATCGAGATGCTCCAGAAGATCGACCCGAGCTACACCGGCACGATCGAATGGTCGCAGCCGAAGAACAACTCCATCTTCACCACGCTGAACGCCGACATCAAGAGTGCCAACCACATCTATTCCATGACGCTCATTCAGGACGGCAACCAGATTCAGACGAAGATGCTCGACACCGGCAACCTGCTCAACTTCATCCCGAAGGAGTGGGCCGAGGGCGAAGGCGTGATCGTCGAGGGCAATGACAAGCCGCTGGCGCTGCAAACGCTCAACAAGGTGTTCATGTATAACACCGTGGGCGACAAGACCTTCACCAACTGCTGGGATTTCGTCGCCGAAGGCGTTGCGCCGCTGTTCATGGGCGTCAACTCCGAGCTGGTCGGCAAGAACTTCCTGTACATGCTGACTGAAGAGACCTATGCCAACTACCTGAAGGCCGCGTTTGACGCGATGCCGGACGGCGCGGCGAAGGATCGCATCGCGGCGGAAGTCGAAGAGATGAAGCCGGAAGCCGAAGCGCTGATGCTCGACGCGGAGAACGCGGCTTACGCGCTGGCCTACATCAAGCTGTTCTGCGAGCAGTACAACGAGCAGACGGACGACGGCCCGATCTGCAACACGCTGGTCACCAAGTCCGCCGTCGATCAGTGCGGCCTGCTGGTGTACTCCAAGCTGCGTTCCGTCGAGGAATCGGCTGAAACCTCCGTCAACAACATCGCCGTCGCGGCGTATCAGGACGGCTATCAGGGCATCGGCGGCTATGCCTACAAGCATTATCTCCAGGTGCTCAAGACCTCCCCGCTGCCGTGGACGAGCTGCGCGTTCATCGCTTACATGACCACCACCAGCGAAGGCTTCGCCGCGTGGGGCAAGGACATGGGCGGCTACAGCGCCAACCCGGTCTGCATGCAGGATCACTCCAAGGATGGCTACGTCGATGGCGTGAACACCTATGACGCGAAGAACGATCGCGGCTACGAGTGGTGGGTGTCCGCGGACGGCGGCCGCCTCGTCGTGGAAGACCCGGCGTACTGCGCGCAGGTGTCCTTCGACCTCGGCGACTGGATCGACATGATCGTCGGCAACAAGTAATCGCTTTGGAATCAAAAAGTCCTTAGAATCTTGACATGTGAGGGGCATGAAGCGTTTCATGCCCCTCGCATGGTACAGGGGGAATATCATGCAGCAAACTGTCAAAGCGAGCAGGGCGCGGGTTTGGCTCAACAAGCTGAAAACCACCTTTTCCAAGCCGCAGAATGCCATTCTGCTGGCGCTGGGCATCCTGCTCACGTTCTCAACCGTCGCGCCGATGATCTCCATCGCGCTGGATACCGTAACCGTTCATGTCGGCTCGGTCGATAGCCATTATACCGGGCTGAAGGAGGGCTACACCCTTTATAACTGGGTGGATCTGTTTACCGGCAAGCTGGCCAAAACGAACCTGTGGACGCCGCTGCTCAATTCGGTTCTGCTGTCGGTGTTCTCCTGCTTCGGCGCCATCTTCTACGGCGGGCTGTTCGCGTATCTCGTCACCCGCACGAACATGCGCTGCAAGAAGTATCTCAGCTCGATTTTCATTTTTCCCTACATCATGCCGCAGTGGACGCTGGCCGTCATCTGGCAGAATCTGTTCGATTCAAACCTCGTCACCGGCACGTCCGACGGCCTGCTGACCGCGCTTTTCGGCATCCGCATGCCGCTGTGGTGGTGTCAGGGCATGTTCCCCAGCGTCATGGTGCTCTCGCTGCACTACGCGCCGTTCGCGTACATCCTCATCGGCGGCATCTTCCGCAACATGGACGCGAACCTTGAGGAAGCCGCTACCATCATGGGTACGCCGCGCCTCAAGATTTTCGCCCGCGTGACGCTGCCGCTGGTCAAGCCCGCCGTGCTGAGCACGGTGCTGCTGGTCTTTTCCAGCGCGATGGGCTCCTACCCGGTGCCGCATTACCTGAACCTGACGACCCTGTGCACCAAATACGTGCAGATGGGCGAAAAGCGCGCGGGCGAGGCGAGCATCCTGGCGGTCATTATGATTCTCTTCGGCGTGCTGATTCTCATTGTCAACCAGAGGACGACCTCCGGCCGCCAGAGCTACACGACCGTCACCGGCAAATCCGGCCAGATTTCGCTGGTCAATCTCGGCAAGGCCGGCCGCAACGTGGTCGCGGCGATCTTCTGCGTGACGACGTTCTTCACCGGTATTCTGCCGATCATCCTGTTCGCCATCGAGACCTTCCTGCCGAACCCCGGCGATTACAGCTTCATCCGCCACGGCGTTGCGGGCAACCTGACGAGCAAATGGTGGATGACGAGCGAAAACATCACCGAAAACGGCATGTACGGCCAAAAGGGTATTCTTTTCAACGAGGCGATTTGGGGCGCGTTCAAGGGGACGCTGATCGTCGCGGTCTGCTGCGCGCTGCTGGCGGGCACAATCGGCCTGCTGGTCGGCTACTGTGTCAGCAAAAACCGCCGGAGCAAGTGGGCGGCTTACGTCAACAACATGGCGTTCCTGCCGTATCTGATGCCGTCGCTGGCCGTCGGCGTCGCGTTCTTCGTGTTCGGTTCCTCGATGGGCATTTTCAACACCTATCTGCTGCTCGTGCTCGCCGGCACGGTGAAGTATATCCCGTTCGCCAGCCGCAGCGCGCTCAGCTCGATGATGCAGCTCTCCGGCGAAATTGAGGAGGCCGCCATCATTCAGGATATCCCGTGGCACAAGCGCATGCTCAACATCATCATCCCGATTCAGAAATCCTCCATTATGAGCGGCTATCTGCTGCCGTTTATCACCTGCGTACGCGAGCTGACGCTGTTCATGCTGCTCTGCTCGCAGACGAAGATCATCACCACGATGCTGGATTACTTCGACGAGATGGGTCTGTATGCGTTTTCCAGCGGCATCAACCTGATTCTGATCGTGTTCATCCTGATCTGCAACGCGCTGATTAACAAGCTGACCGGCGCAAGTCTGGACAAAGGAATTGGAGGAGAGTAAATGTCTCGGATTGAATTGACCAACGTCACCAAGCGCTGGGGTCAGTTTTACGCGGTGGATAACCTCAGTATGGTCATTGAAGACAATGCGTTCGTCACGCTGCTCGGCCCGTCCGGCTGCGGCAAAACGACCACGCTGCGCATGATCGCGGGTCTGGAAACGCCGACCAGCGGCCGCATCACCATCGACGGCGTGCCGGTGTTCGATTCCCAGCGGGGCATCAACGTATCGGCCAACAAGCGCAAGGTCGGTTTCCTGTTTCAGAATTACGCGCTCTGGCCGAACATGACCGTCTACCAGAATATCTCCTTCGGCCTGACCAACATCAAGGAGGAAATGGACGAGATCGACTTCGACGCCCGCGCGGCGGCGCGCATGATTGAAATTCTGCAAAAGCCGCAGGACGTCGTCCGCGCGATCAACGAGTGCGTTGACAAAAAGAAAAAGCTGAATATGGATAAGGCGTATCTCCGCCTGATTGATCTGTATGAAATCAGCCTGTTTACGGCCAAGGCGCTGATGGGCATGAAGCTGCATGAGGCGGGCGACCCGAAGGCCGCCGCCGCGCAGGAGATCAAAAAGCTGGAGGAGAAGCTCGCCGCCGCCAAGGCGAAGGCCGAAAAGAACGGCTGCACCCTCGGCGCGGATTATGTCCTGATGAAGGGCGGCCAGCCGGTGCGCGCCGTGCGCAAGATGACGGCGGAGGAGATCGACCTGATCGTTCGCCGCGTCGCCCGTATCGTCAAAATCGGCATGTTCATGGATCGCTACCCCAGCGAGCTTTCCGGCGGCCAGCAGCAGCGCGTCGCCATCGCCCGCACGCTCGCGCCGAACCCGAAGGTGCTGTTCATGGATGAGCCGCTCTCCAACCTCGACGCAAAGCTCCGGCTGGAGATGCGCTCTGAGCTTCAGCGCCTGCATTTGCAGACCGGCTCGACGTTCGTTTACGTCACGCACGACCAGATGGAGGCCATGACGCTGGCGACCCGAATCTGCCTGATGGAAAACGGCGTGCTCCAGCAGTACGACGAGCCGCTGACGGTTTACGGCAAGCCGAGCAACCTGTTCGTCGCGGATTTCGTCGGCAATCCGGCGATCAACTTCATCGAGGCGCAGGGCGCGCAGAAGCAGGACGGCACGGTGGAGCTGACGATGCTCGACGGCGTGAAGGCGGCGTATACGCCGGGCGAACCGGTGAACCTGCGCGAGTGGTTTGCCCGCGAGGAGAAGAACGCCGCGGCCAGCGTGGATACGCACGCGGTGGAAAAGGCAAACCGCGATTCGCTGTTCAAATACCACATCGCGAAGGTGGAGGAAGACGAGTTTGAGGACGAGGCGACGCTGACGCATGAGGATTTTGTGATCGGCGTTCGGCCGGAGTGCGTGAGCATCTGCGAAAACGGCGCGCTCGAGGGCGAAATCTTCAGCGCGATGCCCACCGGCATGGAAACGACCGTCAAGGTGCGCGTGGGCGAGTTCCTGTTCACCGGCGTTGTCTTCGGCGGCATCACCTATAAGATCGGCCAGAAGGTTCGGGTTTCCTTCACCGGCGAGAACGTCCTGCTGTTCAGCCGCGAAAACGGCAAGCTGATTACCCGCGGCACGCTGAAAATTTAAGCGATTCGCAGGGGGATGGACGGCGCGTTGACGATTTCCATTATTCTTTCATATGCAAAAGGGCGATTCTCTTTCCCTCGGGTGGGAGAATCGCCCTTTATTTATTGAGCAAAAACCCATCTTTCTCCGATACCGGAGGAAGAAAGTACCACCGTGTTTCGTCTTTATACTAATTCGCAGTTAAAATGCTTAACAGAGCGCATCAGATTTTTTGTTCTGACGAAGCCAAGTGAAGTGAGGCGTACTGGAGGTACGTTGAACGGAACGAGGCAAAGTCAGAGCGAAAAAGATGGTGCGCGGATTAAGCCATTTTAACAAGAATTAGTATTATACCATCGAGGAGGCGATGAAATGCTGCGCTTTATGATGCTGCTCTGTCTGTGCCTGTTCCCGTTTTCAGGCGCATGGTGTGAGAAACAGGCCGCTGCCGAAGCCCCCGGCGCATCCACGCTGGCCATCTGGGGCGGGAACGGGGATGAATCCCTCTCTTCGGTTTATCGCACTTCCGAAGGGGACGTCGTGTTGTTGGCGCAAACCGACAGCACATCGGGCACACCCGCTCTTTCCTCGCGCGCGGCGGACGGGACGAGAGACGGCTGGATTCTGCGTGTTTCCGGAGCGGGAGAATTAAAATCCGAAACCCTGCTTTCTTGGGAGGGCGAGCCGTTCATCCTTGGCGCGGTGGAAAACCCGGAAGGTCTGTGCATGATTGTCGTGGAATCCATTGACAAAACGGAATACGTCGAAAACACAGGCTATATCGTAAAGTACAATGTCTCAAGCAAGGCCATTCAAAGGGAGAAATTGCCCGGACTGCCGCATGACGTGTATGCCTGTGGGCGCGGCCTGCTCATCACAGGGGCATGCGCCGTAGATGCGTCTCATGCGGCGGCATGGAGTGCTTTTGTAGACGCAAGCGGCTGTATATCCTGGGGCTATTGCAGCCCGGAAATGTACTCTGAAAATGAAATTGTTTTTCAAAAGGGCGTATTGCGGCGGAATGAAACCATTCTATATGGCAGAAAGCCGGATGAAACGCCGGAAAAGCAATATCTTCGGATTCTGGATCAAAGCGGGCGGTTTCTCCGCGATCTTCCGCTGCCGGAACTGGAGCATTTCAACATTCACGGCATGCTGCCGACGGACGAAGGGGTTTTGATCTACGGCTACAAATGGGAGAGCGGCGAATATGCCTCAATGGTTTTTGTTCATGTCGATCTCGAGGGGCATGTGCTCTTTTCCAAGACGTTTGCGGATATGCAAAGCGTTTTATCCGTGTGTTCCGCCTCGCGGGGCGGATACTATTTTGCGGAAAATGCCGACGACGGGCTGAATGTGTTTTATCTGTCCGACGACGGGGAAACGGAACTGCTGCAAAGCGTCGCCTGCGACAATTTGATTTCGTGCAGGAATATGTATGAGGAAGCGGATGGAAGCCTGACCTGCGTGGGGGAAATGCGCGTCCTGACCGATGACGGCTGTGCGCGGGAAAAGCTGTTCATTCTGAGCCTGGCAGTCCCGTTTTTTTGAGTCCCTTTACAGGCTCGACGTGGTGAGCGAAATCAGCGAAACCGTCGGGGGGTTGAACAGGCGGAAAAACGGCAGGGGGTACAGCCCGTCGTTGCCGCCCAGACCGGGGCTGACGTAGAGATAGGTTCGCCCCTTTCGGGTCAGGCCGAAATAGGTGTCCGCCCCCGGCAGAAGGCCGTAAAGCGGCAGATTTTGAGAGGGAATGAACAGCGCGCCGGCAAACGGCAGGCGGATCAGCCCGCCCTGATAATGGCCGCAGAGCACCAGATGCACGCGCTCGCGCAAGCTGCCGGGGTACGCGCTTTCCAGCTCCTCGTCGGCGGGCGGCACGTGCGTCAATGCGATGTACACGTCCGCATCGGTCATCTTGGCGCGCGCGTTTCGGGTCTCGGTCAGCCATTGCAGGTTGTACGTCGTCAGCTCGATGGCGTTTTCGTCGCCGTCGGCCAGCGCGTCGAGGTATTGCCGCTCAAACTGCGCCTGCATCGTGTCCATGTCCAGACTGAGCAGCGCGCTGGTCGTCAGCCAGAGCGTGTGCCCGTCGCGCTCAATCTGCACGGGCGCGCTGAGAAGCTGCCCGCCGCGCTGCTTGGCGCCGAGCACCCACGGGGCGAACGGGCTGCCGCCGGTGGCGTAGCTCATGGAGGCGGGCAGAGGGTCCTTGTCGCCCGGAATCATGTAGATCGGCGCGTCCGGCTTCAGCTCGCGCAGCATCTCGATCAGCGCATAGAGCGGCTGCGCGTTCCCCCGTGAGGAAACCATGTCGCCGGTGAACACCACCGCGTCAAAATCCTCGTTTTGCAGCGCAAAGCGGATCAGCGCCTGATTCGAGCCGTAGGTTGCGCCCTTGAGGTCGGAGATTTGCAGCAGGGTGTAGCCCTCGAACGCGGGATCCATCCGCCGGATCGGCACGGTGACGCGGGCGACCTGCACAAACTGATTGACCGCCAGATTGACGGCCAGCGCGATCAGCGTCATCAGCAGCAGCGCCAGCAGCAGCCGCCTGCCCAGCGACGCGCGCGGCTTGGGCTCGAAAAACTCGCCGCCGGGCTGGGCGGCTTTGAAATGCGCCGTGTGCTGCGGGGAAAAGGAGTCGAAGCCGGTTCGGCTTTGAGAGGGTCTTCTGTTCATGGCGGAAACCTCGAATCTATCAAAATCGCTGCGAGCAGCCCGAAGGCCGACCCTCTTTCGTATGATGGAATGTGTATGTTCAGCCGGCGGAAGGCCGGGAATTGCAAAAATATCCAGAATATAATTTCATTATACAAAATTCCCCGAAGGGATTCAATCGGGAAAGCGCGCGAAACGAAAAAAGTTTTCGCCGCGCTTTGCAGGGGCAGCCAAGTGTGATACAATGAGCGGGAAAACAATCGACGGAGGAACATCATGGCGAAGGAAAAGACGGTGTTTGTGTGCAGCGCCTGCGGCTATGAAACGCCGCGCTGGATGGGCAAATGCCCCGGCTGCAATGCGTGGAATACGCTCGAGGAGCAGGCTCCGCAGGCCGCGCAGCAGGCGGCAATCCCCGTGAAGGCGAACAAGCAGCGGCCGGGAACGGGCGCAAGCGCCATGCGCCTTTCCGAAATCCCCGAGGAGACGAGCGCCCGCGCGACGACGGGCATCGGCGAATTGGATCGCGTGCTTGGCGGCGGCGTGGTGGAAGGGTCGCTGATGCTGGTGGGCGGCGACCCCGGCATCGGCAAATCGACGCTTTTGCTGCAAGCGTCGGAGCATCTGGCGCGGGGCGGCGCGCGCGTGCTGTATATCTCCGGCGAGGAATCCGTTCGCCAGATCAAGATGCGCGCGCGGCGGCTGGGCGTGACGAGCGACAATCTGCTCATCCTCAGCGAAAACGCGATGGATGCGGCCGAGCGCCGCTGGGAGGAAATCGCGCCGGATTACATGATTATCGACTCGATCCAGACGATGTACCGCCCGGACATGGCCAGCGCGCCCGGCAGCGTTTCGCAGGTGCGCGAATGTGCCAGCCTGCTGATGCGCATGGCCAAGACGACGGGCTGCGCGGTGTTCCTCGTCGGCCATGTGACCAAAGAGGGCGCGATTGCCGGCCCGCGCGTGCTCGAACACATGGTGGACGTGGTGCTCTATTTCGAGGGCGACAGGCAGCATGAATACCGCATCCTGCGCGCGGTGAAGAACCGCTTCGGCTCGGTCAACGAGCTGGGGCTGTTTGAGATGCACGAGCGCGGCATGGTTCCGGTGGAAAACCCGTCGGAGCTGCTGCTCTCCACGCGGGCGCGGAATGTGCCCGGTTCGTGCGTGCATTGCGCCATCGAGGGCTCGCGGCCGATGCTGGTGGATGTGCAGGCGCTGGCGCTTCAAACGGCCTACGGCACGCCGCGCCGCACGACGAACGGCTTTGACGCGGGGCGGCTGGCGCTGCTGCTGGCCGTGCTGGAAAAGCGCGCGGGCGTGTCGCTGTTCAATCAGGATGTGTATATCAATGTCGCGGGCGGCCTCGAGCTGTCCGAACCGGCGGCGGATCTGCCGCTCTGCGCGGCGGTGGCGTCCAGCGTGCGCGA
>ENA-UONW01003618-UONW01003618.1-human-gut-metagenome-genome-assembly--contig:-CS52-NODE-3618-length-12510-cov-4.376234_pt1 | contig 12510 bp, 10 predicted proteins | sample MGYA00242463_ERZ724010 | MGnify/ENA metagenome assembly ERZ724010 | reverse complement strand
ATATCGGAGCCGGAAAAAGTATTGCTGACATGGTTTATGCAAACGAGACGGCCAAGCGCGCAGCCATCAAAAACAATATCGAAAATATAAACAACCGAGTTACCGTGGCGCGGTTATCTGCGCAAAATGCACAGCCCGCTTCCTCCACGTTCTCCTCGGTTGCTGACTCCACTGTATCACAAAAGGATAGCGGTGTCAATAGCTATTCTATGCAAAATCCCGAAAACAATGCGAAAACGGATGCCGACATCCGTTTCTCGGTCGGTGATGGGCAGACGGACGCCGACGCCGAGGTGTCGGACGCGGACAAGCGGTTTGCGCCGGTGGAAAGTGCGATCAAGCTGCTGAAGAGCGGCGCGGATCTTTGGCGGACGCAGCGCGAGACCGGCGCACAGCCGAACCAGATCGCCCTGCGCATGGCGACGAGCGGCGAAAGCGACGCCGAGATTCGGCGCCTGACCGGATTGTATCGGGACGCGCTCGGCGTGTGGACCTACGACAGCGCATGGCTCGACGCGCACGTCCCGGACATTGCCGACACCCGCGAGTTGCGCGCCGGATACAAGCTCGGCACCGTGGACGAGCAGCTGCTCGGGCTTGCGCCGGAAGAGGTGAAAGCCTCGCGCCGCCGCTTGTTGGACAGCGCAAAGCTGCCGGCCGACGCCGACGCGGCGCGCGTACGGCAGACGGCAGCAAACCTGCACCGCGGCCTGCGGCCGACGGCAGCCGAGTTTGCCGAAGACCGAAAGACCGCTGCGGCGAAAGAGGCGGCACGGCTGATTACGGCGGAAAAAGTGCCGTCCGCGGACGCGGCGATCCGCACCGGCGCACTGCTCGCCGACATTGCCGATGTGCTGGAAAAGAAAAAGGTGCGCGCCGAGACCATCACAAGACTGACCGCGCAGGTGCGCGGCGAGAACGGCGCCTGGGAGACTGACAACGCTGCCATGACGAAGATCATCCGCGCGGGAAGCAAGCAGCTGGATGTGCAGGAATTCACGGATTTTCTCTTTGAAAATGCGAAGGAACTGACGGAGAGCAGCTACAACAGCCAGTACGGACACAGGGAGACCTATGCGCTGGACAAGCTCGGCGTGCAGATCGAGAACCCCATCGTGGACATCGCAAAATACGGGACGAAGCCGTCCGAGCTGATCGCCAACGAGCGGGAGCAGGAGGAGCTGAAGCGGTATATCGAAAACGAATATGCGCACGCTGCTCACCCCTCACCGGCCGAACGCGCGGATGCGCGCGATGTCAAGCGCGAGTTTCTGCCGGACATGAAGACGGTGGGCGAGGTGGCACGCTTTTACCTTGACCGAACGAAGTGGCGTATGCTATACTGTGTGTGCATATGACTATCTCGGAGAATTGAGGGTGCGGCGATGAAACCGACACAGCAGGCGTGCAATCCCTTTGCCAACAGCGACACGAACAAGCGATATTATACCTATGATTACTACCTGCGCCGCACCTTCGGCGGAAAGTGCCTGAAGGTGGCACTGGACATCGGCTGCACCTGCCCGAACATCGACGGCACTTGCGGCTATGGCGGCTGTATTTACTGCTCGGGGCGTGGAAGCGGCGACTTTGCACCGGCGCCGCTGCAAACAGTGACAGCGCAAATCGAAGCGGGAAAGCGGCAGCTTGCCGCGAAGTGGCAGAGCGACCGCGTGATTCCGTATTTTCAGGCGCACAGCAACACCTACGGTGACATTGACCGTTTGCGCGCGGCATATTTTGAGGCGATCGCATATCCGGGAACTGTCGGCGTGAGCATTGCGACCCGCGCGGACTGCCTCGGCGGGGATGTGCTTGCGCTGCTTGCCGAGGCGTCGGCCATGACGCATCTGACGGTCGAGCTCGGTTTACAGAGCGCGTCGGACGAGACGGCGGCGCGGATCGGGCGCGGTCATACCTATGCAGCGTTTTGTGACGGCGTTTCCGCGCTGCGGCGTACCGTGCCTGCGGCGGAGATCTGCATCCATATCATCAACGGGCTGCCGGGCGAAACCCGCGCGGATATGCTGGCGACTGCCGATGCGGTTGCCGCGCTGCACCCGGAGCAGCTGAAGATCCATTCCATGCATGTTCTTGCCGGTACACCGCTCGCCGACCTTTATATAAAAGGGGCATACACGCCGCTCACGCTTGAAGAATATGTGGGGATCACGGCAGAGCAGTTGACACGTTTGCCGCCTGAAACGGTTATCGCGCGTGTCACCGGCGACGGCGACAGACATGCGACGCTTGCCCCGGCATGGAGCCTGCGCAAAAAGGAAGTGATTGCCGCGCTTGACCGCTATCTTTATGTACATGACCTTTGGCAGGGAAAAAGAGCAGAACCCGTAAATTTGCATATTTTTTAATTTTTTCAAGATGTACCCACAATTCGACAATGTTTTTGTTTTAAGTGTTATACACTGAGAATGAAACAATTGTTGACGTCCAAACTGCAATTGTAGTGTGCACAATGCGACGGATTTCTTCGCGGGGAATCCGCCGCGGGAAAAAGAAAGGGAATAATATGTTTAAAAAATATGTGAGCATTTTGTTGGCGGCTTCGATGCTTTTCGTCACGTCTCTTTCGGTTTGCGCGCTCGGCGGTAAAGACTCCGGTAATATGCAGGATACGCCGGAGCTGTCCGCGTATTATGAAGCGCTGGATTCCTATCTCAATCATATGGCTGCCGCTGATGCCGAGTATGCGGGATGCACGAACTGCACGTACAGTCCGGTTACCGCACTGTACAGCCACGATCTCGAAACGCCGACCAGTCTTCTGTTTGAATTCAGAAAGAACGGTCATTATCGCGGCTATGTAATTGTCAGAGCGGCGGACATGCGCATTCTTGAGTCTGCGCTCTGCGAAATTCCGTACAATATCGATGCCAAAGCCGATGCAAATGTAAAGTTTGTTTATGACTTTGGAAACCACGGCGTCTCGGTCGGCGGCGGCACGCCGGTCTATATCACCGAAGCCGATGCGACCGATGAACTCCAGAACGCATACTTTAATTACGGCGGCGGTGCGGATGTCTGCGAAACGCAGGAGACCGTCTTCAGCAATGTGCCGATTTATTTCCAAAATTCGGCAAACTGCATTGTGTGCGCGTGCGCGCATCTGCTGCTGTACTGGAACAGAAACGGCTATAGTGGCTTGACCCCCACTGTCTCCACGCAGGCGCAGTTTACAAGCTTGATGGAAGCGGTGGACGTACGCTTCACCAGCTATGCGAACAATAAGATCCCCGGCGTGCTGAGCGGCTATGCCGATGACCGTGGTTTCACTGTACAGGCGACTAACATCTGGGATCCTACACTGGAAGACGCGCACACGGAGATTTCTGCCGACCGTCCGTTCCTGCTCGGCTTTGCTGCCGGCTCCAGCTACAGCTCGACGGTCGGACACATGACGGTCTGCGTCGGCATTTCGACAACCTATCTGGAGGGCGACTATGTTAAGGTTGTTGACGGTCATTCTTCTTCGCTGGTTACGCAATACTGGGATGACGAAGTCAACGACTACATTTGCAGCGTTACGGTAAGCGAAAACTGACGTTATACAGCGTTCCCACGCAATAAAGGGTTCCCGCCCGGGAAAATCCCGGGCGGGAATCCGCTTTTGAAGGGCGTGGCTGCGCCTGACCGCGTATACAGACTTTTTGCACAAATAGACTTGTTTTTCATATCATAGCAGTGTATAATAGTATATGTATCATAGATGTAACGAACACAATTTGAATCGGAGGTTAGCCTGCATGATGAAAGTTCTGAAAGTTTTGCTTGCCGTCTGCCTGTGCGCGCTTTTGCTGTCCGGATGCGGCGATAAGGAAACGGCAGATACAGTGCCCAAATCGAATCGGCCGGAAACGCAGGCGGATATGACCGGCTTCCCGTCCGGCACCGTACAGCGGGAATGTCTGTATGTCGACGGAACACTGTATCTTTATAACGGAAAATGGAGCGGGGATCTGCGGCAGGCAGGGTACACATATTATGGCAAGGTCGCGCGTGAGGATGTATACCGCATTCCGGATACCGACCTGACGGCAGCGTGGGTCGATGTCGGCTCTAAGGTGTATGTCGGCACGGCGGCGTGTGACAGCATTCTTGTGGAAACGGGCGGAACGCTGTATCGGTATACCGCGGGGACGCTGTGAAAGTAAAACCGGATCATTCGGCGGCGATTGGCTTTTTTGCATCGCCGCCTTGTTTTGCGTTTTTCAAAGTCGGAAAGCCTGAAAGCTACGCTGAAATTATAGCATTTGCACAAAAAATGCGCGCTTGATTCTACGGTTGTATTGCAAAAAGTTCAAAAAACCTATTGAAAGCGGAATCCTTTTCCTGTATAATTGAATTTGGAATACTTGCAGAAAAGGAGCAAACAACCATGGCGAATTTGATTACGAAAAACATCAGAAACATTGTCCTTCTCGGACACGGATCTACCGGTAAGACTTCTCTTGCTGAGGCAATGCTCTACAGCAAGCATCTGACCGACCGTCTCGGCAAGACGACGGACGGCAATACGGTTTGTGATTATGACCCCGAGGAGATCAAGCGCGGCTTTACGCTTTCCGCTGCGATGATCAACTTCATGCATAACGATATCAAGATCAATGTGATCGACACGCCCGGCTATCTCGGCTTCAAGGGCGAGGCAAAGCAGGCGGTGCGCGTGGCGGATGCGGCGATCATCGTCGTGGACGGGCGCACCGGCGCGCAGGTCGGTACCGACCTCGGCTGGGACTACGCCACCGAGGCGAAGATCCCGAAATCCTTCTTCATCAACCGCTTTGACGACGGGGAAGCCCGCTTTGCAAAGGCGTTTTCAACGTTGCGCGACCGTTACGGCGTCGCGGTCTGCCCGATCTTCATTCCGATGATCGAGGGCGACCATGTCGGCGGCTTCCTCAACCTCATCGATATGAAGGTCTATAAATATGATGAGAAGGGCAACCTGTCGCACGGCGCCAGCATCCCGCAGGACTTCATCGGTACGGCGCACGAATACCGCAATATGCTGCTCGAATCCATCGCCGAGACCAGCGAGGCACTGATGGAGAAATACTTTGCCGGTGAAGAGATCACCCGTGAAGAAGCGGTTGAAGCCATTCACGAGGGTATCATCAACGGCGGCATCGTGCCGGTGTTCTGCGGCTCGGCAACCAAGGTCTGGGGTGTGACGCCGCTGCTCGACGTCATCGCCGATTCCTTCCCGCGCCCGACAGCGCGCGGCGTGGAGCACAGCGTGGATGGCAGTGACATCGCCATTGAAAAAGAGGGCGATCCCGCGCTCTTCGTCTTCAAGACGGTCGCCGACCCCTTTGTCGGAAAGATGACCTATTTCAAGGTTATGAACGGTGAGATCAAGCGGGATATGATCCTGAAGAACAACCGCGGCGGCGAAGAAAAGCTGGCAAAGCTCTATACCATGTGCGGCAAAAAGCAGACCGAGGTCGATTCGCTTTGCTGCGGCGACATCGGCGTGACCGCAAAACTGAACAATACAAACACCAACGACACGCTCAGCCTGTCCGGTAAGGTGGAGTACGCGCATGTGATCTCGCCGATCCCGTATATGGCAAAGGGCATTGTTCCGGTTTCCAAGGGCGACGAAGACAAGATTTCGCAGGGCATTTCCAAGCTGCTGGAGGAGGATCTCACGCTCCGCTTTGAGAACAATGCCGAGACACGGCAGATGCTGATCTATGGTATGGGTGACATGCATCTCGACGTCACGGTTGCCAAGCTGAAGGCGCGTTACGGTGTGTCGGTCGCACTGGAGAAACAGAAGATCGCGTACCGTGAGGCGATCAAGAAGAAGGTTTCCGTCGAGGGCAAGCATAAGAAACAGTCCGGCGGTCACGGGCAGTACGGACATGTCAAGATCGAGTTCTCCCCGAGCGACACCGAGGGGCTGACCTTCACCGAGAGCATTTTCGGCGGCAGCGTGCCGAAGAACTTCCATCCCGCCGTACAGAAGGGACTGGAAGAGGCAATGCGCAAAGGCGTGCTTGCCGGATTCCCGATGATCGGACTGAAGGCAAACCTGTTTGACGGCTCGTATCACGACGTTGACTCGTCGGAAATGGCGTTCAAGATGGCGGCGTCGCTTGCATATAAGGAAGGCATGAAGCAGGCAAATCCGGTCATCATGGAGCCGATCGTCTCGATGCGCGTTTATGTGCCCGATGCGATGGTGGGGGATGTCCTCGGCGATTTCAACAAGCGCCGCGGCAGAGTGCTCGGCATCAATCCCGATGAGACAAAACACGGTTCGACTATTGTCGAGGCGGAAGTGCCGCAGGCGGAAGTGCTGGAATACACGGTTGCGCTGCGTTCCATGACGCAGGGGCGCGGACGCTATGACATGCAGTTTGTCCGCTATGAAGAGGTTCCCGCACCCGTCGCGGAGAAAATTATCGCGGAGAATAAAGCAAATCTTGAAGAATAACAGAAAAAAGGAGCTGCCTGCGGGCAGCTCCTTTTTACATTTGTTATGGTTTTTCTATGTAGGGCGGGGGCTTGCTCCCGCCGTGCTTGCAAGGATGCATTCACACACAAGTCGGTAGGGGTCATGAGAGCAGCACCGCTGAAAAAACTCAGCCGGGTTATTCCTGATACCATGCGCCTGTCTTGTACATTTCCGGAATGTCTTCTTCCAAAGGCGAATCAAATCCCAGTTTTTCCAGTTGCTCAAACCATTCTTCGCGCTTGGAATCGGGCAATTTCTTTCCGCACCAGGGACAGTATTGAATGCCAATAAAAGATTCTCCACCGTCATGAACGATAATTCCGTATTCGTCGAACTTGTCTATGTATATCATGATTGCATCTGACAAGCGATAGTCTGCAGCATTTCCTGTTGCCAGACCGCAGTAATACGCCATTGGTTCGCAGCAAAAAATCATACTTTACAGCTTATCTGCAAAACGCTCGGCGGTGATGATACCGTCCTTGAAACGGAGGCGGCAGGCACGCGCGGTGCGGCGCTCGCCGTCGCCCTTGGTGAGGTCTCTGCCGTGGTAAATTGCGTAGTATTCACCATTATATTGGATCACACTGTGATGACCGACGCCTTCTTCAAAGTCGTTTTTAATCATCAGCGGGTCAAACTTGCCGTTTGCAGTATGCTTCTCGAATTTGACCTTTGTCAGATCCGGCTCGTCGGTGTGCGCGGCGGCATAGCCGATGTGGTAGGTATCATTTTCATAGCAGGCGCCGCTGTACATGAGGTACTGCCAGCCGTCCACTTCCAGCCAGAACGGACCTTCAATGGTGTGCCAGTCCTTGCCGTCGCCGAAACGGTTGCGCTTGAAGATCTCCTCATCAAAGGTCGGGACAACGACTTCGACCGGCTGATAAGCGGGCGTATAGGGGTCAATCAGCTTGTCCACAAAGATGCGGGTGCCGATGCGTTCCGGCTTTCTGTTGTCCTCGGCATAGAAGAGGAACAGCCCAGCGGCGGTTCTGACGACGTGCGCGTCGATCGAGAAACGGTCAAACAGGCATTTGGTCTCGCCGAAAGGACCGAGCGGGGAGCGCGAGCGCGAAACATGCAGGTATTCGAACATGCCCGGCTTCGAGCAGGAATAATAGAGGTAATACCAGCCGTCCGCCTCGATGATGCAGGGCGCCCAGTAGTCCTTGCAGCCGTCCACGGTGCAGACGATGCCGGCATAATGCCACTCGGAGAAGGGGGTATCGGCAGTGTATGCTTCGACGCCGCGACCGGCGGTTACATACATATAGTACTTGCCGTCTGTCTCAAACATGAACGGATCGGGTTGCGTCTTCTTGCAGTCTTTCTCAAAAAGAAGTTTCATAATGTCTCCTGTATATTTTATCAATCAGATTTTTTCAAAGGAAGTGCAGCATTCCACATGTCCGGTACGGCAGAACAGGTCAAACGGATAGATCGTGTTCATCTTCCAGCCGTCGGACAGCAGAAATTTTGCGTCGCGCGCCAGCGTCTCCGGGTTGCAGGAAATGTAGACGATTTTTTTTGCGCCCATTTTGCCGAGGTCTGCGAGCAGCCGCTCGGTGCAGCCCTTGCGGGGCGGGTCAAGCACGACGACGTCGGGGACGAAGTCGCCCTCGGCAGCTTTTGCGTTTTTCAGCAGTGCCTGCGTGTCGGATGCGTCACCGCAGTAGAACGCGGCGTGAGTAATGCCGTTTTGCGCGGCGTTTTCCCCGGCACAGGCAACTGCGGATGCCACGGTCTCAATACCGATCAGCCGTCCTGCGTGCTTTGCCATGGAAAGCCCGATCGAGCCGATGCCGCAATAGAGGTCGAGCAGGGTCTCGCGCCCGGTCAGCGCGGCAAGCTCTGCCGCTTTGCCGTAGAGCAGCTCCGCTGCGCCGCGGTTGACCTGATAGAAGGACTGCGGCGTGATGCGCAGCCGCACGCCGCAGAGAATGTCCTCGATGTACGGTTTGCCGGACAGCAGCGTGAAGTCCTTGCCGAGCACTACATTTGTGTCGTCTTCGTTGCGGTTCAGAAAGATCGAAACCACGGCGGGAAACCGCGTCTGTATGCGGTGGACAAAGTCGTCCGCACGCGGCAGCGAAGCGCCGCACAGCACCAGACACAGCATGATCTCACCGGTCGCCTCGCCGATGCGCAGATAGATGTGGCGGAGCAGTCCGGATTTTGTTTCCTCGTCGTAGACCGTGAGGTTTGTCTCTTGCGCAAAGGCGCGGATCTCCTCCACGATCGGTGCAAACGCGGGATTTTGCAGGGCGCAGTCTGTGCAGGGCAGGACGCGATGACTCTTTGCCGCGAAAAAGCCGACGGCGATTCCGCCGTCTGCCGCGCGGCGGACCGGGTATTGCGCCTTGTTGCGGTAGCGATCGGTGCGTCCGTCGCTTGTCAGCGGCGCGACATCGACGTCCCGCAGCCCCTGTCGGACAAAGCTCTGCCGGACAGACGCTTCCTTCAGCGCTCGCTCATAGGCGTAATCCACACTGCGGAAGGCGCAGCCGCCGCAGGATGCCGAGACGGCGCAGCCGTCCGGGACGCGGTGCGGGGAAGGCGTGAGGATGTTCTCCGTGCGGGCTACGGCGTAGGTACGGCAGACCTTGATGACGCGCACGCGCACAAGGTCGCCCGTGACAGCGCCTGATACAAAGAGCACACAACCGTCCACTTTTGCAATGCCGAAGCCGAGGAAATTCATATCCGTGATGTTGACTTCATATACATCATTTTTCTTCAAGGCTTCACGCTCCCGCAAAAGTTTTCCTATTCAGTATACCATTCTTTCGGGTGCAAGGCAAGCAAAAAGAGGTGAAATTTATTGAATAGATATTGAAAAATACCGAAAGATACGGTATAATGTTCTGAGATTGGCAGGCTTTTTCGTCCTGCCGGTCACAATCTTTGTGAAAGTGAGTGGCGGAATGAATTCTTTACGCAACTTTTGTGCGACTTTTGCAATCGCGCTGGTCGTTTTCGGTCTGTGCGCGTTTTTTATAACCGGATTTGTCACCGACAGCATCAACGGCATGATCAGCGGAGAAAAGGCGACCGAGAGCAGCGATGTGTCAACCTCGGACTCTGATTCTTCCGCCCTGCATCCGCTCGGGCCTGATGAAGATGATCTCGGCGGCACATCGTTCAGTATGCTGCTGATCGGCACGGACTATCGTCCGAGCATTCTGACCGACTATCATCCCAATATTGAAGAGCAGTATCCTTATTTTCAGAATTCTGCCGAGTTGATCGGTTATAACGGATCGCTCCCCGTTTACCCGTACCGCACGGTACATGCCGATGCGGTCGTGCTGGTCACGGTCAACAAGGAGAAGCGGCGTATTACCTATATGGGGATCCCGACCGAGATGCAGCTGACGGTCGGCGGCGTAACCACGAATGTGCGTGACTTGTACTATGACAAGGGGCTTGACTATTTTGTCAACAAGATGTCCGGCATCACGGGCGTGCAGATCGACTACTACGCGTTGACAAGCATCGAACAGTTGGCGGGCGCGGTTGACGCCATGGGCAATATCACCTTCACCGTGCCGTGCGATATGGAGTATACCGATGAGGCCTCTGGGCTGACCATTTCGCTTGATGCAGGGGTGCAGACCCTGACCGGCAATGACGTATGCGGTCTGCTTGCCTACAATTCCTATACCAACGCGACGCTGTCGCGCGAAAAGACCACGATGTCTTTCCTGCGTGCACTGGCGCAGAAGATGACCAATCCGACCTACCTTCCCAAGGCGGCGACGATCTTTGCCGATGCGTCGAAATATGTCGCCACCAATTTCACCGCCGAGGATCTGACCAAGCAGCTGGATCTGATCTTTGCCTACAGTCAGTTTGAGGTCGGCTCGGTGGATTATCCGGGCAGCTACTATTTCCGGGACGGCGAGCGGGTGTTCATCCCGAATATTTCCGCGGCAATAACCGCAATGCTGAAGTATAATCAATAATTTTTCCATATAGACAAGAGGAGAAAAACATGAATAATTCCGAAAAAACAATGGACAAGATCGTTGCACTCTGCAAAAACCGCGGCTTTGTGTATCCCGGTTCCGAGATCTACGGCGGTCTTGCTAACTCGTGGGATTACGGTCCGCTCGGCGTTGAGTTCAAGAACAACATCAAGCGCGCATGGTGGAAGCGCTTTGTGCAGGACTGCAAGTACAATGTCGGTCTTGACAGCGCGATCATCATGAACCCCGAGGTCTGGGTTGCTTCCGGTCACGTCGGCGGCTTTTCCGACCCGCTGATGGACTGCAAGGCGTGCAAAACGCGTCATCGCGCCGATAAGCTGATCGAGGATTACGCGGCAGAGAACCATCTCGACATCAATCCTGCCGGCTGGACAAACGAGGAAATGTCCAAGTACATCGCGGACAACGGGATCACATGCCCTGCCTGCGGTGCGAAGGACTTCACCGACATCCGCAAGTTCAATCTGATGTTCAAGACCTATCAGGGTGTCACCGAGGATTCCTCCTCCGAGCTGTATCTCCGCCCCGAGACGGCGCAGGGCATCTTCGTCAACTTCAAGAACATTGCGCGCACCACGCGCAAGAAGCTCCCCTTCGGCGTCGGTCAGATCGGCAAGTCGTTCCGCAACGAGATCACGCCCGGCAACTTTATCTTCCGTATCCGCGAGTTTGAGCAGATGGAGCTGGAGTTTTTCTGCAAGCCCGGCACCGACCTCGAATGGTTCAAATACTGGAAGGATTACTGCGAGCAGTTCCTCTATGATCTCGGCATGACGCGCGACAATCTCAGACTGCGCGACCATGATGCGGACGAGCTTTGCTTCTACTCTAAGGCAACGACCGACTTTGAGTATCTGTTCCCGTTCGGCTGGGGCGAGCTCTGGGGCGTGGCGGACCGCACCGATTACGACCTTACGCAGCATGCCAACCACAGCGGCGAATCGATGGAATACTTTGATCCCGAGACGAATGAAAAGTATGTGCCCTATGTCATTGAGCCGTCGCTCGGCGCTGACCGCGTGACGCTTGCATTTCTGATCGACGCATACGACGAGGAGACGGTCGGCGAGGGGGACACCCGCGTCGTTCTGCATCTGCATCCCGCACTTGCGCCGTTCAAGGCGACCGTCCTCCCGCTGTCGAAGAAGTTGTCCGAGAAGGCAGGCGAAGTGCAGGATATGCTCGGCAAGTATTTCAATGTCGACTTTGATGAGACCGGTTCGATCGGCAAACGCTATCGCCGCCAGGATGAGATCGGTACGCCGTTCTGCATCACCTATGACTTTGAGAGTGAGGGCGACGGCTGCGTCACCGTGCGTGACCGCGACACAATGGAGCAGGAGCGCGTGAAGATCGAGGATCTGAAGGCGTATATCGAGGCAAAACTGGAATTCTGATTTAAAAGGAAATGATTATGAAACATGTATTTCTGACGCGCGCGGCGGCGCTTCTGCTCGCATGCGTGCTTGCACTGACATTTGTCGGCTGCGGCAAGGGAACGGCTGATTCCACCGCATCCTCCGACGCGGGAGAACTCACCGCCGAATGGACGCATGTGGGCGAGGGCAACTGTGCTTTTTCGTTCATCGCGACCTTTGCGGACGGGACTACGCAGAGTTATGTTGTTAACACCGACAAAGACACGGTCGGTACGGCACTTTTGGATGCCGGACTGATCGAGGGTGAACAAAGCGCATACGGGCTCTATGTCAAGAGTGTGTGCGGCGTGGTTGCCGACTATGATGTCGATGCGACCTACTGGGCGCTGTATGTCAACGGCGAGATGTCGCAGGTCGGCGTGGACAGCGTCAAATGCGCGGATGTCACGAGTGTTGAATTCCGCGTGGAGAAGTAAGAGATCCCGGATGACCGGATTGCCGAAAGGAGTCAGGAATGCCTAAGTTCACCAAGACCGCAATCATGCAGTCCTTTGTGAAGCTGCTCGATTCCACCCCGTTTGACAGAATCACGGTGAAGGACATCGTGGATGACTGCGGCGTCAACCGCAATACATTCTACTATAATTTTGAAGACATC
>ENA-UONW01003614-UONW01003614.1-human-gut-metagenome-genome-assembly--contig:-CS52-NODE-3614-length-12516-cov-6.041008_pt1 | contig 12516 bp, 7 predicted proteins | sample MGYA00242463_ERZ724010 | MGnify/ENA metagenome assembly ERZ724010 | reverse complement strand
AGCGTACTCTTTCCGGCACCGTTCTGCCCCATGAGGGCGTGCACCTCGCCGTCGCAGATGGTGAGGTTGATGCCTTTCAATATCTCTTTGCCATTGATACTGGCATGCAAGTCTTTTATCTCTAGCATAATTTATGTAGTTAAAAATAAAGAGTGGAAACAATTAATTACTCTTGCATCCGAAATCTTCGTTCAATTTAATCTTTAATTCTTCATTTAACCATAGTTACTTTCAAACAAAATTTTCAGCATTTATTCAAAACCATCTCATAATTTCACACACCAATCTTATTATAATCTATTTCAACCTCCATTCTTTCCACAACGAATCTATTTCTTTAGAAAATAGAGTTGAAGGAGTTTGCAATTTACGATTAACCACTATAGACTGACGACTGACATTCCGTTTTATATATTCATCTAACTCCCCCATCGTTGCATTACCTTTTGATTCTTTCAATTTCTTTAGCAGAAAATATGTAAATAAACCATGGTTCTGTTCTTCATAAGGCAATGCTGTTTGATCTGCAGTTGAAGCACTTAATACAAGAACCTTTCCATGGGGTATTTCAGATTTGGGGGTTACAACAATTCCACGAGCTGAGGCCAAAGTTTTACCATCACGTGTCGCCCCACTAAAACAAGCATCAATAAATAGAACTACTTTATTTGCATCTAATTTATAAAAATCCAAATACAACTTAGATAATGAATAACATATTTCCTTTTTAACCGCAAAGGCATCTATTGGCATTAAAAAAGCGTCATTTGTGTCTTCTTCTGAAGCACCATGGCCTGCATAATAAAATATAACATTTATATTACCTTGAAATACTCTTGCTATATCTCGAATATCGTTTATCGCAGCCAACATTGTACCATATGTCGCATCTTTATAAAATCTTATATTTGTATTAGGAATACCCAATGTGGATTTACAATATTCTCCAAAAATTTCACCATCATTCATTGCGTAAGGAACTTTCGATAACTTTACGTAATTTTCGTTAGCAATAATAACTACAAATGTATTCGCATTTTGAGAAGCTTCTACTGGAATGTTAGTATCCACATCTGACAACCCTGCTGATAATATTACTTTAGAAATATTTTGTTGGTCATTTATTTGTTCTTGAGATAAATTAATTTCTATTGGAGCAAAAGTATAATCAATGTCAGTAATAGTATAATTTAAAAGATTATTATTATTGTATGTGTATTCCTTTCCATTAGGTAACTTAAAGGTTATTTTTTCCACATCTAATAATCCACCAGTCAAACAATATTGGGGATTAATCTTTATAAAGTCCCATGCCTCTTTAAATGAAGGAGCTTCTATTATAGGAACAGATACCAAGAAATCACCAAATTTGTCAGACGACACTAAAAACACCTCATTCTCGGCATCATAACGTTCCAAATTTAATGACAATGGATTATCACGATTTATAAACAAATATATATCACGTGCTTCCGTTACTAATTTTTCAATTTTTTCTTTTCTAGTTTCAATATTTACACGTTCCCTCCAATTTGATATTTTTTCAAATTCCCCCTTCTGCTGCCAAATATTAATAGCTTTTTCTACATACAATTTACATGCTGTTTTAAAGTCTTTGTATAATAAGTAATGATAATCGCCATTAATGTTATATAAGATTTCCCCATTCTTATTTATTAACTCACAGTTCCCATTAGTTCTTTTTATAAAAAAATCATTCTTAATAGCTTCTATATGAGTATAATTAGGCTTAACCTGCCATTTACCCTCATTATCCAATATTCCATAGATAACCCCATCCTCACTAGCGAAAATAGCATTATTTATTATTTTAATTGAAGAATAGTGTGGATCTATTGTCCATTTACTTCGATTATTATCATAAATACCATATTTCCCATTTGTACATTTTTGTACTTTCTGAGGATACATAGGAACAACGTATACAAATATGAAACAAACTACATAAAACCACTTATACATTCTTACCATAAAGCTAATTCATTAAGTTAATTTAACCGACACTTCCCTCCAAAGAGATGCTCAGCAGCTTCTGCGCCTCGACGGCAAACTCCATCGGCAGCTTGTTGAGTACTTCCTTGGCGTAACCGTTCACAATCAGTCCCACGGCGTCTTCACTCGAAATGCCGCGCTGGTTGCAGTAGAAAATCTGGTCTTCACTGATCTTGCTCGTCGTGGCTTCGTGTTCAACGACCGCCGTTTCGTTGTGAATATCCATATAGGGGAAGGTATGGGCACCGCACTTGTCGCCCAGCAGAAGCGAGTCGCACTGGCTGTAATTGCGGGCATTGTCAGCCTTAGGGCTTACACGAACCAGCCCACGGTAGGAGTTTTCACTCCGTCCGGCCGATATTCCCTTGCTCACAATCGTCGAACGGGTATTCTTTCCGATGTGGATCATCTTGGTACCCGTGTCGGCCTGCTGGTAGTTGTTGGTTACAGCTACACTATAGAACTCCGCCACAGAATTGTCGCCCGCCAGTATGCACGAAGGGTATTTCCACGTGATGGCACTACCCGTCTCCACCTGTGTCCACGACAATTTGCTGTCCACACCCTTGCAGATGCCACGCTTGGTGACGAAGTTGTATACACCTCCCTTGCCCTCAGCGTCGCCCGGATACCAGTTCTGCACGGTGCTGTACTTCACTTCAGCCCGGTCGTGTACCACGATTTCCACAATGGCGGCATGCAGCTGGTTCTCATCACGCATCGGAGCGGTACAGCCTTCCAGGTAGGAAACGTAGGCATCGTCATCGGCTACAATCAGAGTCCGTTCAAACTGCCCCGTGCCCTGTGCATTGATACGGAAGTAAGTAGACAGCTCCATCGGGCACCGTACCCCCTTGGGAATATACACAAACGACCCGTCGGAGAAGACGGCCGAGTTGAGCGCGGCAAAAAAGTTGTCACGGTAAGGCACCACAGATCCCAAGTACTTCTGTACCAGGTCGGGATGTTCGCGTATGGCCTCGCTCATCGAGCAGAAGATGATGCCTTTCTCCATCAGTGTTTCCTTGAAGGTAGTCTTCACGGAAACGGAGTCCATCACGGCGTCCACGGCCATGCCGCTCAGCGCCATCTGCTCCTCCAGAGGAATGCCCAGCTTGTTGAAGGTCTTGATCAACTCGGGATCTACCTCATCCATGCTCTTGGGGCCCTCCTTCTTCTTGGTAGGGTCGGCGTAATAAGAAATAGCCTGGTAATCAATCTCAGGAATACGGAGATGGGCCCACGTAGGCATCTCCAGCGTCAACCAGTGGCGGTAAGCCTTCAGGCGGAACTCCAGCATCCAGTCGGGCTCTCCCTTCTTTTCGGAGATAAGACGGATAATATCCTCGTTCAAACCCTTCTCGATCACATCGGTATGCACATCGGTCGTAAAGCCATACTTGTACTTTTCCTGCGTGAGTTCCTTGACGTATTTATTGGGTTCTTCTTGTCGCATATCTTGTCTATAATTCAAGTTCATCGTTCAACCTATTGAAGAAGTTCACCGGCCACCTCCCTGGCTGCCGGCAAGAATATGCCCGCAAACTTCTCCATCGGATAATATAACACAGACTCCTGCTTCTTTGTTCTCTTGAGGAGAGTGTTGTCCGAATCAATATATTCAACCACACAAATGAGCAGGCTTACCAACAGAGCCGATTTCAACAAGCCCAATCCAGCTCCCAGCAAACGGTTGACCCACCCCAGTGCAACAGCTTCCATCGCTTTGGTCAGCAACGTGGCCAACAGCAGAAAAGCCAAGGGTACGGCCAGCCAAATGACAACAAAAGCAATGCCTTGCGCCACCGTCAGCGAGTCGGTAAGCGGCAGGAAGAAACGTTCGGCCACGGTTGCATACAGAGCTTTGGCAATCAGCAGACCCGCAACCAATCCCAGCAGGCCCGCCAATTGTTTCAGAAATCCCTTGGTAAAGCCCACAATCGCACCGGCTCCCAAAACTATGAGTATTACAATATCTATAGTTGTCATACCCTCCTCAATTATATTATAACACCAGCCGCAGACAACACCGACAACGCAGATTTAACCTTTTCCCGCAAATCGGCAGCACGAACATTCGCGCAACATTAAAATCCGTGTCATCCGCGTTGTCTGCGGCTGAAAAATCTATTGTTCAGAATCAAAGCGTCTGCTTCACTTCCACTTCCTCATAAGTTTCAATGACGTCACCAACCTTGATATCGTTGCAACCTGTCAGGCTGATACCGCATTCGAAATTGGTGCCGACTTCCTTTACATCGTCCTTGAAACGTTTCAACGCATTGATATTGCCGGTAAACACCACGATACCGTCGCGAATCAGACGGGCCTTGTCGGTACGTTTCACCTTACCGGTCTTCACCATTGCACCGGCAACCATACCGACCTTGCTGATATTGAAGACTTCACGCACTTCGATGGTAGCCGTAACCTGTTCTTTCACCGTAGGAGCAAGCATACCTTCCATAGCAGCCTTCACCTCCTCGATCGCATCGTAGATGACCGAATACTTACGGATATCCACGCCTTCCTGCTCGGCCAGCTTAGCTGCCGCGCCAGACGGGCGTACCTGGAAACCGACGATAATCGCATCGGACGCTGCGGCCAAAGAGACATCAGATTCGGAAATCTGACCGACACCCTTGTGAATCACATTGACCTGAATCTGCTCCGTAGAGAGCTTGATCAGCGAGTCGCTCAACGCCTCAACCGAACCGTCCACATCACCCTTGACAATGACATTCAGTTCGTGGAAGTCACCCAAAGCCAGACGACGGCCCACTTCATCGAGGGTCAGCATCTTCTGCGTACGCAAGCCCTGTTCGCGCTGCAACTGTTCACGCTTGTTGGCAATTTCACGGGCTTCCTGCTCGGTTTCAATCACATGGAAAGTATCACCGGCAGCAGGTGCGCCGTTCAATCCCAAGATAAGGGCCGGTTCAGACGGACCAGCCTGAGTCATACGCTGGTTACGCTCATTGAACATGGCCTTCACCTTACCATAGTTGGTTCCTGCCAGAACGATATCGCCGACTTTCAATGTACCATTAGAAACAAGTACCGTGGCCACATAACCGCGACCTTTGTCGAGCGACGATTCGATAATGGAACCCGTAGCCTTACGGTTCGGATTTGCTTTCAGCTCCAGCATTTCAGCTTCCAGCAAGACCTTCTCCATCAGTTCATGCACGCCGATACCCTTCTTGGCCGAGATGTCCTGTGACTGGTATTTACCGCCCCATTCCTCTACCAGGAAGTTCATATTGGCCAGTTCCTCCTTAATCTTGTCGGGATTGGCCGTCGGCTTATCAATCTTGTTGATGGCAAACACAATGGGAACACCTGCAGCCATAGCATGGTTGATGGCTTCCTTGGTCTGCGGCATGACATTGTCGTCGGCAGCTACAATGATGATGGCAATATCAGTCACCTTGGCACCACGGGCACGCATGGCGGTAAACGCCTCATGACCCGGAGTATCCAGGAACGTAATCTTACGTCCGTCTTCCAACGTCACGTTATAGGCACCGATATGCTGGGTAATGCCACCCGCCTCACCGGCAATTACATTTGCCTTGCGGATGTAGTCGAGCAACGACGTCTTACCATGGTCCACATGGCCCATCACAGTGACAATCGGCGCACGAGGCTGCAGGTCTTCCTCCGCATCCTCTTCCTCGACAATGGCCTGGGCTACCTCAGCACTGACATACTCGGTCTTGAAGCCAAACTCCTCAGCTACCAGATTGATAGTTTCCGCATCCAGACGCTGGTTGATAGACACCATGATGCCGATGCTCATGCAAGTGGCGATAACCTGCGTAACGGGGACGTCCATCATGCTGGCCAGCTCGTTGGCCGTCACGAACTCGGTCAGCTTCAGCACCTTGCTCTCTGCCCGTTCCTGATTTTCAAGTTCGTGCATGCGGTCAGCTACCTGTTCACGTTTTTCCTTACGGTATTTGGCTCCCTTGTTCTTTCCTTTCGATGTCAGACGGGCCAGCGTTTCCTTTACCTGCTTGGCCACATCTTCTTCGTTCACCTCCTGCTTGATGACAGGTTTCTTGAAGCGGTCCTTATTCTTCTTTCCGCCTCCCTGCTGGCCACCGGCATTGGCGCCCTTCGAGTGGTCGCTGCCTTTCTGATAGTTGGATACATTATTTATGTCAACCTTCTCCTTATTGATCCGGTTGCGTTTCTTTTTGCTGTTTCCTTCGCCATCCTGATCGTCTTTCAGCTTGTTGTCTTCCCGACGGATTTCTTTCATGATGGCTTCCTTCATCTGACGCTTCTGATCCATCCGCTGCTTTTCCTTTTCCTCGCGTTCCTTTCGCTTTTCCTCTTTGGACTTTTTCTTGGGACGGGTAGACTGGTTCAAAGCGGCAAGATCAATCTGGCCAATAACGTTAATCTTTGAGACGAATTCAGGTTTATGTAACTTGAAGATTTCTTCTTCGTGTTCTTTTGGAGCATCCATCTGCTGCGTTTTTTCTTCGTTTTCTATTTCTGTTTGCCCTTCGGCTGAAGAAGCCTCCTCCTCATGCGAAACGGCTTCTGCTTCCACTTCTCTCGTAGCTTTTTCTACTTCCACTTTTTCTGCGACAGGTGCAGCAGCCTCCTCTGAAGCGACTTCAGCAGCTTCTTCCGACGCCTTCACAACCGGTTGCGGCTCGGCGGCAATCGGTTCCTCTTTCTTTTGTTCAGGCTCTTCCGACACTTCAGGCTGCACAACAGGCTCCGGTTCAATCACAGGCTTCTTGCCGAGATTGTTCAAATCGATTTTACCTACAGGCTTGAACTTCGGACGAATATCTTCAGGAATCATAGTCTTGATTTCATCAGACTTTGCCTTGGTTTCGTCCTTGGTCTCATAACCCTCAATGGCGACTGAGCCCTTACGTTCTTTCGACTGACGCTCCTGCAAGAAACGTTCAGACTTTATTTTAAGGTCCTTATCTGTGCTGAATTCTTTCTTCAGCATCTCAAACTGTTCGTCGGTAATTTTTGTATTGGGATTTGCCTCTACGACAAAACCTTTCTTTTGCAGGAATTCGACTGCCGTCGTAATGCCTACATTCAAATCTCTTGTTACTTTATTTAACCTTATCGTCATATATTACTTTTAATGATTTAATGTGCCAATGTGCCAGTGTGCTTCCAAGTTGTATACGTTCTTTCCTCAATGTGCCTCAACCGGGCTTAAGCAGCACACATTGGCACATCCAACCATCAGCACATCAATTACTCTTTTTCAAACTCCTGTTTCAGTATACGCAATACTTCATCCACCGTTTCTTCCTCCAAGTCGGCTTTCTCGATCAGCATTTCGCGCGGAGCGTTCAACACGGCTTTTGCCGTATCAATGCCGATGCCCTTGATAGCGTCGATGACCCAACCTTCTATTTCATCGCGGAATTCGTCGAGATAGATGTCTTCATCCTCCAAGGTAGTACCATCCACTTCGCGGAAGACGTCGATGGTGTATTCTGTCAGCATGCTGGCCAACTTGATGTTCAGACCTCCCTTACCGATGGCCAAGGACACTTCTTCGGGCTTCAGGAAGACTTCGGCCTTGTGTTCCTCTTCGTTCAGACGGATGGAAGAAATCTTGGCCGGGCTCAAGGCGCGCTGGATGAAGAGCTGGATGTTCGATGTATAGTTGATGACATCGATGTTCTCGTTGCGCAGCTCGCGCACGATGCCATGGATGCGGCTGCCCTTCACGCCCACGCAGGCTCCTACGGGGTCGATGCGGTCGTCATAGCTTTCGACAGCTATCTTGGCACGTTCGCCGGGGATGCGGGCAATCTTGCGGATGGTGATGAGACCGTCGTTGATTTCGGGCACCTCCATCTCGAACAGACGCTGCAGGAACACGGGCGACGTACGGCTCAGGATAATCTTGGGATTGTTGTTCTTGTTGTCCACACGGGCCACTACGGCACGCGCCGTCTCGCCCTTGCGGTAGAAGTCGCTCGGTATCTGCTCGGTCTTGGGCAAGAGCAGTTCGTTGCCTTCGTCGTCCAACAAAAGAATTTCCTTCTTCCAGATCTGATAAACTTCGGCATTCACCACCGTACCTACCTTGTCAATATACTTGTTATAAAGGCTGTCCTTTTCCAGTTCCAGAATTTTGGAAGCCAGGGTCTGACGCAGATTCAGAATGGCACGACGGCCGAACTTGGCAAAATTCACTTCATCGGTCACCTCTTCGCCCACTTCATACGAAGCGTCAATCTTCTGAGCTTCACTCAAAGAAATCTGCAGATTGGGATTAGTCAGGTCCTCGTCGGCCACCACTTCCCGGTTACGCCATATTTCAAAGTCACCTTTGTCAGGGTTCACGATGACGTCATAATTCTCATCCGTACCAAACATCTTTGCAATCACACTCCGGAACGACTCCTCGAGCACGCTCACCATCGTGGTTCTGTCTATATTCTTCAGTTCCTTAAATTCCGAGAATGTGTCAACCATGCTGACTGTTTCTTCTTTCTTGGCCATAATCTTATTTAAAGCTGATTAAGTATTTAGTATATTTTATTTCTTCGTACGTAAAGTCGAGGTCCTCGTCCACCATCTTCGGGCGTTTCATCCCCTCTTCCTTCACCTTCTTCTGAACGGTAACGATAAAATGCCGTTCGTCGGCTTCCTTCAGCACGCCGCTCAGCTTGTGTCCGTCGTTGGTCAGCACCTCCACTTCTTCGCCAATGTGGTTGATGTACTGCTGCAGCACCTTGAAGGGTTGCCCGATACCGGCCGAACCCACTTCCAGCTCGAAGTCTTCGGCATCGCGGTTCAAGCGCGACTCAATGAAGCGGCTCAGGTCCACACAATCTTCAATCCAAACACCGTCCTTGTGGTCTATCTCCACCACAATCTTGTCATCAGGGCTTACTGTAACTTCGACCAGAAAATAGTCTTTGTCCTTCAGCCACTCTTCTACAAGTTCACAAATCGTTTTTTTCTCTATCATACCAGATTAAACCGTATAAGAATAAAAAAGAGGAGCTTGACTGCCCCTCCACCTTTCATCCGTTTCCGACGGCAAAGATATAAATAATCTCTTCGAGTACAAAATATTAGAAGAAAAAAGTGGGAAAATCGGCCATAGGAGCCGGGGCCTTTGGCGGAAAATCCCCGAAAACCCATTCTCTCCATACCGAAAATCTGACTCGAAACAGACCTCAGAGTTATCGGAAAGAACAACAGACAGGCAGACTGCCAGCTTCAACGGTATGGCCGAACGCTCTCAAACAGGTTACAAAATGTAAAGATTAAAGAAATCCTGAATCCAAGCAAAAACATCCATCGGGCCCATAGTCAAGAGGTCGCACACCCGCCCGACATCCGCCACTCCCGGCAGAACGTCCATTATAACGAACAACGCAGATAATCAGCTGATAATCAATGCTAATTTTTTCAGGTGCATCCTTTTATTTTCCTGAAAAGTTTTCAGGTTTTATTCAGGTAGCGCCTGAAAGGTCTTCAGGTTAGGACTGAAAGGTCTTCAGGTAGGGACTGAAAGGTCTTCAGGTACTGCCTGAAAAACGACATCTGCAAGAGATGTTCATCCTATGGGGCGGGAGGCGCTATAAAAGCCTTCCATTCTGTAAAAATAAATGGTTCAGATCCGGTACATCCTGACCTGAACCATTCATACGAGACATCAGAAACCAGAGACTCAGAATTTACAAACGACCGACGTCCCCCTATCCTTGCCCTGAGGCAAACGGATGGTTTTCTTCACACCGTTGATTTCCAGCACCAATGAATCGCGTTGCTGTGTCGGGTCGCCGCAGAGTATCTGGTACGAACCTCCCTGTCGCTTGACGCAATAAAGTCCCGGAGTATGAACAGACACCCTGAGGGAACTATCCAATACGAATGTTCCTTCTTCCCAAGCCGCAACCCACCAGGCATCCTCCTTTGCTGCGTATACCACCTGCATCTTCTCCGTATTGGCCATCACCTTGAAGCTGTCCGTGGAAAAACGCTCCACCGCCTTCCTGTCGGCTTGGGGAAGAATGTAATACTGATAGGAAGCGCCATCCGGACGGCTTCCATGATTCATATAGAGACTGAACACCTTCCCTTCCTCGGTCTGCTCCCTATAAACCTGCATGACGTCATGCCAGCGGCCGGTCTTTTCTTCCACCTCGGCTACGCATTGCCCGTCCGGTATGACATATCCCTTTGGGCCATGGAGCAGACGGAGGCCTTTCCCGGCAAACGTCTGACGAGAAGACAGCTTCTTCCATCTGCCATCGGTCCATACCTCTGCCTTATCCTCGGCCCAGCATTGCTCTATCGAGGTGGTTACCGGCAACAGGCTGTCCGACTGTATCCCACTCCCCAATACGACCAGTACCTCGGGAGTGAACAAACAATACTTACGCACCACCAACCCGTCACGTTTCAACTCCATCACGCTCAATCCCTGCTTTCCGTCCGAAATGCCTCCGACAAAATCCGACCCGTTGCCCGGATAGTACGACTTCTTCAGCACAGGCATGGCGGCATCACTCGCATAAGTCGTAACGCCCGGCACCTTTCTCCAATCCCATACGGGAAAAATGTCCCAATATTCCCGTCCGGTACCATAAACGAACAAGGCGCCGTCAGCCAGATAATATCCCTCCTTGTTGTCTCCGTTCATGCTTTCTGTGCCAAGCACACGTGTAGAGGCCATTTTCAGGGAAGCCATCCACGTAGGCTGCCTCATGAGGGTATAGTCGGACTGCCAGAAGTGCTTGTGCCCGTCCAGCGTGTTGTTCAGACTGAAACAATTGCGCATCATCCTCTCGGCCACCTCATTGCAAAAACGGTTTGTCCCGCCTCCCAGCTCTGCAGCAGCAAAAGCCACTCCCAAAGCCTTGTGTCCGGGTGCCGACTGAAACAACTGACGCCCTAAAGCACTGACATCCATATTTCCCTTCCAAATGATCCACTGATAGCCTTGGTCGAGCAGCGAGCCTATCATGTCCAACTGCTCGTCTGAAAACGCCATCGATGTCCCTGCAAACAGACCGGAAAAGAGGCTCATACTGCTGATATAGGCCAAGCCATAGTTACCGAACTGCTGCTGAGGACCATGCTGATGGAAGCTCCAATCGTCTTTGATGCCCTCCTTCTGTCCTGCACGGATTTCCGACACGATGGTATCCCGAGCCTGCTGCACTAAAGCGACATCATTTTCCAACAATGCCCGCATCATCACATTCCCGGCCAGCCATACCTTATTCTGCCCGGTCATGCCAAACCGTGAGTCTTTCATCAGCTCGACAGCCTGTTCCTTTTCATCGGCCGTCAGATGTTCTTCAAATAGAATGAAAGCCACACCCAGCGTACGCGGCACACCAATCTGATTGTAATACCAATTCGGACATCTCAATTTTTCCTTGAACCAGAATCCCAAAGCGGCATGTATGGCCTTCATTACTTTCTCCGATTGATAGAACTCACTATTCTCATCCTGACAGACTTTCACCAACCCGAGAATTCTTTCGGGATGCAGACGAGGTTCCCATCCCGAGCGTGTCTTATCGGCATAATTAATATCCGTCCAAGCTCCTTCCTCATTTTGCCTGGCCAGCAATTCTTCAACAAAAGCCTTGCTGAAAGGGACCCGCTGCTGAAGCTCCATCACCACTCTGTCCGATGCTCCGAAACCTGGCGGATTGGCCTCCAATTCCCTTTGCAGCTCGTCCGTCAAAGGCGAACCTGTAATATATACTTTCTTAAAATTATTTTTAATCTTCACCAAATCGCTCATCCCACCATTTGCCTGAGCAATATGACCACAACAAAACAGGGAGCAAACAATCATCAACAAAAGAATGATACTTTTCTTTCCGCCATACATATTATATCTTTTATATACTATTGAACTACGCATTTTCTATTCAGCCTTTCTCTTTTTCATCTATTGAATATGTTCATGGATAGGCTTCAAATTGTCGGCCAGTTCTGAATAAGACCGATCGCCATACACGAACGCTGCTGTCCGCAAGACATCCGCCATTGCTTCGACCTTCGCATTGCCAATTTGCTTCCACGTCCAGACTTTCTCTTTTTTCAGGAAAGGGATGAACCAGTCGATCATCGACTTCAGATACATCTGTCCCTCGTTCGTATAATGCCATAAATCCACACCTATTTTTTCTCCCATCTTCGCCATAAGGATACAGCCCTGCAAGTTCATGGTGGCATAGCTCCAAGAATTCGTCCTTTCCAGCTCGTATGGTTGACTTCCGTCTTTGGCCACCTGCTTCTGCAAACGTTTCTGCGTTGACTCGACAATCAGACGCTTCGCCTCGTCCACCTGCCCCAAAAACAGATTCATGGCCACACATTGGACATCATAATAAGTCCCGTGGTTATTGTGTGCCTTACTTTCATCAATTCCATACGGATGAGTCTGCAACCAAGTCAGATAATCCCGAATCCATCGCTTCAGCCCTTCATACACATTCTTGTCCCAGCTCTCGGCTCCGTGCATCA
>ENA-UONW01003610-UONW01003610.1-human-gut-metagenome-genome-assembly--contig:-CS52-NODE-3610-length-12554-cov-3.732379_pt1 | contig 12554 bp, 8 predicted proteins | sample MGYA00242463_ERZ724010 | MGnify/ENA metagenome assembly ERZ724010 | reverse complement strand
CAGCGGCTACTTCCGCGACCTGCACCTGTTGCAGGAACTCTACTACAATCGCGGCGACGGCACGCGCTACGGCCTTTCGGCGTGGTACCTCCGCTCGAAACGCGGGCTGCCCTTCCTCTCGACCGACTATCGCGACGACGTGACGATCCTCAACGAACAACGCGAACAGACGCTGCGCGCCGTGGCCTCGTGGGAACGGCTGCGCGAGCGGCTCAAACTGGGAGCGAAACTCGGCTACGCCTACACCGCCTCGGCCTACGACTTCCGGCAACGCAACGCACAGGGAGCGCAGAGCGACCTGACGCTGAGCCGCAGCTATCTGCATACTCCCTACGGACAGTTCGATGCCGAATACTACGTCGGCCGGCGCTGGCTCTTCACGGGCAACGTCGCGCTGCACGTTCCGATGGTCGATTGCAGCGACAAGAGCCCCTACCACGAGGGCGACGTCTACGACCGTTACCGCGTGGAGTTGTCGGGGCACCTCTCGGCCAAATGGCGGCCGACCGAACGCATCGGGCTGGCGGTCAACCTGCGCGGCGAACTCTACGACCGCCATGCCGTGCCGCTGATCCCCGCCTTTTTCTTCGACTGGGTCGTCTCCGAACGCGGCAACGTGGTACTCAAAGCCTCCGTGGCGCGCAACTACCGCTACCCGACGCTCAACGACCGCTACTACCAGCCGGGCGGCAACCCCGACCTGCGCCCCGAACACGGCTTCACCTACGACGGCGGCATATCGTTCGCACTGGGCGGCGAAGCGGAGGGCTACACGCTGCGGGGCAAGGCGACGCTCTTCGACTCGCACATCGACGACTGGATTCTCTGGGTGCAGGCGCGGCGCGGCTACTGGACGCCCCGCAACGTCCGCAAAGTCCACAACTACGGCGCCGAGACGAAGGTCGACGCCTCGGTGCGCCTCTCGCCCGACTGGCGGCTCGGCCTCGACGCCCACTTCGCATGGACCCCATCGATCAACTACGGCGAACCGGTCAACGACGCCGACGCCTCCTACGGCAAACAGCTGGTCTACGTCCCCGAATACGCCGCGGCCGCCACGGCGACGCTGGGCTGGCGCCGCTGGACGCTCGTCTACAAATGGAACTATTACAGCGAACGCTATACCACCACGAGCAACGACACGTCGCTCCGCACCGGCCGGCTCGAACCCTACTACATGAGCGACCTCTCGCTCGAACGCTCCTTCGCGCTGCGATGGGCCGACCTGTCGCTCAAAGGGGTGGTGCGCAACCTCTTCAACGTCGAGTACGTCACCGTGCTCTCGCGCCCCATGCCCCGCCTCAACTACGAAATCTTTCTGGACATCCGACCCAAATTCCACACCCGCAAACGATGAGACGCCTCCTCCCCCTGCTCTGCGGCCTGCTGCTGGCCGCCTGCGGTCAGCGCGCCGCCCGCCCGATCGGCGACTTCACGCTGCCGGTCTACACGCCCCGCTACGCCTCGGGATTCGAGATCACGGGCGCTGCCGGAAGCCGCAGCACGCTCGTCACCGTCCACAACCCGTGGTACGGCGACGAGGTTACCGACCAGTACCTCTTCATCGCCCGCGACGGCGAACCGGCCCCCGCAGGTTTCGAGGGGCAGGTGCTGCGCGACGAGGCGCAGCGCGTGGTCTGCATGTCGGGCTCCTACATCGCCATGCTCGACGCCCTCGGAGCGGCCGACCGCGTGGTGGGCGTCTCCGGAGCGCAATACCTGATCAACGAAACGCTCCGCCGCCGCATCGCCCGCGGGGAGGCCGCCGACGTGGGATTCGACAGCAACGTCGATTTCGAACGGCTCATGGCGCTGCGCCCCGACCTGGTGATGCTCTTCGGCATCGGCGGAGCCGACACGGCGCTCACGGGAAAACTGCGCGAGCTGGGCATCCCCTACCTCTACATGGGCGAGCACTGCGAGGAGTCGCCGCTGGGCAAGAGCGAATGGGTGGTCGTCGCCGCCGAGATCGCAGGACTCCGCACGGAGGGTTCCCGCCTCTTCGCCGCCATTCCCGAACGCTACGAACGGCTGCGTGCCCTCGCCCAGCAGACCGCCGCACGGCCGCGCGTGATGCTCAACACCCCCTACCGCGACACCTGGTTCATGCCGGCGCGCAACAGCTACATGGTGCGGCTCCTCGAAGATGCCGGCGCACGGTACGTCTTCGAGGAGAACACGGCCACGCAGACACTGCCGATCGACATCGAGCAGGCCTACTACCTCACGAGCAAATCCGATTTCTGGCTCAACGTGAGCGGCTGCAACACGCTCGACGAAGTGCGCCGGCAGAATCCCCGGCTGGCCGACACGCCTCCCGTGCGCGAGGGGCGCGTCTACGACAACAACCGCCGCCGCAACGCGACGGGCGGCAGCGATTTCTGGGAATCGGGCGTACTGCGTCCCGACCGCGTGCTGGCGGATCTGGTGCACATCTTCCACCCCGAACTCTCCGAAACAGACGAACTGTACTATTACCGGCAGCTGGAATAACGCGGAAGCCGCCCCGCTGCGCCGCATCCGACCGCTCCTTCGGTTTTCCCGCCGAAGACGGCCGCACCGCTCTTTTTCGGCAAATTTTTTGACGGTTCGAAAATAATCAGTATCTTTCGTTTCGTAAGACTCAGTATGTTGCGCCCGATGAAAAACGCCGACCGCCGACCGCTGCCCGTCCGCATCTTCCGTTTCTACTACGACGGATTCCGGGAGATGACGCTCGGACGGACGCTGTGGGCGATTATCCTCATCAAACTCTTCATCCTGTTCGTCGTCCTGCGGCTGCTCTTTTTCCCCGACGTCCTGGGCGGCAAGAGCGCCGAAGAGCGCGGCGAAATCGTGCGCAACGAACTGATAAAGCACGGATTGGAAACGCAAAACTGAAAAGCGTATGGTTTCGGAAATGCTACAAAGCGTGGAGTGGTCGCGGGCGCAGTTCGCCCTGACGGCCATTTACCATTGGCTCTTCGTCCCGCTGACGCTCGGTCTGAGCGTCCTGTGCGCCCTGATGGAGACCCGCTACTACCGCACGGGCGACCCCTTCTGGCGCAGCACGACGAAGTTCTGGATGCGGCTGTTCGGCATCAACTTCGCCATCGGCGTAGCCACGGGACTGATTCTCGAATTCGAGTTCGGCACCAACTGGTCGAACTACTCCAACTTCGTGGGCGACATCTTCGGTGCGCCGCTGGCCATCGAGGGGATCATGGCTTTCTTCCTCGAATCGACCTTCGTGGCGGTGATGTTCTTCGGCTGGGACAAGGTGAGCCGCGGCTTCCACCTCTCGGCCACGTGGCTCACGGCCATCGGCGCCAACCTTTCGGCATTGTGGATTCTGGTGGCCAACAGCTGGATGCAGTATCCCGTCGGATGTTCGTTCAACATCGCCACGGTGCGCAACGAGATGGATTCGTTCTGGGACGTACTCTTCTCGCCCGTGGCGATCAACAAGTTCACCCATACGGTCACCTCGTCGTTCCTCCTGGCGGCGATCTTCGTCATGGGCGTGAGCGCGTGGTACCTGCTGCGCGGACGCCACCGCCGCATGGCGCGCAGCAGCATCGCGCTGGCGTCGGTCTTCGGGCTGGTCTTCGCCCTCGTGGCGGCCTTTTCGGGCGACCGCTCGGGTGCGATCGTGGCGCGCGTGCAGCCGATGAAGCTGGCGGCCATGGAGGCGCTCTACGACGGCGAGGAGGGGGCGCCGCTGACGGTGGTGGGCCTGCTGCGCCCCGAAGGGCAGCGCACCTGCGACGACGACGCCTTCTACTTCAAGATCGGCATCCCCAAGCTCCTCTCGCTGATGAGTTTCCGCTCGGCCGACGCCTTCGTGCCGGGGATCAACGATCTGGTTTACGGCAACGAGGAGCGGGGCATCCTCTCCACGGCCGAGAAAATGTATCGCGGACGCCATGCGATCGACCAGCTGGGCCGCTATCACGAAGCGCGCGAAAAGGGCGACGAAGCCGCGATGCATGAGGTCGAACGGCTTTTCGACGCCTCGACGCCCGAAGGGGCGGCCTTCCTGCGCGACTACTACGCCTACTTCGGCTACGGTTATCTCCGCTCGCCCCAGGAGACGGTGCCCAACGTGCCGCTGGTCTTCTATTCGTTCCGCGTCATGGTCGGTGCAGGCTGTTTCTTCATCCTGCTCTGTGCCGTCGTGTGGTGGCTCAACCGCCGCGACCGGCTCGCAGGCAAACGCTGGCTGCTGCGGGTGATGATCCTGTCGATCCCGCTGGCCTACCTCGCCTCGCAGGCGGGCTGGATCGTCGCCGAAGTGGGACGCCAGCCGTGGACGATCCAGAACCTGCTGCCTGCCTGCGTGTCGGGGTCGCACATCGCCGCCACGCCCGTGGCCGTCACATTCTTCATCTTCCTCGCGCTCTTCACGGTGCTGCTGGCGGCTGAACTGGCCATCATGCTGCGCCAGATCAAGATCGGACCTAACGAATAACGACTATGGACACACTGCTCTTTCTGCAACACTACTGGTGGTTCCTCATCTCCCTGCTGGGGGCGTTGCTGGTCTTCCTGCTCTTCGTACAGGGCGGTCAGGGATTGCTCTACACGATGGGGCGCACCGAAGCCGAACGCGACCTGGTCGTCAACGCGCTCGGCCGCAAATGGGAGTTCACCTTCACGACGCTCGTCACCTTCGGCGGCGCGTTCTTCGCCTCCTTCCCGTTATTCTACTCGACATCGTTCGGCGGCGCATTCTACGTCTGGATGGCCATTCTGCTGGTCTTCGTCGTGCAGGCCGTCTCCTACGAATACCGCCGCAAACCGTCCAACGTACTCGGACAACGCACCTACGAGGCCTTTCTGGTACTCAACGGCGTGGCGGGGCCGCTGCTGCTGGGCGTCGCCGTGGGCACGTTCTTCACCGGTGCGGAGTTCACCGTCAACCGCATGAACATGGCTGCCGTGGGCGGCGACACGGCCATATCGCAATGGGCGACGCCGTGGCACGGTCTCGAAGCGCTGACGGACGCACGCAACCTGCTGCTGGGAGTAGCCGTCTTCGCCCTTTCGCGGGTGCTGGCGCTCCACTTTTTCCTCAACAATCTCGACGACGAGACGCTGCGGCTGCGTGCGCGACGCCTGTCGTGCGGCTATTCGCTGCTCTTTCTGGCCGCGTTCCTCGCCTTCTTCGGGTGGCTGCTCTGCTCCGACGGTCGGGCGATCGACCCTGCCTCCGGCACGGTGAGCATCGAACCTTACAAATACCTGCACAATCTGCTGGCGATGCCGGCTGTCGCTATCGTACTGCTCGCAGGCGTCGCTGCGGTGCTGTGGGGACTTTGGAGCGGCGGGCGCAACGGCAGCCGGCGGGCGATCTGGTTCAGCGGCGCGGGAACGATCCTCACGGTGCTGGCACTGCTGCTGCTGGCGGGCTGGAACGATACCTGCTACTACCCGTCGCTGACGGACATGCAGTCTTCGCTGGCAATCACCAACAGTTCGTCGAGTCTCTTCACACTCAAAGTGATGAGCGTCGTCTCGCTGCTGATCCCCTTCGTCGCGGCCTACATCTGGTATGCGTGGAGGGCGTTGACCCGCCCGATCTCGGAACGCGAGGTCGAGGAGGCGGAACACAAATACTGATCGGGAAGGGAATACCGTTTATTATGGAGATCGTTTCGCCGCGGGAATCGCCGCAGGAGGTCGAACGGTTCACCGTCTATTTCCAAAGCCGACGGGCGAACGTTACCACCCGTGAGGCGAATGGTCGCGCCTTTACGGAATCGAACTGTGACCGCCGGCAGCCGCGCGGGAAGGCCGTCGTTCAGCGACGGCCTTTTCGTTCGCGGACGATGATCTTACGGCGCCGCACCGACCAGCCGAAATGGCCGATCAGCTCGCCCAGCCGGAAATATTCGCCGTGCGAATAGGCCACCAGCCCCGCTCGTTCCAGATCGAAACGCCCCGTGGCGGAATCGATGTAGCGGTCGTCGACCAGCACGTTGACGACCTCCGCCAGAAACATGTCGTGCGACCCGAGCGGCAGGATCTGCCGCACGCGGCACTCGACGACGACGGGCGACTCCTCCAACGCCGGAGCCGCCACGACCGCGCCGCGCAGGGGCGTGAGTCCCGTCTCGCGGAATTTGTCGTAGTCGCGACCCGAACGGACGCCGCACCAGTCGACGGCACGCGCCATGGCAGCCGTGGTGAGGTTGATCGTGAACTCGCCCGTGCGCGCGATCAGCGCATGGGAGTGGCGTTCGGGACGCACCGAGACGTAACACATCGGCGGTGCGGTGCAGACCGTCCCCGTCCACGCCACGGTCAGCAGGTTCCAGTTGTCGGGCGCATCGCCGCACCCCACCAGCACGGCCGGCAGCGGATAGATCATCGTGCCGGGTTTCCAACTCTCTTTCATCGTCCGTCGGGCGCCGCATGTGAGCGGCCGCACGGTAAAGATACGCTTTTCAACCGAAACTCGTATCCCGCAGGCGGTGGTACCGCCTGAAAATCCGCCGGAGCGTTTCGGCTGCGATCCCGTTTCGGGTAAGGCATATTCTTTGCGTTCCGGCAGGGAAAACGCCCCCGCCGCGCGCCGAAAGGCGTGCCGCTTACCGAACCGATATGAATACGAACGAATTCGCCCGAACCCTGTTGCTCGGCATCAAAAACCTCCTTTCATGGATAGGCATTCCGCGCCACCTGCTCGACAAACTGGACGAGATCCTGTTTCTCGTGTGCATCGTCACGATCGCGTTCGTCGTGGCGGCCGTCGTCCACCTCCTGCTCGTCCGCGCGGCCAGGAAGATCCTCAAACGCAAACACCTCGATTTCTTCGATTCGCTGTTCCGGTACAGCGTCTTCCGCAAATCGACGGCGCTCATTCCGCCCCTGATCGTCTCCGCGCTGCTGCCCTTCGCCTTCGCCACCGACTCCGCATGGTTCACCGTAAGCGAACGGGTCACGTGGATCTACTTCTTCATCGTGCTGATGATCTCCGTCAACGCGATCCTGAACACCGTGGGCGACACGCTGAAAAACGACGGACAGTTGAAAAACCGTCCGATCAAGGGATTCATCCAGATCTTTCAGGTGATCTTCTCCTGCGTCGTGGTCATCGTCGTCGTCTCGATCCTGATCGACAAGTCGCCGGTCAACCTGATTACGGGGCTGGGCGCCTTCACGGCCGTCCTGATGCTGGTATTCAAGGACCCCATCCTGGGGCTGGTCGCGGGCGTGATGATCTCCGAGAACGACATGCTGCGCATCGGCGACTGGATCGAGATGCCCCAGAACGGCATCAACGGCACCGTGACCGACATCTCGCTGACGGTCATCAAAGTCCAGAATTTCGACAATACGATCGTCACCGTACCTCCGTACTCGCTGGTCTCCGGATCGTTCGTCAACTGGCGGGGCATGAGCGATTCGGGCGGACGCCGCATCATGCGCGAATACGCACTCAAACTCGACTGCATCAAACCCTGCACGCCCGAATTTCTGGAACGGATGAAGGCTTTCGACGAAGAACTGGCGCAATTCATCGCCGAAAAACAGCGGCAGGCGGCCGAGGGCAAGGTCGCCAACACGGAGAATCCCGACGGACTGGTCAACGGGACGATCGAGACGAATCTCGGTCTGCTGCGGGCCTACATGGCGTTGTACCTACGCCGGCACCCCTTCGTCAGCCGCGACTTGCTGCTGATGGTCCGGACGCTGCCCGCGACGGAGAACGGACTGCCGATCCAAATCTACTGCTTCTCCTCCGACAAGAACTGGCCGAGCTACGAATCCATTCAGGCTGAGATTATGGAGCACTTCGTCGCCGTATTACCGGCCTTCGAACTCTACGCATTCCAGCGCACGGGCGCCCGCGACGTCCTCCTCAACGGCATCGCCGCTTCCGGAAAAGCCGACCTGGCGACGATGGAGACCGCTCCCCTGCATACGGACCCTTCGGAAAAGCAGGGAACCTGAGATTCCGCCCGTTCGCGACAGAAAACGGGTGCATCCGAAAAAAGAGATATATTTCTTGTCCGAAACCGTATATCGAAATCACAGACAGGACATGACACGAATCGCAATCAAGCGGGTCTACGAACCCGCAACGGACACGGACGGACTGCGGGTGCTGGTCGACAAGCTCTGGCCGCGCGGCATCCGCAAGGAGGCGTTGCACTACGACCTGTGGGCGAAGGAGATCGCGCCCTCCGCTCCCCTCCGGAGATGGTTCCATGCCGACCCGCAAGGCCGTTGGGAAGAGTTCCGCAGACGGTATCTGCACGAACTGGCGGCGTCGCCCGCCGTGAGGGCGTTCGCCGCAAGGATCGAAAAGGAACCGCGCGCGACGCTTCTCTACGCCTCCAAAAATGCGGAGGAGAACCACGCGCGCGTGTTACGGGAGTATCTCGAACGGGAGTCGGGATGACATATCCGTTGCAGGAAAATGCGGACGGAGTCTTTGCGAACAGAATTTTGCGGCCAGAACCGGAGATGCAGGCTATGTTCTCGGAGATCGGCCTGCGCACCTGCAGGCGCGGCGCCTTTCCCCTGCCCGCCGGCGGCAGGGCAAGCCGGCAGGCAAAAAGTCGCCGGCAACGGCGAACTTTTTATTTGACGCGCAATCGAATTTATTCGGAATTGCGCGTCAAATAAAAAAGTCCGCGAACTTCGTTCACGGACTTTTCGCCTACCGGCTTGCGGAAAGGAGGGGATTCGAACCCCTGAAACCCTTTAGGGGTTTACTCGCTTTCCAGGCGGGCCAGTTCAACCACTCCTGCACCTTTCCCCGAATCAAAAAAAAGAACCAACCATCCGACCGGTTGATTCTTTGCGGAGAGAGAGGGATTCGAACCCCCGGTACAGTTGCCCGTACACCGCATTTCGAGTGCGGCCCGATCGACCACTCCGGCATCTCTCCAAAATCGCCGCGGAACGGGGGAAGCCCCGCCTTCCGGCCCCGTCGGGAGCGACGTTTATCATCCTTTCGGGGCTGCAAATATAAACAAAATTTCTCAGATTGTTCTTTTTCACGATAAAAAAGTTGTCCGAAAGCGGAAATTCGCGCCTCACGCCCACCGATCCGTGCAGTATCCGCGCCCCGCACGCGTTTATATGAATGAAACCGGACGGTTATCGAAAATAATTCCTACCTTTGTTAGGAAACCGTTTCGATACTAAACCCGGTACGGTTTTCGTTAAACACACAGACAAACTACTCAAAACGTACGCACCATGAAAACAATGAAAACAGGGATCGGACTACTGTTGCTGGCACTGCTGACGACAGGCTGTTCCTCTGCGTACTACCAATCGGAGGGATACGCGGGCGACGACCTCTACGGCATCCACAATAAGACGAAGATCGCACAACGCGAAAAGGCCAAGGCCGAGGCAGAAAAAGCCGAAGCGGAGGCACGCCGCGCCAAATGGGAGGCCCTCATGGCGCAGGCGCAGGCCGACGACGCCGAAAACCGCTACTACGGCTCGAACGACTTCGACGATCTGGTGGCGGACGACTACGAAAGCGCCTACGAACGACGGCTGCGGGGCTTCGAATCGCCCACCTACAAGATGCCGTCGAGCTACTGGAACCTCCGTTACAGCGGAACGTTCAACTACCTGACGGCCTACGATCCGGCCTTCTACAACATCATCGTCATGGGCGACGAAGTGTGGGTAGAACCCAAATACATCACTTCGATGTTCGGCACGTGGGGACTGGCCACCGGCTTCGCGGCGGGGTATATGGCCGGCATCTACGGCAGCTGGTACAGCAGTTGGGGCTACGGCTGGCCCTATTACGGCTGGGGGTACGGCCCCTATTGGGGCTGGGGAGGCTGGTACAATCCGTGGTGGAACCACAGCTATTGGTACGGAGGCTACTATCCGTACTGGGGGCATCCGCACTGGGGACACCCGCATTACTATCGCCCGCGTCCCAACTACCGGCTCAACAACAACGGATCGATCCCGCGCAACTACCGCAGCTACGGTACGCCGTCGCGCAACGGCAGCTACCGCAACTACGGCACGTCGGGGAGCGGATCGCGCGGCGGAAGTTACAACAGCAACCGCAACAACAGCGGGGGCGTATACTACAACAGCGGCGGCCGCCGCAACAACAGCAGCAATGTCTACCGCGGCAACGGGAACACGTACAACAATAACAGCTACAACGAACGCGAGAACAGCTACCGCAGCAACAGCACCTACCGCAACAATTCGGGCAGTTCGTTCAACAGCGGCTCGCGCGGCGGAAGCCGCAGCGGAAGCTACAACAGCGGGGGCGGTTCGCGTGGCGGAAGCGGAGGCGGCACCTCGTCGGGCGGCAGCCGCGGATTCCGGGGGCGTTAAATGTTCAACCGAGTTAAACAGCATCGGATTATGAGAAAGTTACAGATTGCAATATGGGCGGCCGCACTGGTTGCGACAGGATCGTTGCAGGCGCAGCAGCGCGGGACACTGGCCTTCGGCGGCGCCGTACTGAACCAGGACGGCGTATTGGCCGGCGAAATGGCGCAGATGTCGCAGCCGCAGGCATTGGGCACGGCCCGCTCGATGGCGCTCGGCGGAGCCTTCACCTCGCTGGGAGCCGACCTGGCCTCGATGTCGATCAATCCGGCGGGGCTGGGCATGTACCGCCGCAACGAAATCGCGCTGACGCCGATGATGACCTTCCAGTCGTCGGAGACGCCCGGCACGATGTCCTATGCCAAGAACGGCAAGAACCGCTTTTCGATGGCCAACTTCGGCGCGGCGCTCAACGCCTACGAAGGGACGGGCACGCTCACCAGCTTCACGGTGGGCATCGGGCTGAACCGCATCGCGGATTTCAACAGCCGCTACTCCTACAAGACCGATACGCCCTATGCCGGAGGTTCGGTATGGGCGCCGACGATCGCCGACATCTTCGGGCAGCAGCTCGGACAGGCCGGCATCTTTCCCAACGGCAACGACGAATTGGGCTATAATGTCAATCCCTATTACTGGCCGGCAGTGCTGGGTTACAACGGTTTTATGATCAGCCGCCACTTCTATACCGATCCCGAGACACAGGAGGAAAAGCCCACCTATGTTCCCGACTGCATCGGCAGCAACGCGTCGATCCTCCATTACATGGACGTCGTCAATTCGGGTTCGATCAACGAGTTCACCATCTCGGCGGGCGCCAATCTGAACAACATCGTCTATATCGGCGCCACGATCGGCATCCAGAGCGTACACAAGGCCACGGGCGTCTACTACGGCGAGGATTACCGCTACGACCACGGCCAGGCAATTAATTCAGCCGGCGAGGAGCTCGAAACGCAGCTGGACTACGCCGACCTCTACCAGAAATCGGTGCTCGACGGTTCGGGCGTCAATTTCAAACTGGGCGTAACCGTCCGGCCGATCGAAAGCCTGCGCATCGGCGTGGCATTCCATACGCCGACCTACTATTCGCTCGAACGCAGCTACTACGGCGACATCACGACACAGATGTACAACAACGCCACCGAAAAGACAGAGATCAATCAGGACGGTACGCCCTATCAGGACGATATGGGCAGCAACTCGTGGTGCTTCACCTCGCCGGCGCGCCTGCTGTTCGGCATCTCCTACACCTTCGGGAACTTCGGCCTGATTACGGTCGACTACGAACGCGACTGGTACAACGGCATCCGCGTGAAGAATACACCCGACGGCTTCGAGCCCTACCCCGAAGAGTACAAGGCCGAATTCAAACAGGCTTTCCAGGGTACGAACACGATCCGCGCCGGCGTCGAGTTCAAGCCGCTGCCGACGATAGCGCTGCGCGTAGGCGCGGGCTACACCGACTCGATGTTCAAAAACAGGGAGCATTACTACGACTCGCCGCTCACGTACGAGACCCGCTACATCACCGCCGGCGTCGGGTTCAACCTTTCGCGCTACGTGACGCTCGATCTGGCCTACCAGAACGTCACCGACAAACAGACGAAGTATCGGCTCTTTTACAGCATCGAGAATGCGACGGGCGATTTCTTCACCACCACGGGGTTGTTCGACACCAAGTCGAAACGGCACAATGTGGCCATGTCGCTGATTTTCCGATTCTAATTACCAAATCGCAGATCGCACGACGGACGGCTTCGCGGAGCCGTCCGTCTCTTTTGCAGCCCGCAAGGACAAAGCCTCCAGTCTGCCGCAACGGACACAAAAAAAAGTCACGGTCGCACGGAACGTACGACAAATTCCGCGATGCACCGCAGACGGAAACACGGCGGACGCAGATGCGAACGCCCGAATTCCGCATCGTATCGTCGAAAGAAGCACTCCGCGCAACGGTTAATTCTCAGCCGATCATTCGCGATTCCCGATTTATTTTGCTAATTTTGTCGCTCGGAAAATACCGAAAAGCAAGCATATGGCAAAAGAACTCAAAGATTTGACCAAATCCGAGGAGAACTACTCGCAATGGTACAACGATCTGGTCGTGAAGGCCGGCCTGGCCGAGAACTCGGCCGTCCGCGGCTGCATGGTCATCAAACCCTACGGTTATGCCATCTGGGAGAAGATGCAGGCCATTCTGGACCGGATGTTCAAGCAGACGGGCCACGAGAACGCCTACT
>ENA-UONW01003604-UONW01003604.1-human-gut-metagenome-genome-assembly--contig:-CS52-NODE-3604-length-12580-cov-8.286707_pt1 | contig 12580 bp, 7 predicted proteins | sample MGYA00242463_ERZ724010 | MGnify/ENA metagenome assembly ERZ724010 | reverse complement strand
TCGTCCCAACAGCCGGCGGCACAATAGTCGAGGGCTATCTCGTCGTAGTTGTGGGCATCGCCACGCATCAGTTCCTTGAGGGTCTGCAGCGTTTGTTCGTCGTGTGTGAGCAGATACTGCTCGTAACGGCATCCGAAGTTGAAGGCGTCGATGGCCAATGATTCCTCGATGAGCTTCAGAGCAGCTTCAGGTTGGCCGTTGCGGCGTAGGATGGTTGCTTTCAGAGCACGTGCCTTGTGGTTGTGCCAGTTGCGGATGAGGGAATGGTCTATCTCGTAGAGGGCATCCTCCAGACGGTTCTGCCAGGTGGAGATTTGTGCACAGGCCAGGTAACCGGCATCCTGCCAGGCGGCGTTCCAGCACGACTTGTAGAAGCGGTTGTAGGCTTCGTCGATACGTCCCTGATATTTCAAGGCAAGGCCCAGGTTGTACAAGGGTTCGCCGTCGTAGGGGTTGGGGTTACGTTTCTGTAAGGTCTTGACGGCCGTGAGCAGGTATTGTTCGGCCTTCTGGAAACGGCCTTTGCGGATGTACCACAGCCCCAGCGCATTGTTGTTCCGTACATCGATGGGGTCGCGGCGCAAGGCTTCTTCGTAATAGTCCACGGGGTTGTAGGTGGCGTGGCGGTATTGCTCCAGGTGCAGGCCGGTGAGGTAGAGCTGCTCTGTTGTCTTGATTTCGGCGGGGAGCAGGGCTGCTTCGGCCGCGTCGGGGATGGGTTTCACCTCGTCGGGTTCGGCATGCCAGTTCAACAGGTCACGTCCGCCAGCCGTAATGTCGAGGGTCAGTCTGTTGAAAGCCTCGCCTTGGACTTCTACCACTTCGTTGAGCACCTCTTCGGGGCATACCGTTACGTTGCGGTCGTAATAGATACGTCCTCCATCGCTCCGCAAAGTGATATGGATGGCCTGGCGTGAGGTGGCGAACAGCTTGAAACGTACGCTTCCCTCGCCTTCGGGATCGATGTTCAGCAGGAGGTCTTTGGTGGCGTTCTTTACGATACCCAGCTCGCGGTAGGGCAGGAAGTATTGTACGAAACTCTTTTCCTCGTAGGGCTGCAACCAGGTGAAGTCGGGTTGGTTCTCGGTATAGACGCCCGCCATGAGCTCGATGTAGGGGCCGTCTTCGTCGGTGAGGTTGCGGTCCCAGGCACGGCCGAAGTCTCCGTAGCCCCATGTCCACTGCTTTTTGCCTGGCGATACGTGATGGCTGGCCACGTGGAGCATGCCGGCCTGGGTGTCGTTTTCGTAACCGCCCTCAAAGTCGAAGCGCGAGTTGACGGCCATGTAGGACGTAGGAACCTTGATGTTCTTGTAGTTCGAGATGTCCACGCCAGCCGAGTAGTCCATCTTGTAATAGGTACCTGTGGCGATGGGGAAGCTGCTGACAGCCCGCTTGCCATGGTCGAACACGGCGTTGATGTCGGGCGGGAAGACGCTCTGGTAATAGTCGTTGACGGCTACGGCCGGATTGGCCCACCAGAGGAAGGTTTGCGGCACTTCCGTTCGGTTATAGAGCACGCCTTTGATTTCGAGGAAGGCATGTCCCGGCCGAAGGGTGAAACCAGCCATACCTTTCTGATGGAACATGCGCTCCATCTCGCTGACCCATACCGTGACACTGCCGTCGGCATTCTCTTCGATGGTGGTGTCAACGGGCATATAGGTGCTGGGGCGGTGGTGTTGAGGCCAGTTGAACTCGATGCCGCCTGAAATCCAGGGACCGGCCAAGCCTACCAATGCAGGCTTGATGACGTGGTTATAGTAGATGAAGTGGCGTTGCTTTATCTTGTCGTAAGCCATCTGTACACGTCCGCCCAGTTCGGGCAGAATCATGACTTTGATGTATTCGTTCTCAATGAATACGGCGTTGTAGGTCTTGTCGGTCTTCTCGTCGGCAATGGACTCGATGACCGGATAGGGATAGACTACACCGCTGCTGCCCTGATAGACACGTTTCTCCAGAAACATCGGGCTCTTTTCGGGTTTCCCCACTTCGTAAGTAGGGATGGTTACTTGTTCTTTCCAGGCTTTAACCATAGTTGTATGTGTTGTTTTTAGTTCACTTCCCATAAGCGGAAGGTGATATGTTAAGTATTTAATTTTCAGATTGATATTGCTTTATTTTTCTTTACCGGAAATAAAGTGTTGCTTTACTCCTGATAAAGCATCGCTTTAATGCTTTTAAAGCATTGCTTTAATCGGACTAAAGCATTGCTTTAAAGGCTGTAAAGTAATGGCAAGGAAACGGCCTTTGGTTTGGTTCTGCCGTTTCCTTCGTCATTCATCTACCATTTCCTTTTCCAGCTGCTCCAGCGATTTGCCTTTGGTTTCGGGCATGCGGAAGAGGAAGAAGACAAGACCAGCGGCGCAGATGGCTGTATAGATCCAGAAAGTACCGGCCGTCCCCAATGCTTTGTTCAGGAAGGGGAAGGTGTAGGTCAGGATGAAGCTGGCCACCCACAGGGCAAACGTACCGGTAGCCACGGCCACACCCCTCACTTTGTTGGGGAAGATTTCGGACAACAGTACCCAAGTGACAGGCCCCAGCGTCATGGCATAGCAGGCAATGGCGGTTACTACCAGTACGACCATGAAGATGCCGCTTACCTCGAAGTAATAGCAGGTGCCTAGTATCAGGTAGATGCCGGCCAGTCCGCCCGCTCCAAGAAGCATCAGTGCGCGGCGTCCCAGGCGGTCGACGGTATAGATGGCCACGAACGTGAAGACCAAGTTGGCGATGCCCGTCACGACGATGTTGATGAACGTATTGTCCACATCGTAACCAGCCGACTGGAAAACCTCCTGAGCGTAGTTGAAGATGACGTTTGTGCCGCACCATTGCTGAAACATGGCTACGATGATGCCCAGCATCAGTACCCGTCGGTAGGGCTTGCTGAAGAGCAGCGACAGGCCTCCCTGCTTCTGCTTGTTCTCCATGTCGTTTTGCAGGGATGACAATTCGCTTTGTGCATACGTGTTGCCTCCGATGCGGGTCAGGATTTGGGTGGCCCGTTCACGTCGTCCCTTCATGGCCAGCCATCGTGGGCTTTCGGGGATAAAGGCAGCCAATACAAGGAAAGCCAGGGCAGGGAAGGCGGCCGACCAGAACATCCAGCGCCACGACATGGCTACATTCCATGCCGTATCGTCGCTGACCAGCAGCCAGTTGACTATCTGTGCCGCCAGAATACCGATGACAATGGTCAGCTGGTTGAGCGATACCAATTTTCCTCTGATGGAAGCGGGTGCCACTTCGGCAATGTACATGGGCGACAACCCCGATGCGATACCGATGGCAATACCTCCGCCGAAGCGGGCCAGCAGGAAATACTGGAAATTACTGAAAGCACCTGTACCATAGGCGGTCAGTACAAAAATGAGGGCCGAGAGCAGGAGCAGCGGTTTACGTCCCAATTTGTCGGCCAGCATGCCCGATGTCAATGCGCCGATGAGGCATCCGGCCAAAGCGATGCTCATGGCCAGTCCCTGCATGGCAGGATCGCCGGCAATGCCGAAGAACTGTTCGTAGAAAATCTTGGCGCCGCCGATGACGACCCAGTCGTAACCGAACAGCAATCCGCCCATGGCAGACACCAGGCAGATGAAATAGATGAATCCTTTGTTGTACGTTTTCATGTTATCAGATGAACTATTTGTTTTCTGTTGCAAAAATAGCAACTACCAACGAACTGAAAAATAGAAAGTCTTATTCTGTATATGGACAATCTTACGATTCTGCTTGCGTATTTCATTTTTGTTGTGTATGTTTGCCGTCAGCCTTAAAAACATGTCTATATGATTGAATTGAAAGACGGATTTCAAGGGGAACAGCTCTTGGTGCTTCCCAAACTGATTGTGGAGTCTATGGAGACCGATCCATTGCTTTCCAGACTTCATATCACAGATATTGGCTATTTCCCGCGTGCTTTGCATCATTATAGGGAACGTAAAGTGCCCATCAATCAGTATGTCTTTATTTATTGTACCGATGGTGAAGGTTGGTATCGTATCGGTAGCCATACTTATACGGTAGTTGCCAACCAGTATTTCATTCTTCCGGCTGGAGTTCCCCATGCTTATGGAGCCAGTGAGTCGGCTCCATGGACAATTTATTGGATACACTTTAAAGGTGATATGGCACTCTATTACGCCAAAGATGCTGTTGCTCCCATGGATATTCGTCCTGGCAACCGTTCGCGTATCAGTGATCGTATCGGATTGTTTGAGGAGATGTTCACAATCCTGAAATCTGGCTATAGCAACGAAAATCTGCAATATGTATCTTCTCTCTTTCATTATTTCTTGGGGTCGTTGCGCTATGTGCAGCAATATCGCGATGCCAATGGCGACAGGCATGACGAGGCTGATGTGGTGGAGCAAGCCATCCATTTTATGAAGGAGAATATGGAGAAACGCCTGTCTTTGCAGGAAATGGCTTTACATACTGGATATTCGTCTTCTCACTTCTCTGCTTTGTTCAGGCAGAAAACAGGTCATAGTCCTTCGGCCTATTTCAATTTGTTGAAAGTACAGTACGCCTGTTTGTTGTTGGATACGACGGATATGAAAATTAATCAGATCTGTTACAAGGTCGGAATGGAAGACATGTTTTATTTCTCGCGTCTGTTCAGTAAGATAATGGGAATGTCCCCCAAGGAATATCGGAAATCAAAGAAAGGATAATATATAAGAAGAGGGCGTGCCACGGCACACCCTCTTCTGTATAAAAAGGTAAATGTTATAGCGGAATATACTCTACAAACGCTTCCATCGCTTCGTAGCTGGCCAAGCCCAAACTGTTGTACAGATTGGCTGTACCACGGTTACGGTCTTCGCTTCGTTGCCAGAAAAGGCGTTCGTCGTTACCCAGGAACGGAGCGCTTTCCATCTGACTTTGGTGCTTCAGAATGGAGTTGCGTTTGGCTCTCAGTTCTTCGGGGCTGATGGGCACAGCCATTTCGATATTCTCGATTTCCCATTCGGCCCATGCACCGCGATACATCCAGATGCGGCAATCCTTCAACCATTCGGCGCCTTCTTCCTTTTCCAGGTCGATAGCGGCGAATACGGCATCGGTGCAGACACGGTGAGTGCCATGCGGATCGGCCAGGTCGCCTGCCACGAATACCTGATGAGGTTTTACTTCGCGCAACAGGTTGCGTACGATTTCAACGTCGGCCTCGCTGATGGGGTTCTTCTTGATTTTGCCGGTCTCGTAGAAAGGCAGGTCAAGGAAATGGCAATGATCCAACGGAATGTTATTGTAGGTACAGGCCGTACGTGCTTCGCCACGACGGATGAGTCCCTTGATGGTGAGGATGTCGCGGGTATCCATGTCGCCGTCCTTCTTTTCGCGCAGGAACTTACGGATTTCAGCATACTTTTCGTTGATGACCTGGTCGGCGCTGTCATTGAAAAGCTGGTTGAAGCCGTTGATGAAGTGCAGGAAACGAACCACCTCTTCGTCGCCCACGGCAATGTTGCCGCTGGTTTCGTAGGCTACATGTACGTCGTGACCCTGCTCTACCAGGCGACGGATGGTACCACCCATGGAGATAACGTCGTCATCTGGGTGCGGAGAAAAGACCACTACACGTTTCGGGAAGGGGTTGGCACGTTCGGGACGATAGGTGTCGTCGGCGTTCGGCTTGCCGCCCGGCCATCCGGTAATGGTGTGCTGCAGGTCGTTGAATATCTTGATGTTCACATTGTAGGCCGAACCATAGAGAGCCAGCAGTTCGCTCAAACCGTTCTCGTTGTAGTCCTTGTTGGTCAGCTTGAGGATGGGTTTGCCTGTGAGCTGGCACAACCATACGATGGCGCTTCGGATGAGCTTGTCGTTCCATTCGCAGGAAGTCACCAGCCAGGGACGTTGGATACGTGTCAGGTTGGCGGCAGCCGAGAGGTCGACTACGATGTGTGCGTTGTTGTGCGTCTGCAAATAGGATGCGGGGATGGTGTCGGTGATGTTGCCTTCCACACATTCTTTCACCATTTTGGCTTTCTCTTCTCCCCAGGCCATGAGGTAGACTTTCTTGGCGGCGAGGATGGTCGATACTCCCATCGTGATGGAGCTGATGGGCGTATTTTCGATGGCTCCGAATATTTTGGCGGCATCGTTGCGCGAATCGCTGTCCAGCAGGATGAGGCGGGTGGTGGAGTTCAGACGTGAACCCGGCTCATTGAAACCGATATTACCCACACGGCCTATGCCCAGCAGGGCAACATCCAATCCGCCGAAGCTTTCGATGCGCTGCTCGTACAGGCGGCAATATTCGAAGATGGTATCCTTGGCGATGGAGCCGTCGGGGCTGAAGATGTTCTGCTTGTCTATGTCCACATGGTCGAGGAGCATTTCTTTCAAGGCATTCAGGTTGCTGGTAGCAGCATCGGGAGCCAAGGGATAATACTCGTAGAGGTTGAACACGATGACATTGCGGAAGCTCAAGCCTTCTTCCTGATGCATGCGCACCAGGGCAGCGTATACGTTGCGGGGCGAATTGCCGCCTGCCAGCGCCAGTACACAGAAGCGTCCGGCTTTCTGCTTGTCACGTATCAGCTGTGCAATGTCGCGGGCTATCTGGTCGGCACCTTCTTCTGCGGTTTCGTAGATATCGGTGGGTACTTTCTCCAGACGGGTCAGCACAGAGCGTTCGAAAGCGTTCTCCGGGCGATAGTACCTCGTCGACACTCGGTTCAGAGTGATTTGTGAACTTAGATTTGTCTTCATAATCGATTGTATTAAAGTAATTGATTGCGTCCGTTATATTTTATAGGTGTCAGGGACGAGCTTGCCCATGGCCCAGACGGCACGTACGTTCAAGTTTTCGTCCATGACGATGATATCGGCATCTTTACCCTTCTGCAACGAACCCTTGCGGTCGTACACACCCATAATCTTGGCAGGCGTTTCCGATACCATGCGGGCGGCGTCGGCCAAAGGAATGTCGGCTTTCTGTACGACAGTGCGGATGAGGCGGTCCATCGTGGCGATACTTCCGGCCAGTGCCGAGCGGTCGGCCAGTTTGCAGACGCCGTCTTCGATGATGACACGGGGGTCGAAAGCTTCCTTGCTGTCGCTGGCGGCGCAGGCCAGGGCGTCGGTGATGAGGCACATGCGCTCCACTCCTTTTATCTTATAGACCAGTCGCAGGATGGTGGGCGGCACGTGGATGCCGTCGGCTACGACTTCTACCGTCATGTCGTCCAGCAGGTAGATGCTCTCCACCGTACCTTCGTACTTGTATTCGCGGCGCTTGTGGAAGCCCGGCATGGCGTTGTAGAAGTGGGTGGCGTGGGTGTATCCTGCTTCGTAGGCGGCCTGTATGTCTTCGAATTCGGCCTGTGTGTGTCCGACGGAGGCAAGAATGCCCTTGCCGGAGATGTATTTTCCGAACTGGATGGCACCCGGCAGTTCGGGGGCGGCATCCCAGCGCTTGATGCACGACCAGCGTTCAACGAGCGGAATGTATTCGTTCGGGTCGGGGTTCTTGATATTCTCGGGGAGCTGTCCGCCGGCCATGGCCATGTTGAAGTAGTGGCCTTCGAGATGCAGACCCAGGATGGGGCTGTCGGGTTCGGCCATCAGCTTGGTACAAGTCTCGGCTGCCTGCTCGATCATGGGGACGGTTGACGAGGACAGAGTGGGGAAGATGCTGGTCGTGCCATACTTCATGTGCGTCTGGACAGCTTGGCGGAAAGCATCTTCGGTGCATTCCATAAAGTCGCGTCCGCCGCCTCCGTGGGCGTGGATTTCGATGCCGCCGGGCAGTACGTACATGCCTTTGACGTCGATGAGTGTGGCGCCTATCACGGCCAGGTCGCAGTTGGTCACTTCCAAAATCTTACCGTCTCTGATGAGAACGGAACCATCCTTCAGCCATCCTTGCGGAGTGAGGATGCGGGCATTGATGAGTTGAGTCAGCATAGGATTTAGTGGTTAGTATTGTTGTTTTTGTTAATTGTCATTGTAAAAATTGGTTTTTCACCTACAAAAGTACGGACTTTCCTCTAAATATAGCTTCACTATTGATAGGTATTTTCTATTAAATACTCTAAATTCTTTTAGTTAATGCTGAAAAAGGTCCGTTATCGGCCGCACAGATTTCCGCCGAGGGCTGCAAGAATCCCCAGCACAATGCTCAGCAGAACGTATAGCAGGAACAGGCTCCCATATCCTTGCTTGAGCAACGTCAGGCCGTCGTTGCTGAAGGTCGAGAAGGTGGTGAACCCTCCACAGAGGCCGGTCGTCAGCAGGAGGCGGATTTCTGTTGGCAGGTTGAAGCGGGCCGACCAGGCATAGAAGAGGCCGATGAGGAAGCTGCCCACGATGTTGACGGTGAATGTGGCCCATGGAAAATTGTAGGGCACGATGCGTTCGTGCAAAGCCATTTGCACGCAATAGCGGAGCACACTTCCTGTGCCTCCTCCGATGAAGATAGCTATCAGTTCTTTTGTCATGGCGTCAGTCTTATGTTTGGCGGCAGGCGGATGTCTGCCGATTACGGATGCAAAGGTAGGAAAACATCGGGGCTTTCCGAAGCAACTTTCTTCTTTTTGCAGGAAAAGGCTGTTTTGCGAGGCAGAAAAGGCTGCTTTCCTGTCGGGAAAAGGCTGTTTTGTCTTTTCGCCCCCTATGGGGCGTATGCAAACGTTTGCTGAATGGCTTTCAGGCTTTTTATCGGCAACTGCCTGCCACTTTCTTTTCTCTTTTTTATCTTTGTCCCACGAATTACTAACATTGCACATGAGAAACATGAAAACATTCATTTCAAAATTCCTATTTCTGTTGCTTTTCCTTGGCGTATCCGCAGGAGTGGGGGCCGAAGAACTCACTTCGCCCAACGGACAACTTCGTCTGAACTTTACGGTTAATGCCCAGGGAGAACCCGTCTACGAACTGTATTATAAGGATAAAACCGTTATCAAGCCATCCAGGCTGGGATTGGAGCTGAAGGACGATCCGGGCCTGATGAATGGCTTCTCGCTGGCCGGCGTGAAGACTTCCACGTTCGACGAAACCTGGCAGCCCGTCTGGGGCGAGGAGAAGGAAATCCGCAACCATTACAACGAAATGGAGGTGACCTTGAACCAGAAGGCCCAGGAGCGTAACATCGTCATCCGTTTCCGCCTCTTCGACGACGGCCTGGGCTTCCGCTACGAATTCCCCTTGCAGAAGAACCTCAATTATTTCGTCATCAAGGAAGAGCATACCCAGTTTGCCATGGCGGGCGACCACACGGCCTTCTGGATACCTGGCGATTACGATACGCAGGAATATGACTATACCGAATCGAAGCTGACGGAGATACGCGGCCTGATGAAAGGTGCCATTACGCCCAACTCTTCGCAGACTCCCTTCTCGCCTACAGGCGTGCAGACGGCCTTGCAGATGAAGACGGCCGACGGCCTCTACATCAACCTGCACGAGGCGGCATTGGTCGACTATTCGTGCATGCACCTCAACCTCGACGACAAGAACCTGGTGTTCGAGTCCTGGCTGACTCCTGATGCACAGGGCAACAAGGGCTATTTGCAGGCTCCCTGCACCTCACCCTGGCGTACGGTCATTGTGAGCGACGACGCACGCGACATTCTTGCCTCGCGCATCACGCTGAATCTGAACGAACCTTGTGCCTACGAAGACGTGTCGTGGATCAAACCCGTGAAGTACGTCGGCGTGTGGTGGGAGATGATTGCCGGCAAGAGCACATGGGCCTATACCGACGAACTTCCTTCTGTCAAGTTGGGGCAGACAGATTATACGAAGACCAAACCTAACGGCCGTCATGGAGCCAACAACGAGCACGTGAAGAAATACATCGACTTTGCGGCCGCCAACGGGCTTGATCAGGTACTGGTCGAAGGTTGGAATGAAGGTTGGGAAGACTGGTTCGGCAAATCAAAGGATTATGTGTTCGACTTCGTGACCCCCTATCCCGATTTCGATGTGAAGATGCTGAACGACTATGCCCGTAGCAAAGGGGTGAGACTGATGATGCATCACGAGACATCTTCTTCCGTACGCAACTACGAACGCCATCTGGACAAGGCCTACCAGTTTATGGTAGACAATGGCTACAATGCCGTGAAGAGCGGATATGTAGGAAACATCATTCCTCGTGGCGAGCACCATTACGGCCAGTGGATGAACAATCACTACCTGTATGCCGTCAAGAAAGCGGCCGAATACAAGATTATGGTCAACGGACACGAAGCCGTACGCCCCACCGGCCTTTGCCGTACGTTCCCCAACCTGATAGGCAATGAGTCGGCCCGTGGTACTGAATACGAAGCCTTCGGCGGTAGCAAGCCTTTCCACACTACACTCTTGCCCTTCAACCGTCTCATCGGCGGTCCGATGGACTATACGCCGGGTATCTTTGACACGAAGCTCGACTTTATGGGCGATTTGCCTCACGGACAGGTGCAGACAACCCTTTGCAAGCAGCTGGCCCTCTACGTTACCCTCTACAGTCCCTTGCAGATGGCTGCCGACGTGGTCGAGAACTACGAGAAGCGCATGGACGCCTTCCAGTTCATCAAGGACGTTGCCGTAGATTGGGATGAAAGCAATTACATCGAAGCCGAGCCGGGCGACTACATCACCATCGCGCGCAAAGCCAAGGGAACGGACAACTGGTTCGTAGGTGGTATTACCGATGAAAATGCCCGTACGGCCGAGTTCAAGCTCGACTTCCTCGATGCCGACAAGAAATACGTGGCTGCCCTTTATGCCGACGGCAAGGATGCCGACTATAAGGAAAATCCCACTTCCTATCAGATAAAGAAAGGTATCGTGACTTCCAAGACCAAGATGGCTGTCAAGGAAGCGCGTAGCGGAGGCTTTGCCTTGAGCCTGATTGAGGCTACGCCCGACGACCTGAAATCTGTGAAGAAATGGAGAAAGTGAAAAAGGTAAGAAGATAGCTTCATAGGTGTTGGTAAGCGCTCTGCGAGTTTTTAAGCTTGCAGGGCGTTTTTTTGCTGAAAAAAACTGGGCATTTCCGAATGTTGCCTGCCGACTTATTTGTACCTTTGCAATTGCTTTTATAAGCGGACACTATACATAATATATTAAAGAATATACATATATGGGAGGTTTCTTCGGTACAGTCGCCAAAGAAAGTTGTGTGACTGATTTGTTTTATGGTACAGACTACAATTCACATTTAGGTACGAAACGGGGCGGTATGGCTACTTACGACGGTGCTACCCAAAGCTTCAACCGCTCTATCCACAATCTGGAAAGCACCTATTTCCGTACGAAGTTCGAAGACGAGCTGGATAAGTTCAAGGGTAATTCGGGTATCGGCATCATCAGCGATACGGACGCGCAGCCCATTATCCTGAACTCCCACCTGGGGCGTTTCGCCATTGTGACAGTAGCCAAGATTGTAAACATAGCCGAGCTGGAGGCCGATTTGCTCAAGCAGAACATGCACTTTTCCGAGCTCAGCTCCGGCCAGACCAACCAGACGGAACTGATAGCCCTGCTCATCATCCAAGGCAAGAACTTTGTAGAAGGTATTGAAAATGTCTACAAGCACATCAAGGGCTCCTGCTCCATGTTGCTTCTGACAGAAGACGGTATCATTGCCGCCCGCGACAAGTGGGGGCGTACGCCGATTGTCATCGGGCGCAAGGACGGTGCCTATGCCGCCACCAGCGAATCGAGCTGTTTTCCCAACCTCGACTACGAAGTGGAGCGCTATCTGGGGCCGGGCGAAATCGTTCGTTTGCGGGCCGAAGGCATCGAGCAGATGCGTAAGCCGGAAGAGAAGATGCAGATTTGTTCGTTCCTGTGGGTTTATTATGGTTTCCCTACGTCGTGTTACGAAGGACGCAATGTCGAAGAGGTCCGCTTCACCAGCGGTTTGAAAATGGGGCAGACCGACTCGTCTGAAGTAGATTGTGCTTGTGGTATTCCTGATTCGGGTGTAGGTATGGCTTTGGGTTATGCCGAAGGCAAAGGCATTCCCTATCATCGTGCCATTGCCAAGTATACTCCAACCTGGCCGCGCAGCTTCACTCCCAGTCGGCAGGAGATGCGTAATCTTGTAGCCAAGATGAAGCTTATCCCCAATCGTGCGATGCTTCAGGGCAAGCGCCTTCTCTTCTGCGACGATTCCATCGTACGTGGTACACAGCTCCGCGACAATGTCAAGGTGCTCTATGAGTATGGTGCCAAGGAAGTGCACATCCGCATAGCTTGTCCGCCGCTCATCTACTCTTGTCCGTTCATCGGGTTTACGGCATCCAAGAGTCCGCTTGAACTGATTACACGCCGCATCATCAAGGAACTGGAAGGCGACGAAAACAAGAATCTTGAGAAATATGCTACGACCGGTTCGCCCGAATACAACCGTATGGTCGAAATCATGCGCGAGCGTTTTGGCTTCACTTCCTTGCGTTTCAATACGCTGGAGACGCTGGTCGAGAGCATCGGCCTGCCCAAGTGCAAGCTTTGTACGCATTGTTTTGACGGCAGCAGCTGTTTCTGATTGACAAATAGTTAAAATAGAAATAAAAAAGGGGCGTGGATTGCTTGGCAATTTACGCCCCTTTTTCTACCTTTA
>ENA-UONW01003598-UONW01003598.1-human-gut-metagenome-genome-assembly--contig:-CS52-NODE-3598-length-12609-cov-9.258961_pt1 | contig 12609 bp, 8 predicted proteins | sample MGYA00242463_ERZ724010 | MGnify/ENA metagenome assembly ERZ724010 | reverse complement strand
TATGATAGGGGTCTCCAAAACCTTTGGTGGGAGTTCGATTCTCTCATCCCCTGTTGACTGAAGAGTCAGAAACCTTGAATTTTCAAGGCTTCTGGCTTTTTTCATTTTCTGGATAATTCCAATGTAGTCAAGTATGTAGTCAAATAGGAATCGTTTTATGTTATACTGTTTTATAGATGTCGGGGTCAAAAAAGTTTACAAAGCTCTTACTTTCCTATGGTAGATCCAGTAAGAAATGATTGCGGTGATTGCTTCGGTAATCCAAAATGCGTGCCAGACACCGGATGCTCCCTGCAGCAGGCTTAGAAGAAAAGCCAGCGGAATGATGATCAGCGTATAGCGGCAGAGGGAGATGATGAGGGATGGTAATCCCATTCCAAGTCCTTCTAAAGCTCCCGAACTTGTAACTGAAACAGAAGATACAAGGAATCCGAGGCAGATAATATGAAGAGCAGAGGAACCAATCTTTATGGTTGCAGGTGTAGCTGTGAACAGATGGATCAAAGTTCCTGGGATGCATAAGCACAGGACAGTTCCTACTGCCATAATCGCCAGCACAAGGATTAAAGAGGTCTGATAAATTTTATTTACACGGCTATGTTCTTTTGCACCATAATTGTATCCAATCAGTGGTCTCATCCCCTGAATGACTCCGTTAGCAGGAAGATAAAGGAATGTCTGTAATTTGTAATAGACTCCAAGCACAAAGACATAAGACTGACCAAAGCCTGCAAGGATTACATTTAATGATGAAATGAGCAGGGATGGAAGAGCCATGTTCAGACTTGCAGGAATCCCGATGGAATACATTTTTTTACAAAGTGCAAAATCAGGTTTAAAATAAGCTCTTCTGAATTTTACAGAGATTGGAGCAACCATATAAAAAATCAGATAAAGGATTGCACTGAATGTCTGTCCGAGACCTGTGGCAAGGGCAGCACCCTCGATCCCGAGTGAAGGAAATGGTCCCAGTCCAAAAATCAGAACCGGATCGAGAAAAATGTTGACGAGACATCCGCTCATCAGACAGATCATGGAGATATTCATTTTACCAACAGCTTGAAAAACCTTTTCAAAAACCAGTTCCCATGCAAAAAATACAGAAAATAAAAATACGATTTTTGAATAACGAAGCCCTAAATTGACAATTTCTGCATCGTTGGTAAAGAGACTGAGGAAAGGGTGGATAACTACAAGGCAGATAATCATCAGGAGAATACCATGAAATGTTCCAAGGAGCATTCCCTGACTTGCCGCCTGATCTGCTTTTTTCTGATCTGCTGCTCCCAGATAAAAGGAAATGACGGCATTAATCCCAATTCCAAAACCGATCATAACTGCATTGATCAGATTTTGAACAGGGAATACCAAAGAAAGTGCGGTCATTGCATTTTCACTGATCTTAGCAACAAAAAAGCTGTCAACGATATTATAAAGTGAATTTACGAGCATAGACACAACCATTGGTAATGACATTTTTAACAGAAGGTTCAGGATTGGTTGTTCTTTCATATAAGTTTGTTCCATTTTCAGACTCCTTTCGGGATTTCTCAGTTGTTAAGCATACGACAAAGATCCAATGGATCTTTTTTAGTATTAATAAAGTTATGACATAAAAAAACCACATGACTGCCAGGAAAAGTAGTCATGTGGCGAAAAGTAGTATCACATTATGCCGGAAACCATTTGCCCGTCATTCATCGTGATACTCCAAAAATCCACATCAGTTTTAGAAACTAATTATATCGCTGAAATACGGAAGTGTCAAGGATGTCAAGGATAAATGGGTATACAAAAAATCCAAAATGGGCATACAAAAAATCCATGAATAATCGCAAAAAGAGCATACGAAAAATCCACCATACGCTTCTACAAGTCATACAGTGGATCTTTCAATTTATTCCATCCATTGGAATATCCTCCTTCTTCAATTAATATCTATTTAAAACTATTATCTCAAATAGTGAAATTTTATTTAAAAATTAACGTCCCATTGGATTGTACCTCTTTCATAAAATTCGTTCTTATGTTCTTACTTAGAATTAAATTAACATCCCATCGGTCTGTACCTCTTTCATAAAATTCATATCAGATTAAAGTTAAAGACTTTTTATCCCATTGGATTGTACCCCTTTCGCAAATTTCGTCCTGGATTAAAATTAATGTCCCATTGGTCTATACCTCTTTCATTAGATTATTGGATTAAATTTAAGTTTTTGGTGGTCCGTACCTCCTTTTCTTTTATTTGGTGTTCGTTTTCTTTTGTTGACTATATATTAACTCTCAAAACACGTTTTGTCAATAGAAAATCTGATAAAAAATAAAAATAATTTAAATTAACAGAAAATAAATGAAAATATAAAAAATATACAGAACTGAAACTGGGCAGTATGCGACTGGATTTTTTAGAACCTTGTCCTTATACTAAAGGATAGAAAAGGGAGGCAATAAAAAGATGAGCAGAAATGAGAGAGTCAGTTGTGAGAGCTGTACTTATTATATTTATGATGAAGACTATGAAAGTTATGTATGTGATAAAAATATGGATGAAGATGAATATATCCGTCTGATGACAGATCGTTATTTCCAGTGTCCATTTTACAGAAATGGTGATGAATATGCAGTTGTCCGTAAGCAGATGTAGCATTCTGCTGATTGTATGGAAAAGAAATCTGTGGTATGATGAATACGAACATACATTCGTAAAGGCGGCATGAAGAAATGATAAAAAAAGAGAATGATTCTATTGTATATGAAAAGGTAATTCCGACACATGGAGCAGAGTATGTATCATTTCCAGAGTCTATGAGACCGGAGATTGGCGATTATCTCAGATCGCAGGGGATTTCCCGGCTTTACAGTCATCAGGCGGAGATGTTCGTAAGGGCCGGTGAAGGAGAAAGCCTGGTCATCACGACAGCGACAGCAAGTGGCAAAACTTTGAGCTTTTTGCTGCCGGTATTGCAGCAGATTTTAGAGAATCCGCTGACGCGTGCGATTTTTATTTATCCGACGAAAGCACTTGCAAGTGATCAGTATCGGGTATTGGCTCCTGTACTGGAGTATTTTGGAGAGGGGCGTATATCGGCAGGGGTCTATGATGGAGATACGATGCCTGCAGAACGCAGCCGGGTCAGGAAGAGTGCGAATATTATTCTGACGAATCCTGAGATGCTGAATGCAGCTTTCTTGCCTAACCACAGTAAATATGGATTTGATTTTATATTTGCCAATCTGAATTATATCGTGATTGATGAATTGCATAGCTACAGAGGAGCATTTGGCGGGCATCTTGCCAATATTTTCCGCAGAATGAAACGGATCTGCGGATATTATCATTCCGATCCACAATTTTTATGCAGTTCAGCGACGATTGCAAATCCGGTGGAGCTGGCAGAGAAGATTTGTGGAATAACCCCGGGGCTGATCGAGCGAGATGGCTCACCGGCACCGGAAAAGGTATACAAGATCCTGCAGCCACCGGAGATAAAAGGAGCGAATGATAAAGTATATGGAAGATATTCGGCTTCAAGTGTGGTGAAAGAGCTGATCCCGAAGCTTGTGGAAAAGGGAGAACAGTTTCTTGTATTTACACATAGTCGAAGAGCGGTGGAAGTTATTTTAAAGGAATCGAGAGACCGGTTGGAAGACGCCGGATTTTTGGGAGAAAAGGGGCAGACGGACAAAATCGCCGGGTATCGTGGAGGTTATACTCCATTGGAGCGGCGTGAGATCGAGCGAAAGATGATGGCAGGAGAGCTGACAGGCCTGATCTGTACGAATGCACTGGAACTGGGAATTGATATTGGAAAACTGGATTGTACAGTGCTGGTAGGATATCCGGGGACAAGAGCTTCTTTCTGGCAGCAGACAGGACGGGCGGGAAGATGTGGCAGGAGGTGTGTCAATTATCTGATTTTGGAGAATCAGCCGTTCGATCAGTATATTGCAATTTCACCTGACTGGCTTTTTGAAGGCAGAAGTGAAAATGCAATCGTAGATCCGGACAATCTGCTGATCGAGCTTGCACATATACGTGCGGCAGCAGCGGAGATGCCACTGTCTCTGGATGATGTTGCGTTGTTCCCGGATTTGGGAGAGATCATCCCGGTTCTTTTAAATGCACAGGAACTGAAAAGTCTGGCGGGACGTTTTTCATGGGCAGGGTCGGCATTCCCTGCCGGAGATTACAGTCTCAGGAATATGGACAGGACGAGATACAAGCTGATCGTATATCCAAGTATGGAGCATCTGAGAAATGTGCAGGAGAAAAGGAAAGGCTCTCTTTTTATCGGAAAGGAAATTACTGAGATGGACGAGTCGCAGGCTTTTCATGAGCTGCACCCGGGAGCGGTGTATCTGCATGACGGTGAGCAGTATGAGGTGCTGAAGCTGGATCTGGTTTCAAGAACTGCACTGGCAGTACCATTTTATGGAAATTATTATACAGTTCCATCCGGCACAGAGGATACAAGAATTTTGCAGACCTTCCAAAAAGAAACTTTTAAAAGAATAAAGAAATGTTTTGGTGACATAAACGTAAATGAAGTGATTTCGATGTATAAGAAACTTCAGTTTCATAATCATCAGAATCTGGGCTATGTGTCGCTAACGAGGCCATTACAGAAAGATTACGATACAGAGAGTACCTGGATTGAAATCCCGGAGAATATTGTGGATACATACCAGAGGCTTCTTGTGCCAGATCAAAGCGGAGAACTTGTTCTGAATAATCATTTTGAGGGAATTTCCTATGCAATCAAGAATGCAGCTATGATGGTGACAATGACAGAAAAAGATGACATCGGAGTGATTCTTTCAAATAATGCGTTGATTCCCGGAGCAGAAAGAGGACGAAAGGTATCCTTATTTATTTATGATAAGTATGAAGGCGGTCTTGGTTATGCTGAGAAAATTTATGATCTGACGGAACAGATCATTCATCAGTCAATCGAGCAGGTTGAACATTGTCCGTGTAAGGACGGATGTCCGGTCTGCGTAGGAAATTATACACTGGATAAAAAGACAGTGCTGTGGGGGCTGAAGAATTTTATAGAAGAGAGTGAATCTCCGGTATCTATATCAAAGCAGTCAGAATTGTCAGAGATGAACAGACCGGGAATAAAGAAAGAATATTCATTTGAAATGCTGGAAGAAAAATGGGATGAGTTCTGTGAGAAGTTAAAAAGGAGCGGAGAATCGGGAGCTGCGTTTTTAAGTATGGTAAAGAAAGTGGAAGTAAAAGAGGAGCGTCTGATCCTGCAGGTTGAAAATTCATTTTATGAAGGATGGCTGCAGGAATGGGAGAATCTGCGGGAAGTAGAGCGTCTGCTCCGTTCGTATGCGATCTGTCCGGCAGATATGAAGATTGAGATTCAGTCAGAGACAGATTGGGAGCGGGTGAAAAAGATCCGTGGAAAACTAAATCGAAGGTATGGAAAAGATGAAATTTGAAGAAGAATGGAGTTTCCTGAATCCCTATCAGATGACAGCAGTTCTTGATGAGAGTCCGGCATGTGTTGTGAATGCAAATGTCGGAAGCGGAAAGACAACTGTTCTGATCGCAAAGATACTGTATTTATATCAGGTGAAGCAGATACAGCCGGAAGAAATGATTGTTCTGACTTTTACAAATAAAGCAGCAGATGAAATAAAAGAACGACTCATAGCAAAAGAAAAGTTTTTAAAAAAAGAAAAAAATGACGAAGAACCAAGGCTGGATGGATTTGGTACATTTCATAGTGTAGCGCTATGGATGCTGAGAGAAAAGCTGGAAGTTGAAAAAGCTGGATGGAGAAAAGATTTTACTGTCATGGCACCGGATGAAGAAGAAGATCTTGCATTAACTCTGACCGCAGAATACGGATTGAAAATAAAATATAAGAACCGCCTGAAGAAGCGGCTGGAGCAGGAATATCAATGGTATCTTGAAGGACGACCGATACCGAGATACAAAGATGATTTGTTCAAATTGTATCCAATAATTGAATCCGAAAAAAAGAAGCAGAATAAGATGACTTTTTCGGATTTGCTGCGTGTCAGTACGCTTTTATTGAAAGGGCAGGATGCTTTTATCCCTAAGTGGATCATTGTCGATGAAGTGCAGGACAGTGATAAGATGCAGATGGAATTTCTGGAGGCTTTGAAAGGCAGGGAGACGAAGCTGTTTGCAGTAGGAGATCCGAATCAGGTGATTTATAGCTGGCGTGGGACAGGAGAGAATATGTTCTTTTTATTAAAGCACCGATTTGAGGCGAAAGAATATTCTCTCCCGGTGAATTACCGTTCTAATGCATTGATCTTGGGAGCAGCGAATCGTTTCCTTCAGTTTGGCAGTCAGATCCGGGCGAGCAGAGAAAAAGGCGAAAAGATCGAAATTGTTAATTATTATGATCCTTTTCAGGAGGCAGAGGAACTTGCGTTGCGGATAAGAGAGCTAAAGGAGCAGGGACTGACATATCGGGAGATGGCGGTATTTTATCGGTTACAGCGTCAGGTGGATGTGCTTGCAAAAGTGTTTGAACGTCAGGGGATTCCATATGAAGTTTCCGTAAAAAAGAGCCTACATGATATTCCGGTATTGAACTGGTTTGTCAGAGTATTGAGATTCTGTGTAAATCCATTGGATGAGCAGTCCGGGATTGCAGCAGTCGCAGATAAAGAATTTGGCGAGTTTGGAATGACGCGGAAAAAGGCAGAAAAAATCATAAAAGAGAAAAAGCTGTCCGAGAGTCTGCTTTATGAACAGATGGCCGGATTTCAGGCATGGGTAGTGGATAACTTTGGGAAATTCATGAAAGAAGGTGAAAAAGAGCAGAAAATCTTTGAATATTTTCACTTAAAAGAGTTCCTGCGTCCTACGGTGGAGAGCTATACTGAAAATGTCAAAAAAATAAAGAGCTTTTTAAAGCAGTTATGTTCATATTGCGGTTCGATTGATTTCCGGGGGCATCTGAGGGAATTTCTGAATAGTTCAGAGCTTTATGGATTAAAGATGGAAGCAGGAGAAAAAGAAGTAGGAGCAGAAATGAATCCTGAAGACCGGAAAGATGCAGTACAGCTTATGACGCTGCATGCATCCAAAGGTCTGGAATTTGATACGGTCTTTCTGATTGGTGTGAATCCCGGTCTGATCCCGCTTCATTCAAAAAATTATGAACAGGAAGAAGAGGAACGACGGTTGTTTTTTGTGGGGATTACCCGTGCAAAGAACCGCTTGGAACTTTCCTGGTATACGAATCCGGGTGAACCGGGGATAGCGGGTGAGGAAAGCCGTTATCTGAAAATGATTCCGCAGGAGCTGTTGGAGGGAATGCCGGATGAAAAAGAAAGATGGGCTAACCTGCAGCAGTTAAAGAAGGAAGTTCAGGAAAAAGCTCAGGAAAAAGCTCAGGAAAAAGTTCAGGAAAAAGCTCAGGAAAAAGTTCAGGAAAAAGCTCAGAAAGAAGTTCAGGAAAAAGAGCAGAAAGAACTTCGGCAGGAAGTAAAACCGGAAGATCAACAGGAACAGGCTGACATGCGGGCTGGCATACAGGCGGTGGTGCAGGTAAGGCATCCGAAGTATGGTGTCGGAGTGTTAAGATCGGAAGATGATCTGATGGTTGAGGCAGAGTTTGACGGATACGGAGTGAAGCAGTTCCTGAAAGCATTTGGTGAAGTCGAGATAATAGGATGAGTGAAACACAAAGGAAGTGAGTAAAATGAATGAAACCACGCAACAAAATCGTTTATTTGACAATAAAAAACTAGCTGCACTTCTAATTCCACTGGCAGTAGATCAGCTCCTTAATTCATTTATGGGAACTGTGGATACACTGGTAGTCAGTAATCTTGGCTCAGCAGCGATTTCAGCAGTTTCACTGGTAGATTCGATCAATATCCTGATTGTTCAGGCTTTCTTTGCACTGGCATCAGGTGGAACAGTTGTGTGTTCCCATTACCTTGGATGTGGAAAAAAGGAGCATGCACAGGAGGCAGCAAGACAGTTGGTTTTCATTACGTTCGTATTGTCGGCGGTGATTGCTGGAATGTGTCTTTTATTCAATGGTCCGATGTTGGCACTGATCTTTGGAAAAGTAGAGAGTGCGGTTATGGTGAATGCCAAAAAGTATTTTTTCTTTTCTGCAATCTCGTATCCATTTATCGCATTATATGATGATGGATCGTGCATCCTGAGGGCACAGGAGAACAGTCGTTTGCCGATGCTGATCTCGGTTATTTCAAATATCCTGAATATTATTCTGAATCTGTTATTTGTATGGGTGTTCCATTGGGGTGTTGCAGGTTCGGCAACTGCAACGATGCTGGCACGTATGTTCAGTATGGTTACAGTGCTGGTAAAACTGAGGAATCCACAGTTGGAGATCCAGTTGAGAAAGTATTTTACCATCCGGCCTGACTGGGATGAGATTAAAAGAATCCTGAGGATTGGTGTGCCGTCGGGGGTGGAGAACAGTATGTTCCAGTTTGGAAAGCTTGCGATTCAGTCGACTGTATCGCTGATGGGAACTGCGGCTATCGCTGCACAGGGAATGGCGAGTATCATTGAAAATTTGAACGGAATTATGGGAATCGGAATAGGAATCGGTCTTATGACCGTTGTGGGGGAAACTCTTGGAGCAGGAAGAAAGGAGGAGGCCGTTTATTATGTAAAGAAATTATGTATTGTTTCCGAAGTAGTGATCATTGCATCCTGTCTGCTTTTGTATGCTTTAGTTCGTCCGATTACCTATTTTGGAGGTATGGAGCCTGAAAGTGCAAAAATGTGTATTTTTATGGTAACGTGCATAACCATTGTAAAGCCATTGATCTGGGTCATGGCTTTTGTTCCGGCATATGGATTCAGGGCAGCCGGGGATGTGAAGTTTACAATGACAGTTTCAATGCTTACGATGTGGTTATGCCGGGTGACACTCTCTATTGTTCTTGCCAGAGTCTTTGGCTTTGGACCAATCGCAGTATGGATCGGTATGTTCAGTGACTGGGCATTGAGAGGAGTGATCTTTACGATCCGGTTCAGAAATCGTAAATGGCTGAATCATCATGTGATTTAAAAGCAATTATAAAGCCTTAATCACAGATCCAGCCATTGAGTCAGATTGTTTGCAAAAGATCGAGCAGACGCTGGTTCTCTTCCGGCATCTGAATACAGAACCGTACATATTCACCCTCCAGGCACTGGAAAGAAGAGCAGTCCCGGATCATAAGTCCCTTTTGAATGCAACGTTCAAATACATCGAAAGAGGTAACCCCGTCTTTCAGAATCTTTACCAGCAGGAAGTTGGCATAGGCCGGATAGATTTTGAAAGTCGGGAGTTTTTTTATGGTTTCGTACATCTTCTGACGTTCGGAAAGAATCAGGTTTCGGGTCTGCTGATAATAGTCGTGATCCTGAAAAAGCATTTCTCCGGCGAAAGCACCGAGGCTGTTCAGTGACCATGGAATCTGTTTTTCACGCATGGTCTTCAGAAATTCACTGTTCCCGGTGATTCCATATCCGAACCGCATTCCCGGGGCGGCATAGAATTTGGAAACTCCCCGGAGTACCATCAGATTGGAAAATTGCTTCGTAAGAGGAACAGCAGTAATTGCTGAAATATCCGGTGCAAATTCAACATAAGTTTCATCTATCATTACAAAGATATTTTTCCGTTTACAAAATGCAAGTAATTCTTTTAATTCATCCCGAAAAATAGCGGAAGAAGTCGGGTTATTTGGATTGCAGATAATGAGAAAATCATATCCATCCGAGAGAGTATGGAAAAGATCCTCCAGATCTGGTCTGAAGTCAGAAGTCTCCTGCAAATGGTAATAATCCTGAGTACTTCCGGAAAAGGTGAGTTCTCTGGAATATTCTGAATAAGTAGGACCGAGAATCAGAGTATGCTTTGGGGCACGAGCTTCGATCAGCAAAGCAATCAGTTCACTGGAGCCATTTCCCGGAAGAATATAATCGGCAGGAACATCACAATAATTAGAAAGAACATTACGCAGAGACAGATACTCGCGGTCAGGATAACTGGAAAATAAATCTGCATGGGTGGCGACCGCTTCTTTTACAGAGGCAGGAAGTCCAAGCGGATTTACATTTCCGGCAAAGTTGACGATAGCTTCTTTTTTTATATGGTAACAGGCACTGATCTTTTCAATGTCACTTCCGTGAAATACGGGGTTGGTTGTCTGATTATTCATGATTTATGCTCCTAAAAATTATTTTGTCTCAAATAAAATACCAAGGGTATTTGGACCGCAGTGGCTTGAAATCGTACAACAGGCAGTTGTCACATGGATCTCAGCGAAGTCTTTTTCAGCTTTGAGGGCTTCTTTTACAAGATGGATATATTCTGCAGCAATTCCCGAATGTGTAATGAAGATAAAAGACGGATCGATATCTGGATGTGCGGCCAGTTGATCTTTTACATATTTTACGAGAACCTTATCCAGTGAACCCCGATATTTTTTACCGACTTTCATACTGCCGTCGGCATTATTTACCTCAATACACGGCTTTAACTTTAGTACGTTGGCACCCAGTGCAGCTACGGAGGAGCAACGCCCGCCGGCATGAAGAAAAGTAAGGGTATCCAGAATAAAGCTGGCATGACACTTCTCTGTACGCTGTCGGAGAACATCGGCGATTGCATCAGCGGACATTCCCTGACGGATCATTTCTCCGGCATCACGGACAAGGAGTCCTGTTCCGCTGGAAAGAGAGCAACTGTCAATGACATGGACATGTCCGAGTTCTTCAGCCGCAATACAGCAATTCTGATAGGCACTGGAGAGGGAACTGCCGAGATTGATATGAATGACTTCGTAACCGGCTCTGACCCATGGCTCAAAATGGTCAATATATTCTGCAACGTTTACAGCAGCCGTCTTGGGAAGAATCTTTTCATCATAATATTTCTGGAAAATCTCTTCCGGAGTGATGTCGATGCCGTCCTTATAGTCATGACCGTCCAGGATGATATGGAGCGGAAAGTAATGCACATGGTAACGCTCTTTTAACTCGGTATCAAGATCACAGGTACTATCAGCACTTAAGATGATTTTTGCAGATTCCTTTTCCATTCTATTTTCCTCCGTAAATCTGATTTTCTTAAATTATAACACTAATTTCCGGTCAATGACAAGGTGGCTGGGACTTTACATTGTTGAAGAAGTTGGATAGAATAAAATGATGTTGGGGTCAAAAGCCCCCAACAATGATGCCAACGGATTGTTTCGTGCTACGCACTCCCACAATCCTACCCGCTATTCGCATATCATGGTGCTTACGCCCCACTTTTATGCTCATATCGGGGCGGGTCTCAAGGTCATTCTACCACCAGTGTGCAAGCACACGTGGTTTCAGACCTTTTGACCCTGACATCATAAAATGATTAAGGTAAACAGGAGGAGAACATGAAACTGGAAAATGAAATACTTTATGTGGAAATGGTAGAACATGGAGCTGAACTGACAAGAATCTATAATAAAAAGACGGGGGCAGAGATCTTATGGAATGCAGATCCAAAGTTTTGGAAAAGACATTCGCCGGTTTTGTTCCCGAATGTAGGAAAAACCTGGCATAATGTAGTGAAGATTCAGGGAGAACAGTATCCGACATCCCAGCATGGATTTGCAAGAGATCATGATTTCAAATGTATTTATGCAGGGAAAGAAGAGGTGAAATTTTTGCTCACTTCAACAGATGAGATGAAAGAAGTTTATCCGTTTGATTTTGAATTATACATTAGCTATCGTCTTAAGAAAAATGTGATAGAGGTGGAATGGGGAATTAAAAACCCGTCGGAAGAAACAATTTACTTTACCATTGGTGGGCATCCGGCCATTCACTTTGCAAAAGAAAATGAAACCAAGGCAGATTACCGGCTTTATTTCCCGGAAAAAGATCATCTGAACTATATTTTGGTTGATATTGCAGAAGGCGGTGCAGATCCGAAAAAAGTCTATGAGATGAAACTGGAGGACGGATATTATCCGCTGACAGAAGAATTATTCGAGAGAGATGCCCTGATTTTTGACGAGAATCAGATTGAAGAAGTATGGATCAGTCATAAGGACGGAACACCGTATGTGGGAATGAAATGCGAAGGTTTTTCAAACTTTGGAATATGGTCGGTAAAAGATGCCCCATTCGTATGTCTTGAACCATGGATGGGAAGATGTGATGATGTGGGATTTGAGGGAGATATTTCCGAAAAGCCGGGAATTAATAGCGTTGAGAGCGGTGGAACATTTGAAAAGAGTTATCAGATCATTGTAGGTTAATGAAAGCAAAAAAGTGTCGCAGAGTGAAATACTCTGCGACAAAAGGTGACTTTTCAAGAGTATTAAGGGGAAAATTTGTAGTTGTTGGGGTGATACGCTTGTAAAGAAAAAGACTTCTTTGTGACGAATCGGACGCGGAAAGCAGGGATATTCCTTCGCAGTGCAGGCTCGCTTTACCTCAGCCCGTTGACCGTTTGTAACTCGAAAGTGGAAATCTTCGTGCAATGGCACTCGATTTACTTTCTCTAACAAACGCTGCAAAGTGTCTTCGGAACGCTCCTGCTAATGCACCTGCTCAGGAACACCCTGCTTTCCGCTGGTAGTCACAGTAAG
>ENA-UONW01003592-UONW01003592.1-human-gut-metagenome-genome-assembly--contig:-CS52-NODE-3592-length-12625-cov-5.060621_pt1 | contig 12625 bp, 8 predicted proteins | sample MGYA00242463_ERZ724010 | MGnify/ENA metagenome assembly ERZ724010 | reverse complement strand
AAGCCAAGATACATAAAAATAAGTGCATAAAAGCATAAAACATTTCCGAAAAAAATATCATATAACAGGCCGGAAAAAAAGCCTACCCAGAGACCGCATTTCTGTCCGCACATGAATCCGAAGGTTGCTGTGATGATCACAAGCAGATTCGGTGCGATCCCGCCGAATGCAAGCCACCTGAATACAGTAGACTGCAGGATAAAGCACAGCAGGACTGTTATAACTATAAAAATATTCCGTTTCATCAGTTTTCACCCGCCTCTGTATAAGACGCTTTCTGGTCCGTGATCACAAGCACTTCTTCCAGATGTGCAAAATCAACAGCCGGTGTGATCGTACCGGAGCTTGTCAGGTTATTGGAATCAGACTGGATCTGAGTCACATAGCCGATCAGAATACCCGGAAGATACTTGGTACTGATATAGGAGGTTACAACCTTATCTCCCTCCTTTACCGCTGTTTCACCGTTTACAAGCTTGGAGAAGGTGATCACACCCTGATCCATCGTCTCCAGATTGCCCTGTACGATACAACTATCCTCTGTAGAAAGCACCATAGCGCTGACATTGGAATTGTCATCAATGATCGCCATGACCTTTGCCCAGTTATCTCCCACTTCTGTAATATGTCCGACCAGACCGCTTCCCGCCATGACATTCATATCCGGCTCAAGCCCGTCCAGACTTCCTTTATTGATCACAAAGGAATGAAACCAGTTTCCTGCTTCCTTCGATACCACACGGGCTCCGACTTTCCGGTAGTCTGCGTACTCTTCATCCAGCTTATATAATTCACGTAAATTGTTCAGCTCATATTTATCCTGCTGCAGGGAGTTGTTTTCAATCGTCAGTGCATCCACCTGCGCCTGCAATGCTTCATTTTCCTGCATGATATCCCGGATGGTTTTCAGCTCCTGTGAACGGACATTCATCCAGGAGCCGACCTTACTGATCCCCGACTGAAAGGGCAGGATCACACCACCCGCAAAATTGCTGAGCGGAGACGCCAGAAAATCCGTAAAAAAGGTAACTGCCATAAATAAAACGCAGACACAAGTCATGATCAGCAATAAGTATTTACTTGGAATCGTAAACTTCTGCCGTTTTCTTCTCATTATTTTCCTCCATTGCCCATTCCTTCGATCGCATAGGCAACTGATTTATAATTATCATCCTTGATGACACGGGCAAGTCCCAGTGCAACACTTTCTACCGGATGCTCTGCAACATTCACCTTCAGTCCTGTTCCACTGGCGATCAGCTGTGCCAGATGGCTGACCTGACAGGCACCGCCGGTCAGATAAATTCCCTGTCTGTAAATATCTGCAGCCAGTTCCGGTGGCGTACGCTCCAGAATAACCTTGATATTATCAATGATCGAATTAAAATGCTCTTTTAAGCTGTCCAGTGCAAGATCTGTCGGGATCTCTCGCTCTACCGGAAGTCCTGTTACGATATCACGGCCGTAAACAAGCGCATTTTTCCCTTCCTCTTCCAGAGAAGCCAAAGATGTTTTTACCTTTTCTGCTGTCTTGCCACCGATGATCAGGCTGTACTCTTTTCTGACAGCTGCACGGATCGCATCATCAAATTTCTGTCCGCCAACCTTGATCAGCTTGCTCAATACAATACCGCCTAAGGAAAGAATAGAAATTTCCGTTGTATCAAAGCCGACATCAACGATCAGCACGCCCTGTGAATTTTTGACATCAATATCCAGTCCGAGCCCGTCCGCAATTGCTTTTTCCACAACCATAACACGTTTTGCCTTGACATTTGCATTCTTTACAAGGTCGTAAAAAGCTCTCTTCTCAACCTCTGTCACATCGGTCGGAACCGCAATATAATAATCCGCCGGCTTGACACTTCCACCGCCCAGATCCGTTACAAAACATTTTACAAGTGTCTGCATATTTTTAATATCTGCGATCACGCCGTTGCACAGTGGGTAGGAAATGTGGATATTCCCCGGCGCTTTCTCATACATATCAAACGCCTCATCCCCATAAGCAAACAGAACGTCCTTATTTTCAATCGCGATGATGTTTTTCTGGCAAAAAACCGATTCATCACCTTTTCCGTAAATTTTAATGTTGCAGGTACCAAGATCGATACCGTATGCGCTCGAAGCCATTTATAAAACTCCTTTCTCCTTTAAACTGATATACGTGTTATCCCCGATAATAATATGGTCAAGTAACGGAATTTCCATAACCGCTGCCGCCTGCCCGATCCGCTCCGTCAAAAGCAGATCTTCCCTGCTCGGCGAAGGATCTCCGCTTGGGTGATTATGCATGATGATCACCGATGCGGCGTTACATAAAAGTGCCTGCCGAAATAATTCTCTGGCAGACATAATGGACGAATTAATGTTACCTATAGACAACTCGACATCTTTTATCCTGCTGTCTTTTGTGTCTAAATACAGTGCAATACAATACTCTTTTTCCAAATGCCGCAGCCGTTCCATATAAGCCTGTGCCACAACCTGCGGATTCCGGAACACCGCATCCTTTTCCACTCTGGCAACTGCCATCCTGCGGGAAAGCTCTGCGATTGCCTTCAGTTTGACTGCCTTGACAAGTCCGATTCCCTTTACCTGCATGAGCTGATCGAGCGTCACATGATGCAGTCCCAAAATACCATGTCTCTTATCACAGACGGATAAAACCCTGCAGGCAAGCGTCAGAGCATCCTCTCCCCTTGTTCCTGTTCGCAATATGATCGCGATCAGTTCCTCTTCTGTCAGGTTTTCTGCACCCTGCTGTAAAAACTTATCATAGGGCAGTGACTGTATTGTGCCGTTTTCTTTTGTCTGATACATATTCAGTTCTTACTCCAGACAGGCAGCTCCCACTCTGCTTTACAGGAAACGATATAAAATAATGGCAATTACCATTCCGATAATGCTCGCGACCGTGATATGGATCGTCAGTCCAAAGGTCAGGACAAGAATACCCAGATCCAGTACGATCGGCGAAGTCAGCCCGAAGCTCTGCCCGTAATTCAGGAAGCTTGACGGAAGAAGTTGTCCCAAAAGACCTCCGATTACAATTCCTGTCAACATCATCAATAAAAGAGCCCAGCTGTTCTTGCTTCTCATGGTATCCTCCACTTCATTTGTATCATCACACTAGTTATATCTTATCACACCCAAAAAAGTATGTATATAAAATTCGTTTATTTTTTTTCGACTAAAAACTCATTCTTTTGCACTGTTCTTTCGTCAAAATACCGTCATTTTTCATATTTTGCAGCGCTTTCAGCATGCCAAATTTTGCATGTGGAAAAGTCAGTCCCCCCTGCATATATACCGCATACGGCGGTTTGATCGGACCGTCTGCGGAAAGTTCGATCGAAGATCCGGACACAAAAGCTCCTGCCGCCATGATGACCGGTGCATCATAACCCGGCATATCCCACGGCTCCGGTGAAAGGTGGCTGTCCACGCTTGCAGCTGCCTGGATTCCCTTACAGAAAGAGATCACAGCCTCCGGTTTTCCGAAGTTGATTGCCTGAATGATGTCAAAGCGGTCTTCTTTTGCATCCGGTACAACGGAAAAACCGAGTGTTTCAAAAATATTTGCTGCAAAGACCGCACCCTTTAAAGCACTTGCCGTTACGGTCGGTGCTAAAAACAGTCCCTGATAAAAAGCAGGCAGTACGCCAAGAGAGGCACCAACCTCTTTACCCAGTCCCGGAGAGGTCAGTCTGTAAGCCGCGTTTTCCACACATTCTTTCTTTCCGACGATATAGCCGCCGATCGGCGCCAGACCGCCGCCCGGATTCTTGATCAGGGAGCCGACCACCATATCCGCTCCGACTTCCACTGGCTCGATCCGTTCTACAAATTCGCCGTAGCAGTTATCTACCATACAGAGTACATCCGGTTTGCATGATTTGATAAAGGAGATCAGTTCGCCGATCCGTTCCACCGATAAGGTTTTTCTCGGTTCATAGCCTTTGGAGCGCTGGATCGTTACCAGCTTTGTCTTTTCATGGATCGCTGCACGGATACCATCGTAATCAAAGCTACCATCCGGCAGAAGATCTACCTGGCTGTAAGATATGCCATATTCTTTCAGAGAGCCTTTGGACTCACGGATACCGATCACTTCCTCCAGCGTATCATATGGTTTTCCCACAGGGGATAACAGTTCGTCGCCCGGACGCAGGTTGCTCATCAGTGCCAGTGCCAGTGCATGTGTGCCACAGGTGATCTGTGGTCTGACCAGTGCATCTTCCGCGTGGAACAGATTGGCATATACCTCTTCCAGCGTATCGCGTCCGATATCATTGTAGCCATAGCCGGTTGTACCGAGCAGACATGCTTCGCTGACACGTGCCTTCTGCATGGCACGGATCACCTTCAACTGGTTATATTCCGCCGTTTCGTCGATCGCGGCAAAACGATCCTTCAGATTTTCCAAAATATGTTCTCCGAATGCAAGCACCTGGGTGTCTATGCCCAGAGAAGCGTACATTTCCTGTAATGTAGTCATGTTTTATCCTCGTTTCTGTCTATCATACTATATTCCCCATCCGCATTTCATCCACCTTCCCGAGCATAAAGGCAAGCATTTCATCTTCCTGCCCGGCAAAGGCAGTCCGGTCAACCCATGTGACATCCCGCTCCCGGCGGAACCATGTCAGCTGGCGTTTTGCAAAATGTCTGGTATCCCGTTTGATCAGATAAATGGCTTCCTCCAGCGGACAATCCCCACAGATGTGGTCTGCCATTTCTTTGTAGCCAAGCGCCTGCATGGATGTGGCAGAGCGCGGTATTCCGTCCGCAAGCAGCCCTTTGACTTCCTCGTATAAGCCTTCCTCCACCATCTGATCGACACGCGCATCGATCCGGTCATACAGCTTTTTCCGGTCATCATTCAGCACAAAATAACAAAAGGCATAGGGCGACTCTTTTTCATGTTCCCTCGCATTGTGCACGGAGATCTTTTCTCCTGTCTGCATATAATATTCAATGGCACGGATCACGCGTTTGCTGTTGTTTTCATGGATTGCCGCGGCAGCTTCGGGATCGATTGCAGCCAGCTTTTCATGCATATAAGCATTGCCCTTCTGCGCTGCTTCTTCCTCAAGCTGTCTTCTGAGTGCAGAGTCCGTTTCTTCTTCCGAAAACGCAATGTCATAAAGAACCGCCTGAATATAAAATCCGGTTCCGCCGACCAGAACCGGAATATGTCCCCGCTCATAAATGCCTTGCATCGCTTCCTTCGCCATCTGCGAAAACCGGAATACATCAAATTTTTCATCAGGAGAAAGGACGTCGATCAGATGATGTCTGACACCGTCCATTTCCTTAGGCAGGATCTTGGCAGAGCCAATATCCATCTTCTTATACACCTGCACGGAATCCGCAGAAATGATCTCTCCGCCAACCGCCTTCGCCAGTTCGATGGAAAGCTTTGTTTTCCCTACTGCCGTCGGCCCGGTCAATATCAGCATTTCCTTTTTCTTCATCGTTTAAACTTACGCTCCAGTTCATATTTACTCATGGAAATGATCGTCGGTCTTCCATGCGGACAGTTATAAGGGTTGTCGCAGGCTAACAATTCCTGCATCAGCACCTTTATTTCCGATAATGATAATTTCTGATTTCCTTTGACTGCCGCTTTGCAGGACATGCTGGCGATCTTGCTGAGCACGGCGAAGGAATCTCCCGCAGCCGGTGCCTGCACCAGTTCATCCAGCACAGAAAGCAGCAGCTCCTTTTCTCCGTTTCCGTAAAGATCCAGCGGAACCGCACGGATCGCGACCGCATCTTCTCCGAACTCTTCCAGTTCAAAGCCAAGTCTTGTAAAGTGCTCCTCATGTGCCTTCCATGCAGTCTGCTCCTTTGGAGTCAGCGTCACGATCGTCGGCGGTGAAAGCTGCTGGGACGGAATCTCCGTCTTTTCATGCAGTCTCTTCACAAACCGCTCATAATTTACCTTTTCATGCGCCGCGTGCTGATCCACATAATAAATTTTATCCGCCAGCGCCAGAATCCAGTACGTATCAAATACCTGTCCGATGATCTCGAAATTTTCCACCTGCTGTTTTTTCAGGTCGTCTTCCGTAAACAACGCCATCTGCTGTGGCTTTTCAACAATGATCGCCTGCTCCTTTTTGATGATCGGGCTTTTCGGTACTTCTTCCGTATATTCCGCCCTTGTACCAATGATCCTTGCTGCAGCAGTTTCAACCTGTTTTTTCTCCGGTGTTGATGACCGCCGAACATCTGATCCGGATGTTGTATATCCGGTCTTTTCTTCCCGCACGCCCGACTGCGCAGGCTGCGCCAGTTCCTCATCTACCTTCTGCAGTGCTTTCTGCACAATCTGCCCATAGGACTGTCCGTAAGAAGAAGTTTCTCTCACCTGCGACTGCGATCTTCTGCCTGCTTCAAACGGCTGCGGAATCTCTCTGGTCAACTGCTTTTCCGCTTTCTTATCCTCTTCCTTTTCGATCTTTGCATCCATGGATGTGACAAGGGATCTGCCGTTTATCGCCGCTGCAACAGATTCCTGCAGGAACCGGAAAAAGGTCTGCGGTTCATTGATCCGGATATCCATTTTGGTCGGATGCACATTGACATCGATCTTTTCCGGATCGATCGTCAGATATAAGACAACAAACGGATATTTATGCTGCATCAGGAAAGTGCGGTAGCCTTCTTCCACTGCGGAGCATACCAGAGAGCTCTTGATATACCTTCCGTTCACAAAGATCGTTTCAAACGCTCTGTTTGCCCTGCACAGGATCGGTTTTCCCAGAAATCCTTTTACCGAAATGCCATCCATCTGTGCAGAGATCGGAAGAAGCTGGTTTGCCGTTTCTTTTCCGTAGATCCGGTAGATCACCTCTCTGCTGTCTCCGTTACCGGAAGTAAAAAACTTCGTCTGCCCGTTTGCTATATACTGAAATGCGATCTGCGGAGCAGACAGCGCAATGTGCTGCATAAAATCCGCAATATAGTTGCCTTCTGTCATTGCAGTCTTTAAAAATTTTTTTCTGACCGGTGTATTATAAAAAATATTGCGGGCGATCACCGTCGTTCCCTTCGGTGCACCGATCTCTTCAAGCTCACCCGCTTCTCCGCCGTTTATCGTAAAATGCTGCCCGGTCAGCTCTTCCTCCGTCTTTGTGATCAGCTCTACCTGACAGACTGCGGCAATACTGGAAAGTGCCTCTCCGCGGAAGCCCAGACTGCTGATATGGGAAAGATCCTCCGCTTCCTTGATCTTACTTGTGGCATGTCTTAAAAATGCCTTGGTAAGCTGCGACTTATCGATTCCGCTTCCGTCATCTGTGACACGGATCATGCTGATACCGCCGTCCTTGATCTCCACCGTCACATGCCCGGCTCCTGCATCGATCGCATTTTCCACAAGCTCTTTCACAATGGAAAACGGGCGTTCCACAACTTCTCCTGCCGCGATTTTATCTACTGTATGATTATCCAGTACATGTATTTCATTCATTTGTGCTACTCCATCTGTTCTTTAACATGTTTTGCAATTTATAAAGGGTATTTAAAGCATCCAGCGGTGTCAGATTCGAAATGTCGATCCGGGAAAGCTCCTTGATCACATCCTCATCCTTCGTCGTGTCAAAAAGTGAGATCTGTGCCAGATCCACCTGATCGTAATGCTTTACTTTCTGCTTTTCCGACTTTTTATCAGTTTGGATACACTGTACCTTTTCTGTAATATCATTATCGGAAAGCTGCTGTGCGATTTCTTTCGCCCTGTCAATGACAAGATCCGGAACGCCCGCAAGCTTTGCCACCTGAATACCGTAGCTCTTGTCCGCTCCGCCCTTTACGATCTTCCGTAAAAAAACGATATCATCACCTTTTTCCTTGACAGCAATACAGTAATTGTTGACATTGTTCATCTTGCCTTCCAGCTCGGTCAGTTCATGATAATGCGTTGCAAATAAGGTTTTTGCTCCGAGCAGCTTTTTATTGCTGATATGCTCAACCACAGCCCATGCGATTGACAGACCATCAAAGGTGGAAGTTCCCCGGCCGATCTCATCTAAGATCAGCAGGCTGTTCGCCGTCGCATTCCGCAGAATATTGGCTACTTCATTCATTTCCACCATAAAAGTGGACTGTCCGCTTGCCAGATCATCCGAAGCACCGACTCTTGTAAAGATACGGTCCACAATACCGATCTGTGCACTTTTTGCCGGTACAAAGCTTCCGATCTGTGCCAGCAGGACGATCAATGCTGTCTGCCGCATATAGGTGGATTTTCCTGCCATATTCGGACCTGTGATAATGGAGATCAGGTTTTTACCGCTGTCCAGATAGGTATCGTTGGCAATAAACATATCATTTTTGATCATGCACTCCACAACCGGATGACGGCCTTCTTTGATATCGATCACGCCCTTTGTCGTGATCTTCGGCTTCACATAATGATTTCGCTCTGCCACATAAGCAAGGGATGCAAATACATCCAGCCCGGCAATAGCCTTGGCTGTCTGCTGGACTCTCTGCATGTTGTCTCCCAGCGCGTCCCTGACCTGACAGAACAGCTCATATTCAAGTGAATACAACTTGTCCTCTGCATTCAAAATGGTATCTTCCATTTCCTTCAGCTTTGGCATCGTGTAACGCTCTGCATTAGTCAGTGTCTGTTTTCGGATATAGTCATCCGGTACCTGATCCTTGAAGGAATTGGTTACCTCAAGGTAATAACCAAATACTTTGTTATATTTGATCCTCAGATTTTTGATCCCGGTTCTTTCACGCTCTGTGTTTTCCAGCTCGGCAAGCCATTTCTTACCGTCCGTTTTGGCTCTTCGCAAAGTATCCGCATCTTCTGAAAAGCCTTCTTTGATAATACCGCCTTCTTTGGAAGAAAGCGGCGGTTCCTCTACGATCGCCGCATCGATCAGTCCGTACAGATCGGTCAGATCATCGATCTGCTCCTGCAGCTTCTGTAAAAGAGGCGTTTCAAATTCTGCCAGAACCGTTTTGATTGGTGGCAGCATCTGCAATGAATTGCGGAATGCAATCAGATCTCTCGGATTAGCAGTCTTATAACTGATCTTTCCAAGCAGTCTTTCCAGATCATAGATCGGGCTTAAATATTCCCTGAGTTCTTCTCTGGACATCGGATGTGCGAGCAGATCTCCGACTGCTTCCTGACGGAGCACGATATCCGCCTGCTCGATCAACGGCTGTTCCAGATAAGTACGGAGCAGTCTTGCGCCCATGGCTGTTTTAGTCTTATCCAGCACCCATAACAGGGAACCCTTTTTCTGCTTTTCACGGAGCGTTTCCGTCAGCTCCAGATTCCTTCTTGTGGCACTGTCCAGCAGCATATATTTGCTGGCTATGTATGGATTGAGATGTGTAATATTGGACAGACTGTTTTTCTGCGTCTCATATAAGTAGGCAAGCACAGCACCTGCAGCGATCTGTCCTGCCATAAAATCATCCACACCGAGTGCTGTCAGTGTATTGACCTTAAAATGTTTGCACAAAAGCTTCTGGCAGCTGTCTTCTTCAAAATGCCATGCATCGATCTTATTGATCGAAATGCCGAGGCGTTCCCGCAGATCGTCTATACTGTAACCGCTGACTAAAAAATTATCGTTACAGATGATTTCCGACGGAGAAAACTTCACGATCTCATCATTCAGCTTCTTTGTATCGGAAACCTCTGTCACATAAAAATCACCGGTCAGAGCATCCACGACCGCAATCCCGATCTTATCCTCCATATAAGCAACGCACATCAGATAATTGTTCCGGCTTTCTTCCAATGACATCATATTGAGGTTTGTGCCCGGTGTTACAATACGGATCACTTCCCTTTTGACAATGCCCTTGGCAAGCTTCGGATCCTCCACCTGTTCGCAGATCGCCACCTTATAGCCTTTGTTGACCAGTTTGGTCAGATAGGAATCCGCCGCATGATACGGAATCCCGCACATAGGAGCACGTTCTTCCTGCCCGCAGTTTTTACCGGTCAGCGTGATCTCCAGCTCTTTCGATGCCACAAGCGCATCGTCAAAAAACATTTCATAAAAATCGCCCAGCCGGTAAAACAAAATGCAGTCCTTATACTGCTCCTTTGTCGCCATATACTGTTGCATCATCGGTGTTAAATCTGCCATCTTCTGCCTCTTTCGTCATACCGTCTGATTCTCCGGTAACTTCTCATCCTATTTTGGTCAATCATCCTGCATTATTTTCGCAACACGGGATCATACACTATGTTACCGCTTATTTTCTACAGTTCCTGTATAGTAAAATCCGTGACATTCATCCAGATGTACTTCTGCAAGCGTTCCGATCAGATCCTCTCCGCCCGGGAAATGAACGATCGTATTGTTGGACATACGTCCTGTTACCAGGCTGTCATCCTGCTCATTTTTCTCTTCCACCAGAACCGTGACTGTCTGACCGAGCAGATTACCGACCCTGCTTCTGGCGGTATCCTGCACAGTTTTCAGTACTTTGTTGAAGTTCTCCTTCACTTCAGCTTCCGGTACCTGATTTTCCATGGCTGCAGCAGGCGTTCCTGTGCGCTTGGAATAAATAAAGGTAAAAGCATTTTCAAACTGCACCTTTTTGATCACATCGATCGTTTCCTCTACATCTTCCTTGGTTTCTCCCGGGAAGCCCACAATAATATCTGTCGTGATCGCAATATCCGGGATCTCCCGCCTGATCTTCAGTGCCAGATCCACATACTGCTCCTTTGTATAATGCCGGTTCATTGCTTTCAGTATCCTTGTCGAACCTGACTGCAGCGGCAGATGCAGATGTCGGCAGATCTTTTTGGAATGCTTCATGACCTCGATCAGCTCATCTGACAGATCCTTCGGATGGGATGTCATGAAACGGATCCGCTCCAGTCCTTCGATCTTTTCCACTTCTGTCAGAAGCTGTGCAAAACTGACCGGATGTTCCAGATTTTTGCCATAGGAATTGACATTCTGTCCCAGCAACATGATCTCGATGACACCATCCTTTACCAGCATTTCAATTTCGCGGATGATATCCTTCGGCTCTCTGCTTCTTTCCCGCCCTCTGACATATGGCACGATACAATAGCTGCAGAAATTATTACAGCCAAACATAATGTTCGTACCTGATTTGAATTTATACTTGCGGACGATCGGCAGATCTTCCACGATTTCATTGGTATCTTTCCAGATATCAATGATCATGTCATCGGATTCGAGCATTGTGACAAGCAGCTCCGCAAACTTAAAGATATTGTGTGTTCCGAAGATCAGGTTGACAAATCGATAACTCTTTTGGAGTTTTTCCACAACGCCCTGTTCCTGCATCATACAGCCGCAAAGTCCGATCTTCATTGCCGGATTTTTCTTTTTATAGCCGTTTAAGATCCCCAGTCTGCCGTACACTCTCTGATCCGCATTATCACGTACCGTGCACGTATTGAAGATCACAAAATCAGACTTTTCATCTTCGCCGTTATCAGCAAATCCCACTTCTGTCAAAATACCGAGCAGTTTTTCCGAATCTCTGGCATTCATCTGACAGCCAAAGGTAACCACACAGCACGTGGGCTTTCTGCCAAGCTTTTCTTCCATATCTGCTACCAGTTCCCTGGCGCGTGCCATAAAATAATATTGCCTTTCAGGCTCAGACTGCGGCGCAGCACCTGCCTGTCTGTAATCTTCCATTTTTTCTTCCAGTACTTCTTTTTGTATCATGTAATATAATCCTTTTCCGCATTTCGTTATTTTAACCGCTTCGCCGTTTATCCAATCCTTTATTTATTCCCGGATCTGTCCGTTTCCGATGATCGTATATTTATAAGAGGTCAGTTCACGCAATCCCATCGGGCCTCTCGCATGCAGCTTCTGGGTGCTGATTCCGATCTCCGCACCAAATCCGAATTCAAAACCATCCGTAAAACGCGTGCTCGCATTGACATATACGCAGGCAGCATCCACTCCCTTCAGGAATTTTTCCGCTGCTTCCTTGTTTTCTGTAATGATGCTTTCAGAATGGCCTGTATTATAGCGGTTGATATGTTCAATTGCCTCATCTACGCTGTCTACTGTTTTCATAGAAACGATCAGACTTAAATACTCTGTTCCATAGTCTTCCGGTGTCGCTGCTTTCAGATCTGGCATGATTTCCCTGATGCCATCATCCGCACGCATTTCCACATTTTTTTCCTGCAGAGCCTTTGCAAGCGGCGGCAGAAGCTTTTCCCGGATATCTCTGTGGATCACAAGCGACTCACAGGCATTGCAGACACCGATACGCTGTGTCTTTGCATTGACGATGATCTTCACGGCTTTCTCAATATCCGCATCTTTATCAATATAAATATGGCAATTTCCGGTTCCTGTTTCGATGACCGGAATCGTTGCATTCTCTACAACCGCTTTGATCAGTCCCGCACCACCACGTGGAATCAGGACATCCACATATCCTTTCATCTTCATAAATTCTGCTGTCACTGCCCTGTCTGTTGCCGTGATCAGCTGGATCATGTCCGGGTTAAGCCGGTTTTTCTCCAGTGTTTCCCGGATTACATTTGTTATGGCAATATTGGAATGCAGTGCATCGGAACCGCCTTTTAAAATAACAACATTGCCTGCTTTAAAGCAAAGTCCGA
>ENA-UONW01003576-UONW01003576.1-human-gut-metagenome-genome-assembly--contig:-CS52-NODE-3576-length-12670-cov-5.592073_pt1 | contig 12670 bp, 8 predicted proteins | sample MGYA00242463_ERZ724010 | MGnify/ENA metagenome assembly ERZ724010 | reverse complement strand
GCGGGCGCACCGGCCGCGACGGCTGCGGCGGCGCGACGGGCTCCTCCAAGGCGCACAACGCGCAGTCGCTCACGACCTGCGGCGCGGAGGTGCAGAAGGGCAACGCGCCGACCGAGCGCTGCATCCAGCGGCTGTTCCGCCACGCGGAATTCGCGCAGATGATTAAGCGCTGCAACGACTTCGGCGCGGGCGGCGTGTGCGTCGCCGTCGGCGAGCTTGCGCCCGGCCTTGTGATCGAGCTGGACGCCGTGCCGAAGAAATACGAGGGGCTGGACGGCACGGAGCTGGCGATTTCCGAATCGCAGGAGCGCATGGCCTGCGTCATCGCGCCGGATATGCTTGAGCGCTTCAAGCAGATGGCCTACGAGGAGAATCTGGAGGCGACGCAGGTTGCCGTCGTCACCGAGGAAGCGCGCCTTGTGATGCACTGGCGCGGCAAGACGATCGTGGATCTCTCCCGCGCGTTTCTGGATACGAACGGCGTGACCCAGCACGCTGAGGCGGAAGTCGCCGCTCCGGACGAGACCGCGCCGTATCTGACGAGAAAGCCGGATTTCGCGAAGGATCGCACCGTGCGCGAGGCGTGGCTGGCGATGCTCTCCGATCTCAACATCTGCTCGCAGAAGGGGCTTGTCGAGCGGTTTGACGGCACCATCGGCGCGGGCACGATCCTTGCGCCCTACGGCGGCGTGTACCGCGACAGCCCGAACGAGGCCATGGCCGCGCTGATTCCCACGCCGGGCGAAACGACGACCGCCACCCTGATGAGCCACGGCTACGACCCGGAATTGAGCACGTGGAGCCCGTTCCACGGCGCGGTCTACGCCGTCACCGAATCGCTGGCGAAAATCTGCGCGGCGGGCGGCGACGTCTCCCGCGCGCGGCTGACGTTCCAGGAATATTTCGAGCGCCTGAATCGCAATAAGCTCAGTTGGGGCAAGCCGGCGGCGGCGCTGCTTGGCGGCCTGAGCGCCCAGCTCGGCTTCGGAACGGCCTCCATCGGCGGCAAGGATTCCATGAGCGGCACGTTTGAGGATATTCATGTTCCGCCGACGCTCGTTTCCTTCGCCGTGGGCATGGTGGACGCGCGCAACGTCGTCTCCACCGATCTCAAGGGCGCGGAGGGACATCGGCTGGCGCTGCTGACGCTGCCGGTGGACGACGCGCTCGTGCCGGAATACGACAAGGCGCTGATGCTCTATGAATCCCTGCATCAGGCGATTCTGCGCGGCGACGTGCTCAGCGCGCACACGGTCGGCCGCGGCGGCATTGCGGCGGCGGTGACGATGATGGCGATGGGCAGCCGCATCGGCGTGAAGCTGACGGACGTGGCGGAGGAAGAGCTGTTCCTGCCCGCTTACGGCGGCATTGTGGTCGAGCTGAAGCCGGGCGCGCCCGTTCCGGCGGGTCTGCGCGAAATCGGCGTGACCACCGAGAGCGCGACGCTTTCCGCCTGCGGCATGACCCTCAGCCTCTCCGAGGCGCACGGCGCGTGGAGCGAGCCGCTGGAGAGCGTCTTCCCGACGGAGGCGAAGGCCAAGCACACGACCGCGCCGTTCATCCCCTACGAGACGCGCAGCGCCGCGCGAGCGAAGCTGCAAATCGCCAAGCCGCGCGTGTTCATCCCGTCCTTCCCCGGCACGAACTGCGAGCTGGACAGCGAAAAGGCGTTCCGCCGCGCGGGCGCGGAGACGGATGTGTTCGTCTTCCGCAACCTGACGGCGAAGGGCATCGAGGAATCCGTCGAGGCGCTGGTCAGGGGCATCAACGCCGCGCAGATCGTGATGCTGCCGGGCGGCTTCTCGGCGGGCGACGAGCCGGACGGTTCCGGCAAGTTTATCGCGACCGCGCTGCGCAACCCGCGCATCATGGAGGCGATTATGAACCTGCTGAATCAGCGCGACGGCCTGATGCTGGGCATCTGCAACGGCTTCCAGGCGCTCATCAAGCTCGGCCTCGTGCCGTATGGCGAGATTCGCACGATTCGGGAGGACGACCCGACCCTGACCTACAACACCATCGGCCGCCACGCCGCCACGCATGTGCGGACGGTTGTTTCCTCTGTCAAATCCCCGTGGATGGCGGGCGTGAACGTCGGCGACGTCCATCAGGTCGCAATTTCCCACGGCGAGGGGCGCTTCGTCTGCCGCGAGGCGCAGCTCAAGCAGCTGGTGGCCAACGGCCAGATCGTCACGCAGTATTGCACCATCGACGGCGTGCCCGCGGTGAAGATGCCGGAAAACCCGAACGGCTCGTATTGGGCGGTCGAGGGCATTTGCTCGCCGGATGGCCGCGTGCTGGGCAAGATGGGGCACAGCGAGCGCATCGGCGCGAATGTCGCCCGGAATATCCCCGGCGAAAAGGATCAGAAGATCTTTGAATCCGGCGTGGCGTATTTTGGGTAAAATTTAGAAGAAAAAGTCCCGCCGATCAGCGGAAAAGCTGGTCGGCGGGACTTTTTGGGCATTTACGGGATCAGATCAGGCGCATACCAATCGCTCAATTTTTTGGATTTGAAATCGTATGCTTTTCCCGTCTGCGCGTCAATCATCATCCATCCGTCATCTTTCCACTTTTTGGCATATTTGACAGACACGCACCACGTCGGAACGGCGGTATATTCCATATACTGGGGATCGTTTGTATTCAGATAATCGGTTGCCGCATCCATATAGATGACATAGCCTAAAACGGCGTAATGGAAGCTTTCGATATTTCCGCTATTCAAACTTTCCCGAATGGCCTGCTCGATTTTCTCCCACGAGCAGAGCTGCATATCTTGCGCAATGATACCGATTTCTTCCCAAATTCCAAGACCGGAAAGCGACCAGAAATCCGGCGCATAATAGCTGTAAATATACTGGCTTTTTTCGCACATCACACGTCGCAGATTTCTGGAAGCCGTTGCGCTTTCTTCAAAAGCGGCTCCAATGCCGGAAATGACGGGAATGCCATGGAGCATCGGTAGATAGGAGACAAAATAGCCGCCGACTTCAGATAAAGAACCGCATGGAACGTTTTCCTTAAATCCTTCGGATGAAAAAAACGTCCACGGGCTTTGAAGCGTGACAGACTGCGGCAGTACGTCCGGCTTTGTGCGTTCATCAAGAGATTTGATCGTCAAAGCGCCCTGCCTGATGACCCAATCCGTTGAGGCGGACTGATTGGCGGCAAAAACCTGATCGAGATGAATTTTACTGTTTGGCAGAAAAAGATTTTCGTATGTCTTTTCTGGATATGTTCCGATTTCAGTCTTTCCCGCCAGACCGTATTTTTCATAATCCATCTGAACGACGGAGGGATAGCCGGACAATTCGCCTTGGCCGGTTTGTTCAATGGCTTTTAAGCGCACCTTCAATATCGGCAGAGTGTCTGCTTGGGGAATATACAGGTTTGAACGGAATTCATCGCCTGCCGTTGCATCGACCTGCTTTCGCAGCGCGGAAACAGAGAATCCGTCGCCGCCTGCTGTCGCAAGCGAGGGCACAAGCAGCAGGACGCAGAGCCCCAAGATCATTTTCTTCATGTTCTTCTCCTTATCGGTCGGAAGGAAATTTCAATAAGATAATTTCTTCATTTTCGCGTTCCGGTTTTTCGATTTGAGCGGGGGCTGTTCAACCTGCGCCAAGTCCCTGTCGTTCATGCGCACGCTCACTTCCTTTCACTCTATAGACGAAAAAAACGCGCCGTTTTTTATCATTATTTTTCAAAACCTTTGATTTTTTTGCGAAGAAGGCGGGATGACTCGATTTCTTCGTATCGTGACTTTGAAATCGAAAGCCTTGCGCTGGCGAGAGCGCAAATCCCATCTTCTTTTTTCGTTGACGCGGCCTTTCTGCCTGCCGTCCGCATGAATGACGGGACGATTTTCGTATTTTTGTGTGTTATACTTTTTCAATCAAACTTTTCCCCGCCCTCGCGCGTATATAGGGTGAAGGATTCTTCAAGCAACAAAACGAAAGGGGGAGCGGCGTATGGAATCCAATGCGTTTTCCCGCATCGCAGAGGAAAATATGCAGGGGCTTTATCGGCTCAGCTTCAGCATTTTGCATACGCGCCACGACGCGCAGGATGCGGTTCAGCAGGGTCTGCTCCGTGCATGGGAAAGACGGGAGACGGCAAGACCCGAACAGATTCGCGCATGGCTGACCCGGATTGTCATCAACGAATGTCACAACATCCAGCGCAAGCGCATGCGTGTGGTGCTGATGGGTGAAATACCGGAAATGGCTGCGCCGGAGGATACATACGAGGCGGAAGCGGAACTGCGAAGCGCCATAGACAGTCTGCCGGAAAAACTGCGCGTGCCGCTGCTGCTGCGCTATATGGAGCGCTATTCGGAAACGGAAATTGCGCAGACGCTCGGTGTGCCGGTGACGACCGTGAAAAATCGGCTTTTTCGCGCAAGGCGCGCAGTGCGCGCCAAGTTCGACGAGGAGGTGACGTTTGAGTGAAGCGTGTGATCGACGAAAAGACGCTGAAAGCGCTTTATCCGCCGATGGAAACGGCGTTTGAGGCGCAGATGCGTCAAACCCTGCGCAGCCTGCCCGTCGAGCGCAGACATCGAGGCGCGCGGCGCAAGCCCGCCGCGGTTTTGGTTGCGGCGGCGGTGCTCGCGCTGCTGGCGGCAACGGCGCTGGCCATTGCGGCACTCAGCGAATTTTTTACAGAAGCAACGGCGCTGCCGTTAAATAGCAGCTATATGGAAAATTGGTCGCTGGGCGAAAAAGAGGCGGTGGCGGCGCTGCTGGTTCAATACGATTTGCCGGAGGATCGCGCGGCGTGGGAGGACGCGCTGCAAGAGAGCAGCGCAAGGCGGCGCGAGGCGGCGCTGGACGCGCTGTTTATCGAGCACTATGCGGTAACCTCCGGCGGAAGACGGAACATATCGCTGCACAGCATCATGCAGCAGGAGCTGGGCGAGCTTGACCCGGAATGGAGTTTGGAACAGAAGGCGGCGTATTCTGCGCTGGAAAGCGAATTTGAACTGGGCGGCGCCGACGAGGACGTGAACCTCCTGCCGGGGGAAGACGACATCCCGCGCGAGGAGGCCGTGCAAATCGCCAAAGACGCGATTCAGGCGGCGTTCGGCTTTACGGATGAGCAGATGGAAAACGCCGTGCTGTGGGAACTGAGCTTTTTGGTGCACCGCTCGGTGCTGGGCGTGAAGCCGCCGTATTATTCCGTGTGCCTTGCGATTTGCGACGAGGCGAATGTGTGGAAAGCCGAATACGCGGCCATTTCCGGCGCGGGCGAGGTGCTCACGAGCGCGGACGGTTACCTTGGCGTGGAATCTCCGCAGGAAGCGGCGGCGGCGCTTCATACGATTGCGTATTACCAGTCGGATGCGTTCGATCAGGACAGAGCGCGCGAGCTGGCGCGCCATGGGCAGACGATCACGGCGATTGAGCCGCAGATCGTCACATGGGAGAATCAGCGGATTGACGAGCTGCTGACCCTGCAAAACGGAACGGTTTTGGCTGCGGGGCGGGAAATGGCGGAAAACAACCGGGATACGCGCCGGGTGTTCGCCGCCTGCATAAACGAAGATGGAGAGACGATCTGGCGCGCGACCCTCGACGCACAGGAGAACGAACAGTGCAGCGTTACCGGCGCGATGCAGTTGGAGGACGGCCGGATTCAGTTGATGCTCAACCGAAGCCGCGAGGTGAACCATGAGTTTGAATATGATCTCTATGAACTGGCGACGCTGAGCGAGGACGGGGAACTGCTGGACAGGCGGCAGCTTCCGTCGGCCAGCGCGCTCAGCGGGCTGGATGCGGGCAGTCAGGAGGTTCTTTTCTGCGATCCGGGTCACGGCGGGCTGATCGTCAGCGGCTCGGTCGGAACGAAAAACACGCCGTTTTATGCGCAGGTGGATGATCGCGGCGACGTGGTTTTTCATCTGGATATGCGCGAGACGGTCACGGGTCTGTATGCGACGCGGGACGGCTACGCGCTCGTCGGTTGGGACAAGGCTGAGCAGAGAACGCGGATGACTTTTTATGACACGCAGGGGCAGAAAATCCGGGAAGCCGAAGCGGATGCGCTGCCCGCGGGCTTCCATGTGACGAGCCTGTACCCGCAGGCGGATGGCACGATGTGGGCGGTAGATGATTCGCTGACAGCAGCGGAGGTGCAGAAACTGCTCCGCTTGGATGAAAACGGGCGCGTCATGGAGGAATATGCCATGAATGAGAACATGGGCGCGTCGGCGTTTCAGGAGGCCTTTATGCGCGTTGGCGGCACGGTTGCCCTGCTCAACCGCCATAAAACGAGCAGAGACGAGCAGACGAGCGCCACCCATTGCGGATTGATGGTTCTTCGAAACGGCAGGATGGAGGAAATGTATGTGCGCGGCATGGATCGGAGCAACCTCGATTTCAGCCGCCCCAAGGCGGCGGCATTTTCTCCAGAGAGCCGCAAGGTGTTCATATTCCAGCTCGGCGGACAGGACTATATCGCCGAAACGGGCGGATTTACTCCGGTTCTGTCTCAATGGGCGATTGTAGAGTTGCCGGAATAAGCGAAACCCCTTCCGATCCCGTGTGTCGGAAGGGGTTTTGTCTGCGCGGCGAACGCATCGACGGGCGAAGGAGAGCGCGCGAGGTGGGGCGGGCGCGCAATGCGCGCCCCTACGGTACAGGCACAAAAAAAGAAGGCTCATTCGCCTTCCGGTTTGATATCCGATTGTTTATCGCTCTGCGCCACGACGCGGCAAAGCTCGAGCATCAGCCGCTGGGACGCGGGCGAGCAGCCGTTGGCGATTGCGGCGACGCTCTGGCCGAGCGATTCCGAACCGCGGCTCGGGCGCTGGGAAAAATCCTCCCCGATCATGCAGCCGTTGAGCAGGGCGGACAGCGAAACGTCGAGGACGGAAGCAATCTGCGCCAGCATCTCCAGCGAAATCGGGCGTTCGCCCCGCTCCAGACGGCCGAAATGAAGCTGGGAAATTTTCAGGCGGTCGGCGGCTTCCTCCTGCGTGATGTCAAGCGCGGTGCGCGCGGCGCGGATGTTGCGGCCGATGGCCTTGAACGAAACGAGCATGTCGAGTTCCTCCCGGGCAGATTGATGATATAAATATCATATCCCGAAAGGCTCAAAATGAACACGTCCCATTGTGTCAGATCATGTCAGCGTGGATGGAAAGACGGCGAGATTATTTTGCAAATCAGGATGCGCGGGGCGGGAGGGCGCGTTTTGCGCGTCACAGGCTCAGCAGAATGTGGGCGCTGAACACGCCGTCCTTCGCGGCGATGGAGAGCGTGCCGTTGTGGCGCTTGACCGTTGCGGCGACGGAGGCCAGACCGACGCCGTGATCCTTTTTATGCGAGGTGGGCAGGCCGTTTGGGGCGAAGGCGATTTCGCCGACATAGCCGTTTTCCACGGACAAGCCGAGCATCGCGCCGCCGATCATGCCGGAAACCACCCGAACCTCCCGCGCCTCGACGGGCAGGGCGCAGACGGCGCGCAGCGCGTTTTCCAGCAGGTTGCCCAGCATCATGCACAGATCGACCTCGTCGAGCGGCAGGCGCTCGGGCAGATCGAGCCGCCAGGATATCCGCGTGTTCTGGGTCTCGGCGATGCGCTGATAGTGGCCGGCAATCGCGTCCAGCGCGGCGTTGGCGCAGAGCATCGTGTGCGGGGAGGCCAGCCGCCCCTCGTATTCGGCCAGATAGTCGTTCAGCTTGTCGTATTTCTTCGCCTCGCTCAGTCCGGCGATTACGTGCAGATGCTGGCGGAAATCGTGACGGAGCTGCCGGGTCGCGTCCATGTGCTCGCGCAGCTCGCGGTATCGTGTGTTCTCCATGCTCAAAAGCTGGTTCTGCGCGTGCAGCTCGGCGGCCTCGCTCATCTTTCGGGTGGTGAGGTAGACGAAGTAATAAAACCAGAACAGAAGGCTCAGAAAGCTGATGAGCAGCACGATGCTGATTTCCCGCACGCGCCCGGTCAGCACGACGGCGGGGTATATCGGCGTCATCCAGATGAACAGACCGGTCAGAAACAGCGGCGCGACGAACAGCGCGCGCCAGATGGCGCTGAAGCTGACATTGCAGAGCATCCAATGAATTTTCCTGCGGAAGAACAGCGAAAAAACCAGCAGAACGGCGAACGTGAGGGCCAGACCGATCAGCCCGGAGGGGAGCGTGAACACCGGCTGGTCGTTGTGCAGCTCGAGCGGCGCGCAGAGATAGCAGCTCAGCGTGGCGGAAAAGGAGGCGAGCATCGTGGCGGTGAAAAAGACGAACAGCGCCTTGGACGGCGGCAGCGCGACCGATTTCAGATAGAGCAGCAGAAAGAGCAGCAGGGCGGGGAACAGCAGCGCGTTGACGGAAAGCTGAAAGCGGCAGCAGGCCAGCGCGCCGATTCCGACGAACGCCGTGATGCCCAAAGTGCCGAACGCGGCGAGCTTTTTGAGCGGCAGGCGCAGAAAGCCGGAAAGCGGCAGATAACACAGCAGCGCGAACGGACAGCAGATGGCCAACTTGGCGGCATAGCGGGCGAAAAGCATGGCTGTTACCCCCTTTTCATGCGCTTGATCTGGTATTCGGAGAAGCGGTTGACTAAATCGAGCCGGTTGCGCTGGCGCAGGGGGAAGCGCAGGCCGTCGGTCAGCAGGATGCTGTCGCCGTCGAGCTTGAGCGCCTCGTCCATGTTGACGAGCACGCCGCGGTTGCAGGGCAGAAAGCGCTCGTCCCCGCGCAGGGCGGCCTCCAATTCGGCGAAGGTCTGCGAGCTTTTCAGGCATGCGCCGGAAACCGTGAAGATGTCCAGCGCGTGCCCGTGGGAGGTGACGGCGACAATCTGCCCGTGCGGCAGGCGGATGGTCTGGCGCGGCAGGTGGATTTCGACGAGCTGCTCGCTCTCCTCCATCAGCCGAATCGCCCCGGAAAGCACGTGATCGAGCCGGGCGGCGCTGTAAGGCTTCACCAGATAATCAAACGGGTGAATCGGAAACGCATCGAACGCATATTCCTTCGAAGAGGTCAGGAAGACGATCAGGCAGCGCGCGCTCCGCTTGCGCACCCGCTGCGCAACCTCGATGCCGTTCATGCCCTCCATGCAGATATCCAGAAAAACGAGCGCGTCGTCCCCCGGCGTAAAGCCGCTCAGAAAAGCTTCCCCGCTGTCAAAACAGGCGATGCTCACGCCGTCCGGAACGCGAACCAGCAGATCCTGCCGGAGCAGCTCGCGCGTCTGCGCCTGGTCATCGACGATGGCAATGCGTATGTTCATGGCAAACACCCTTCCTCCGCAAGTGACGATAGACTCAGTATACCATAAACGGCCGCGCGCCGCGCGTATAGATTTGGGAAAAATGCCTGCTGTTCGTGCAGAAAAAACGTCGTTCGCGCAAAAATGCTTGCATGAATCGCGCTATTGGTCTATACTGAGCGTGACCTAAAAAATGATCGAAAGATCGACGAAAGGATGGTTTTTCCCATGAAAAAGATGCTTGCGATGCTGCTGGCCGTGCTGACCCTGTGCTTCGGCGCCGCCGCGATGGCCGAGAGCGTTCCCGAGGCGGATGCCGCCGCCGAGCAGGCCGCGCTGACCGACCTGACCGCCGAAGGCCAGTTGATCGAGGCTGAGAGCTTCCAGTTCTATATCCCGGCCGACTGGGAGACGGTCGAGCTGGATGACGAGGAGATCGCCGAGGGCTATGTCTTTGCCGCCGCTTCCGCGGACGGTGCGAACAGCCTGGTCATCACCTACGCCGCGATGGACGCGGCGATGACCGCCGAAGAGGCGCAGCCGGGTCTGGCCGAGGTCTATCCGACCGCGACCGTGCAGGATCTCAACGGCACTTCCGTCGTCGCGTTCCACGATGCGGAGGAGGATGTGCTGGGCATCGTCGTGATGGATACCGTCGATGCGGGCTACTACATCTTCATGTTCACCCCGGCTTCCGACGAGGCGTTCCTGCCGGTGGCTGACGCGATTGCCGCTTCCTTCACCGCGGCTCAGTAAAAGAGCATCGGTCAAGCGATAAGTGCGATTCCTTAACAAAGCATTTGTAAAAGAGGCTGTCAAGCAAAAACTTGACAGCCTCAGTTTGTTGACATAAGCAAACTTGGCTTGAATAGCAAAATCAAGAAATTCAGCCATTCTTTCATTTGCGGAAAGGGCTATTCTCCCCCCTTCGGGGGGGAGAATAGCTTTTTGTCTGCAGTCTGAGGCTATCAAGCAAAAAACTTGACAGCCCCTTTTCTCTATTCTGCCGAAAAGGCCGCGATGGCCGCGTCCAGCGCCGCAACCGAGCGGATGGCCTGCCGCCGGGTGAGAAGCTGACGGCGCACCTGCGAGGGCGCGTGTTCAAATAAGCGCCGCGCGTGGGAATCGCTTTCCAGCAGCGCGTAGAGATTCGGATATACGTTCAAGAAGCGTCACCTCCCGATGCGCCTAGTGTGCGCCGGGCGGGGGACGCTTATTCTCTGCCCGCACTTGACGCTTCTTAGAGGGGAGCGATATAATATAAAACCAGTGAAGCATGGAATGTCCAAGAATTAATTTCAAAAGCGGGAGATGCGGGAACACCGGGTTCCTGCCGGGTCGTAGGGCGAAGCCCCAAACGTGACCCTGAACATACCCCAAAAAAGGAGCAGAGATGACACCGATGGATGCGGCGCGCGCGGCGCTCAAAGAGGTTTTTGGCTACGACGATTTTCGCCCCGGACAGGAGGACGCGGTGGCCGCCGTTCTGCGCGGGCGCGACGTGATGGCCGTCATGCCCACCGGCGCGGGCAAGTCGATCTGCTACCAGATTCCCGCGCTCGTGCTGGAGGGCGTTACGCTCGTCGTCTCGCCGCTCATTTCGCTGATGCGCGATCAGGTGTTCGCGCTGCTGCAAAACGGCGTTCGCGCGGCGTATCTCAACAGCTCCCTGACCCCGCGCCAGTATGCGCTCGCGCTGGAGAACGCGCGGCGCGGCACGTATAAAATCATCTATGTCGCGCCGGAGCGGCTGCTGACCGATTCGTTCCTCAGCTTTGCGAAGGGCGCGAAAATCGCGCAGGTCGTCGTCGATGAGGCGCACTGCGTCAGCCAATGGGGGCAGGATTTCCGCCCCGGCTATCTGCAAATCGCGCCGTTTCTGCGCGAGCTGCCCCGGCGGCCGCGCCTGAGCGCCTTCACCGCGACGGCGACGCAGGCCGTCCGCGCGGACATCGTCCGGCTGCTGGAATTGCAGAATCCATACGACATTCTAACGGGGTTCGACCGGCCGAATCTCTTTTTTGAGGTGCGCAGGGCGAAGGATCGCGACGCGGAGCTGCGCCGCTTTCTGGCGGAGCACCGGGGGCAGAGCGGCGTCGTCTACTGCGGCACGCGCAAGGGCGTGGAGGAAGTGACCGCCATGCTGAACGACTGCGGCGTGGACGCGGTGGGCTACCACGCGGGGATGGCCGACGAGCTGCGCGCCAAAGCGCAGGAGGATTTCGTCGCCGACCGCGCGCCGGTGATCGTGGCGACCAATGCGTTCGGCATGGGCATTGACAAATCCAACGTTTCCTTCGTCGTGCACTATAACATGCCCAAGGATTTGGAGAGCTATTATCAGGAGGCGGGGCGCGCGGGGCGCGACGGCGAGGACGCGGTCTGCTGCCTGCTGTATCAGCCGGGGGACGTGCGGCTGAACACCTTTTTGATCGACCACGCGCAGGATATGAGTCAGATGGACGAGCAGACGCGGCAGGTCGTCACCGCGCGCGCCAAGGAGCGCCTTCGGCAGATGACGTTCTACGCAACGGGCGGCGGCTGTCTGCGCGCGAAAATCCTCCAATATTTCGGTGAGAAGGTCGAAAAGCCGTTCTGCGGCAACTGCTCGGGCTGCATGGCGCGCGAGGAGGAGCGCGACGTGAGCCGTCAGGCCGGGCAGATCGTTGCCGCCGTAATCGCGATGAACGGGCGATACGGCAAGGCGACGGTGGCGCGCGTGCTCTGCGGTCAGGCGGACGCGAGGCTGCGCGAGCGCGGGCTGGATAAGCTCTCCGCCTTTGGCAGCATGAAGGCCGAGGGCGAGGCCAACGTGCGCGCGATGATCGACGAGCTGATCGCGGGCGACGTGCTGACGGTGACGGAAGGGGATTATCCGCTGCTCCGGGAGGGCGCTTATGCCCGCGACGTGCTGCGCGGGGATATGCCCATCCGCATGGCGCTGCTGCCGACGGACGCTGCGCCGGAAATCAAGCGCCGCGTGAAGCAAAAGGAATTTGTCAACAAGGCGCTGTACAGCCGCCTGTCCGACCTGCGCAAGCAGATCGCCATGGATCAAAACGTGCCGCCGTTCATCATCTTCACCAACGCCACGCTCAAGGATATGGCGGCCAAAGCGCCGCGCACACGCGCGCAGATGCTCCGCGTCGCGGGCGTGGGCGAAGGGAAGATGCAGCGTTACGGCGACGCATTCCTGCGGGAAATCGCCGCCTACGAGGAGGATGAAGCGTGAAAAAGGAGAGAGGGCTTGCGCTGGCGGCCTGCGCGGCGCTGGCCGCGCTGATGCTGCTGTTCGCCTCCCAGTGTTCGCCGCTGTACCCGATCAACCTCTGGGACGACGCAAACTGCCTGCTGACGGTCGGGCGGGTGATGCGGCGGGGGGGCGTGCTCTATCGGGATATCTACGAGCAGAAAGGGCCGCTGCTCTATCTGATTCACGCGCTGGCGGCCTGCG
>ENA-UONW01003574-UONW01003574.1-human-gut-metagenome-genome-assembly--contig:-CS52-NODE-3574-length-12675-cov-6.661727_pt1 | contig 12675 bp, 10 predicted proteins | sample MGYA00242463_ERZ724010 | MGnify/ENA metagenome assembly ERZ724010 | reverse complement strand
AGCCTGATCTTTTTACTCCATTCTCATGCTGATTTTTTTACCGGACAGTAGTGAAGTCCGATTAAAAATTAAAAAAATGCAACTCCCGTGGTAACGGGAAAGGAGGTTCACACAAAAAAAATCGATTTTTTACGGCTTTTTTGAAAAAAAAGTCGTACTGGATGTGTCAAGATGGGCTTGGCACATGAGAAAAAGAGTTATTTACAGGAAAAAGCCAATCTTTTTGAAATTGGCTCTATAGATTTACCGACTCAAGCGGGGAAAGGAGAAGGTATGAAGTTTTTTCGTATGACGGTGTTTGCGGCGATTCTCGGAAGTTTCGGGTTGCAGGCGGAGGTTCCGGAGTTGCAGGAGCTGGTTCCCGAGGCGAAGGGATACGAACTGATTGCGAAGTTCGATCCGCTCCGGTGGCGGGCGGAAAAGTATCAGGTCGACCGCACCAGAGAGCTTTCCGGAGAGCTCAAGCGGATCGGCTATCTGGTCAAACTCACCGCCAAAGACGGGAAAACCAGCTGGGTGTTCGCGTCGATGGACGCCTTCACGCAGGATCTGGCGCTCGTCGGAGTTCCTTCCCCCCAGTCGAAGGTGTTCCAGCAGTATGTCGACAACCTCGAGGTTGCCGGCAATGTGGAAGGGCTCAAGACCGGAAAGTTTGAAAAGGGAAACGTCGAAATCTGGGGGCTCAATTACAGCGGCAACAACGCCAAGCAGATTCCCGGCGCCACCGGGAAGTATGACTTCGGCGATGCGGTGAGCGGCAACGGAAGCTACGGTTCGCTTCAGGTCCACAACTACCTGGAGAAGCAGACGGTTTTCGCCTTCAACAACTTCAATGCCGGCGGCAAGTGCGACCTCGGCATCGGCAACAATCCCGACGCCAAGGGCCATCCCGACTGGACCTTCTCGAAGACGGGCTCCCAGTACAAGGCGGCTGAGATCTACGTGGTCGGCCTGTTTGACAAAACCGTGGCGAAATAAGGCGGGATCGATGCCCTGACGGCGGCGTGCGGATTTGTTGTCGACCGACATGAACCGGTGGCGCAATCTTCTGCTCTCCGCCGATGTTTTCGGAAGCTGTCCTCCTTTGAAATGAGTTTCTGCCGGAGGTTGTTCTGTACCCGGGATAGGAAGTGCGGAACGTCTCCTCCAGAATGGGGGATTGACTTCGCGGCGTGGATTGCGTCGGGACGGGTGGTTGTTGTATTGTGGAAAGTGATCGGTTTGGAACATTCAACCGAGGAAAGGAGAAGGTATGAAATTTTCTCATGTGGCGGCTGCGACGATGCTTCTCGGAAGCTTCGGATTGCAGGCGGAGGTCCCGGAGCTGCTAGAGCTGGTTCCTGAGGCGAAGGGGTACGAATTGATCGCGAAGTTCAATCCGCTCCGCTGGCGGGCCGACGGGTACCAGACGGACCGTTCCGAACAGCTTTCCGGCGATCTGAAGCGGATCGGTTATCTGGTCAAGCTCACGGCGAAGAACGGCGAGACCAGCTGGGTTTTCGCGTCGATGGATGCCTTTACGCAGGTTCCGGCGCTTGCCGGAGTGCCTTCTCCCGATTCCCAGTCGTTCCAGCAGTATGTCACCAACCTCGAAGTGGCCGGCAATGTCGCGGGAGTGAAGACGGGAAAGTTCGAGAAGGGCAACATCGAGATCTGGGGACTCAACTACGGCGGCAACAATGCCAAAAACATTCCCGGCGCCACCGGGAAGTTCGACTTCGGCGATTCGATCGCCACCAACGGTGCCTACGGCTCGTTCCAGGTTCACAATTATCTGGAGAAGCAGACGGTTTTCGCCTTCAACAATTTCAACGCCGGTCCCAACTGCGACCTCGGCATCGGCAACAATCCCAATGAGAAGGGCAATCCCGACTGGACCTTCTCGAAGGCGGGTTCGAAATACAAGACGGCCGAAATTTACGTGGTCGGCAAATTCGACAACCTCTCGTTGAAAGAGGTGGTGCTGCTGGATCCGCAGAAGACGTTGCTCACCGGCAGCTGCGGCGACAAGATGCTTTTCGCTCCCGGCGAGGAGATGGTATTCACGCTCAAGGCGGACTTCCAGGGGCAGAAGCCCACTTCCGATTATTTCGTCAAGTGGAGCCGGACCGGCGATGACGGCAAAAAGGCGAACGGCAAGGCGAAAGTGGTTGATGGCGAGCCGATCGTCATCAAGACCAGTCTGGACAAGCCCGGTTTTGTCCGCATCTACGCGACGCTTGTTGACCGCAATGGCCGCAACGTGATGAAGAAGGATCCGAAGCGCAAGGGCAACATGGCGGTCTTCTTCGACGGCGGTGCCGGTGTTGAGATCGACAAACTGCAGGGGGTGCCGGAACCGGAGGATTTCGACGCGTTCTGGGCGAAGCAGAAGGCGAAGCTCGACGCGGTGCCGGTGAAGGCGGATATGAAAAAGGTCAAGACCGGGAAGCGGGCGGATGTCTATGCGGTCAGCGTCGATTGCGCCGGACCGCGTCCGGTGACCGGATATCTCACCATTCCGATCAATGCCAAAGAGAAGTCGCTCCCGGCGATCGTCAACTATCCGGGATACGGCACCCGGGTGCAGCAGGCTCCTGGAGACGGTGCGGGCAATGCGATCGTCTTTACGATCAACGCTCATGGTTACGACCTCGGTCAGGATGCCGCCTATTACAAGAAGTTCTTCGACGGAATCCGTTCGAACGGGAAGGGGTATGCGTTAGACAAAAAGCAGAATTCCGATCCCGAGACCGCCTACTTCAACGGCATGGCGCTGCGGGTGATGCGTTCGCTCCAGTTCGTCAAGACGCTGCCGCAGTGGAACGGGAAAGATCTGCGCGCCAACGGCGGCAGCCAGGGCGGACTTCAGACCATCTGGGCTGCTGCGCTTGATCCGGATGTGAACAACGCCACGCCGTGGATTCCGTGGTGCTGCGACCTCGGCGGCATCACGAAGGGGCGTCTGGCGGCCGGATGGCGGCTGGAGTACACCCGTGCGCTGGATTACTTCGACCCGATCAACCACGCGAAACGGATCAAGTGCCCGGTGTTCATCACCCGGGCCGGGCTCGGAGACTACACCTGTCCGCCCTCCGGCGTGGCGATTCTCTACAACAACATCAAGTCGCCCAAGAAGATCGTCTATGTTCAGGGTTCCACCCACGGCTATGTGCCGCCGAAAGCGCAGAAGTACGTGCAGGAACAGAAGTGATCTTTCTTTTCCCCGCCGGATTCCGGCGGGAGGCATCGCGGGCCGGGAGAGTTTTCCCGGCCTGTTTTTTGTCGGAGGAAAACGGGTTTTGGTTAAGAAATCAAAGATGGCCTGAACAATAAAACCGGGGATTTTTTACTTTTTCGGGCCGCTTCTGTTGCAATTTCGGAAAATTCCAGACATAATTAAAATGGATACTGAGAAATCAATGGAGGTGCCGTTTCCATGTACAGTAGATTTTCTTCCTCCCATGCCCGGATGCGCTCTATTTTCACCCTGATCGAACTCCTTATCGTGATTGCGATCATCGCCATTCTGGCGGCGATGCTGCTGCCGGCTCTCAACAAGGCGCGGCAGCGGGCCGAGGCGATCAGTTGCGTCAACAACCTCAAGCAGATCGGAATCGGACTTCTCCAGTACGGCGGGGATGCCGGATTCTTCCCGTGGCCGCAGGATAAGCGGACCTGGGCTGATACCGGTACGGAAATCACTTGGTGGAATCTTTTGACCGGGAAACGGGGCAATGGATCGATATCTCCGATCGGAAATGCCTATATTCCGTATGACACGAAAACTCCAGCCGGCGGATTGCCGGGGCTGCGCTGCCGGGCCCATGCCGACCGGCATTCTTCTCCAACCAGCAACTTTCCGATCAACTCCTACGCGGTGGTCGGCTCCAACGTCAACATGTACACGACTATCGGAGTCGGGATTACCGGAACCATGCTGGATGGGGCTCCCATCGGCGTCGTGCGTCCCGGCAACGTCCGCTCACCCAGCCGGAAGATCTGCATCATTGAGCGGCAGAACGAACAGGATGACTTCGGTGTCGGCTATATTTCGACCGCGACCGCGCTCTACAGCTCCGGTTCTGCAAATTCCGACCGCGTCGGGACGGTGCACGGCAAGAACGCCGGGTTCCTTCATGTGGATGGCCACGCGGCGATGATCAATGTGGTGGCGGAACTCAACGTCGCCGGGGACGCGTGGAGCTCCGCCGCCACCAAGCTCTGGAAAGAGCGCTTTGCCACCAACTTTCCGTAGAAGAGCTTACTCTTCGAACCTCCGGTTCCGCCGGTGGCCCAGCCAGAGGGCGGCCGCCGCGACCGCGACGACGGCCAGCAGTGCGGTTACTGCGGTGCGTCCGGTACGCTTCTCCTTGAGCTCCCGCTTCTCCTCTTTGAGCGTCATGCCGGTCACCTGCGGTGAGGCTGCTGCGGTGCGGATCGAGGAGATGCTTTTTTCGTAGCTTTGTTTCGCTTCCGGCGAGGCGAGCTTCCCCCCGATGAATTCCCGCAGCGGCGCGTTGTCGCAGACGAATCCGGAGCATCCGGGCCCGTGGTCGCGCACCAGTTCCGCGTGCAGTTCGGCAAGCTGCTTCACCGTCGCCGGATCGGCCTTCCAGAATCCCTTGCGGGCGGTTTCGAGCATGACGGCGGTGATCTCTTCGAGCGCATAGGGGTTCTTTTTCTTGAAATAGTCCCGCATGCCGAGCCGGTACCTGTCGTCGACGAAGGTCTGCTTGTACTCCTCCCACAGGTGGTCGGAGAGCATCTCCGGCCGGAGCGCCTCCCAGGCGAAGGAGTTGCGCACCGTCTTGGCGAAATTGTTCGCGGCGGTCTGCCCTTCGGCCATCATTTCCCGGAGGTAGTTCGGGTTGAGCAGCGTCGAACGCGCCTCGACCATCGCCGCCTCGCCCAGCTCTTGAATCTTCGCACGTCCGCTGTTGCGCAGATCATTGAAGAAGGCGTCGGCCTCCTGTCCGTTGACCGTCTTGACCGCGAGGCTCAACCCGCCCATGAACTGGTAGATGTCGTCCAGCGAGAGCGGTCCGGAGGAGCTCGACGATCGGGAGTGGATGATCGCATCGGTGTTGGCCAGCGCGGCGCGAAAGGCGGCCGGAACATGTTCATTCCAGTGGTTTTCGGTGTAGATCGTACCCATGTTCTCGAAGTAGTGGTCGGCGAGTTCGGCGCGCTCGTTCCAGCGGCCGGAATCCTCCACCTGTTCGCGGACGCCGGTGCCGAATCCGTTGTTGATCCGGCCGAAGATGCGGGCGTCGGCCAGTTCCTTCGCCCGTTCCGGCGAAAGTCCCTCGGCGATCATCCGTTTCTCGGCATCGCGGGAGTTGGCCTGCACGAAGTTCGGCGCCGATTCGATTTCAGCGGCACGGGCGGCCATCCGCACCGCCCGGTCGATCAGAATCATCCGGCTTGCAGCGATGCCCCGGAACTGGCCGGAGGTCTGGACCGCGACGTCGATCCGCGGGCGGCCGAGCTTTTCCGCCGGAATCAGCCGCACCGAGCGGACCCGGCCGCGGCTGTCCCACACCGGCTCCACTCCCAGCAGGAAGAGGATTTCGCCGAGCGTCGTCCCCTGCGTCCGGATGAACTCTCCGCCCCAGAGCGAGAAGGCCACCTTGCGCGGATATTTCCCGGTCGCCCGGAGCCGGCTCTCGATCAGCGCTTCGCCGAGGCGTCGGCCGACGGCGAAGGATTCCCGGGTGGGGGTCCGTTCCGGATCGATTCCGTAGAGGTTCCGCCCGGTGGGCACGGTGTCGGGATTCAGCACCGGACTTCCGCCCGGCCCCGGCGCGATGAACCCGCCCCGCAGAGCGTTGACGAGCGCATCCAGCTCCGCCCGGGTCGAGAGGGCGAGCGCGTCGCGCGCCGCGAAGGCTTCCGGCGCCTCGTTTCGCCCCGGTTCCCCCTTCGCCAGCGCTCCGGAGATGCGGACGCGGGCGGGGGCGAGGTAGTGTTCGTCGTAGAACCGCTGATTTTCCCGCTTCTCTTCGGCAACCTTTCCCGCCGCGAGATCGGCTTCGAAATTCCGGGCGGCGAGGTCGTCCACCGTCATCAGCAGCGCGGTCTCGTCGAGCTCCTGCCGCGAATAGGGGCGGCCGAGCACATACATGCCCCGGGCCACTTTCGAGTCGGAGATCTCGTGCAGATGGTTGTGGAGCCGTTCCAGCCCGGCGTCGGTGAGCGGCAGGGTGAGTTTAAGGTCCTTGACGATTCCGAGCTTCTCCGCCAGCTCTCCCGCGCTGCGCCGGTATTCCGCCGCCAGCATCGGATTGTCGGCGCTTTCGATCGCGTGCAGTTTGCCGTCGAGCGAAGCGAGTTCTCCGGAGAGTCCCGCGTTCATGAAGGGGGCGGTCAGGTGGCCGATCAGCGTCGCGTAACTGCGGCGCTTCGCGGCGAGCGCCTCGCCGATGTTGTTGATGACGTAAAGATAGTAGTGCGGCACCGGTCCGGTCAACGCGTCCGGCCAGTCGTCGTCGAGCAGGCCGATCATCCGGGCCGGAGTGAATTCGAGACTCCCGTGGGTGCCGAAGTGGAGCATCGCATCCGCCCGGAAGACGAACCGGCTCCAGAGGTAGGCCGCCGCGTAGGGATAGGGGGGCGCCTCCTTCGTGCCGTGGACGATCTTCGAGGCGTCCCCGCCGATGCCGGAGAGCGGCTGGGGCAGCAGCGTCACTTTGCCGAACGTCAGCCGTCCGACGACGAGTCCGGATTTTCCATCGCGTACCGTGGCCATATATCGGCCGGGCGGCGGCCCGTAGAGGCGCTCCTGATCGGCGATCAGCGAGGCCGGAAAGGCTTTTTTGCGAAGTTCTTCGAAGAGTTCCAGCGGGAGAAACTCCGTCTCTTCCCGCGCGGCGAAGCGGTGGATCTCCCCCTCGGCGTAGGCGCCGAAAACGGCGGCTTCCCGTTGGATCGCGGCGATGAGCTGTGCCGGATTCTCCGGCAGAGGACCGGTATCGTACCCCTCCTGTTTCAGGCGGCGGAGCAGGGCGAGCAGCGATTCGGCGACTTCGAGGCCGCTCGCGTGGAGTGCGTTCTGCCCCGGCTCCTTGTAGAAGAAGATCACGATGCGTTTGTCGAAATTCTTTTTCCGTTTCAGATTGAGGTGGTTTTCCACCAGAAGGGAAAACTTCTCCAGCCGTTCGGGGATCGCCCACTGCTCCTCGATGCCGCGTTCGTCGCGGCGGAGCGCGGTCAGCAGAAAGGGAACCGCGCCGCCATCCAGCTCCGGAACCGTCACGCTCTGGCTGAGCATGCCGCCGGAGAGGCCGCGCGGATCGGCGTCGTACTGCTCCAGCGTCCGGTAGACCTTGATCGGGCAGAGCAGGGGGATGTTCCGTTTCCGCAGGAAGGCGACCGCCTCCTCCGCCTTCTCGTCGGTGAGCCGCCCGTGGGGCAGGTAGATTACCAGATCTGGCGAAATCTCCTTGAGGAAGTCGAGCCGTTTCGCGTTGCCGGAGATGCCGACCACATTGAGTTTTCGCGCCTCCAGCGCCTGAATGATGTCGGTGAGATATCCCGGCTCGCCGCGCGCCGCGCCGCCGTCGCCGGGTATCACCAATGCGACCGTGGGCGCGCCGGGGTGGAATTTCCCCGCCTTGCGATAGTAGTTGAAATACGCCTCCTTCGATTGGAAGAGCGCCTCCGGCGCGGTGTGAAAGAGCGCGTCGGCGGGCAGGATGCGCGGCGGCTCCGGTTTCGGGGCGAAGAGGCGTTTGCCGTCGATCTCGTAGCGCAGATAGTGCCAGAGCCGCCGATAGTTCTCCCGGCTGCCGTTGGCGAAGTATCCGGCGACCGTTTCCCGCTGTTCGCGCGGGAGCGTGCCGAACCGGCAGTCCGGCCGGGAGTCCTGATGGACGTAGAGCGGGATGCCGCGCGACTGGAGTTCTTCGATCGCCGCCTTCTGTGTTTCGCTGACCGACATGCCCATCCCCTGAAAGAGGATGAGGTCGAAGTTGCGGAGCGTGCGGCCGATCGCATCGTTCCATTCGACCGTTTCCACCCGGAAGAACCATTCGGGAACCGTGTCGAACATCGGCGCGGTTTTGTATCCAGAGAAATTCACCAGCGCGATCCGGGTGGGCGCCATGTTCCGCCAGAGTGCCCAGCCGCCCGCGACGAGCAGAAAGAGGAGCGCGGCGACCCCGGCGGCAATGAGACGGATCGGTTTCATCGCACCTCCTCCTCCGGAACATAGATGATCTCGCCCGATTCGAGCCGGTAGGCGATTCCGACCCGTTCACCCCGGCCGGTGCCGGTGGATTTTTCGCTCTTGTAGCGGGTCACCTTGTTGTCTTTTTTGACGATGATCTCCATGTCGGGTTTGCCGGCATTCTTGACGAAGGTGACATCCTCGCTGGTCAGAAGTTCGGTCATCTGCGAACGGATGACGAAGGCGACCATCAGCGCGACCGCGAACACCATCGCCACGTCGAAGAGATTGACCAGCGTTTCGCGCGGGTCGAAGTCGTCGTTTCGCCCGAAGGCCCGGTAGCGGTCAGCGCGCTTCATGCTGCTTCTCCTTCCGCCGGAGCTGAACGTCGAGCGCATAGCGCAGCGAGGAGATCTCTTCGGCGTACCAGTGGCGTTTGACCGAGTAGACCAGGAGTCCGACGCCGGCGACGAAACAGCCTGCCACGGTGGTGGCGAAGGCGATCTGCATGTTGTAGGCCATCGAACCGATGTCGCCGGAAGCGAGTCCGGCCAGTGCCGGTCCCATCGGAATGAGCGTCCCCATCAACCCGAGCATGGGGCCGACCTTGACCATGAATCCGGCCCGTTCCAGCTCGCGCTCGTAGCTGCGGTGCCAGTCGCTGATCCGTTTTTCGCAGTGGATTTCGTCCCAGTCGAGTTCGGCGAGTTCGTGCAGATGGCGGGCGAAGACGCCGGAACCGATGCGGGAGAAATCGATCGAATGATCCTGTTCCAACTCCTTCAATGCAATCTCTCTCCCGCGCCGCTGGCGCAGGAGGCCGAGACAGGTGGAGCCGAACCCGCCGAGCGTCACCAGAGACGCGGCCAGTGCGGCGATCAGCAGAATGGTGACCGGCAGAAGCAGGCTGAGGGAGATCCAGTTAAGAATTTGAGTGATGTAGTGCATGATACTTTCTCTCTTTGAATATTTCAATTGCGTGAAACAGCAGGAAGAAGAGGAGCGTTCCGGCGAACAGCCCGCCGAACACCGCCAGATGAAGCCACCCGACGCCCGGCCCGGGATCCTCGCCGATACGGCACTCCAGCGCGACCGGCAGGAAGACGGCGCCGAGGAGCAGCAGATATTCCGCGCCGAGCAGGGCGCCGATCCGGTCGTCCCGGCGCGGCAGGAGCTTCCGGGCGAGAACGCTCCCGCCGAGCAGAACGGTGGCGCCGACGGCGGCAAGAAGCGCGGCGGTAAGTCCGAAATTCCAGCCGACCAGATAGTTGAAGCAGAAGATCTCCAGATAGAACGAGCCGGGGATCAGCAGAATCGACGGCAGAAGGACGACGGAGCGCCAGCTCTTTTGCTGTTTCTCATCAAGAAGTTTCCAGCCGACGACCAGCGTGAGAAGTTCCTGAAGCACGACGCCGAGACAGAGCGTCGCGAGCAGTTCGGAGCTGCCGAGCTGCTGTAGCATCCGCTGATAGTTGAAGGCGGCGAGCCGGTCATGCCAGACGAGGGCGGGCAGTACGGCGGCCGCGCAGAGCAAAATGCGCCAGCGAAGCGGGAGCAGAGCGAGCTTGAGAACGCTCTGCAAAGCGGCTCCGGCCAGTACGGCGATAACAAGCAGTTCCATAATGGTGTTTCCCGGTGAAGTCGATCCCGCCTAATTTTTGCAGCAGCTGCAGGAGCTGGTTTCCCGTTTCAATCTGCGCCGGAAATCGCATAACAGGTAGATGGCCGCACTGAGAAGAACCACCGCCGAGAGCAACAGCCCGTTCCAGTCGTTCCCCGCGGAAGAATGCTTCCGTTTGGCGGCTTCGAAATGATATTTCGCCGCCTGGCGAACTCCATGGAGGATCGCATTGGAACTGTAGGTGGCGCGTGTGACGGCATCGACCTGGCGCTCGGCGGCCTCTTCGAGGGTCATCCCGTTCCAGCGCTCGAAGAAACCTTTTTTTTCGAGCATCCGGAGATTGCGGGGAGTCTCCTGATTCGGACCGGTCAGAACACCGATGATTTTGCCGTCGGAGCCAAGGCAGAGGGCGACCGGGATGGGGCCGGCATATCCGGTTTTACGTTCGGAGTCGCCGGGTTCCAGCAGCAGTCGGCCGAGCTCCCGCTCCCCCTCCCCGCGGACCGAATAATCGAACGGGGCAGTTTGCTTCAACTCTTCAAAGCCGGAGAACCGCTCCTTCACCCCGGCAAGGTAAGGAGCCGTCGGATCCTCTTCCTGCGGGGCGGCTCCGAGCGAAAGCAGAAGGAGCGCCGGCAGAAGCAATGTGATATGTTGCTTCATGATGGATCTATTTCACTTCCTGAGCGGGGAGTTCAGTAACCGCCAGCAACCGGCAGCCTCCCGCATTCATCCGGATTCGGAATTCGATGTCGGGCCGTGTCGCTCCGTCGCCCTTCGCCACCGCGCGGTAGACGCCGAGCCCCGGGCGGCCGCTTTCGCGGAAGCTCCACTTTTCTTTCGCGAGCGCCGCCCCGTGTTTCCGCAGGATGTTCATCGCCTGTTCGACCGGATCACATCCCTCGGTTTCCCGGGCGATTTCGCGCGCCTCCCGGTCCATGCCGAAGAGTTTCTGCAGCTGGGTTTCACTCCGGCTTCGGCGCGGTTCGAGCGTGTAAGCGACGCAGGCCTGGAGACGCTGCTCCAACTCCTGTTTCACCGGGAAATCCTTCACCGGATTGGGTTCCGGGGCGCGTCTGCCGAGAACGGCGAACACGCTCATCGACAGCCCGCATGCGAGCAGGGCGGAAATCAGAATTTTCTTTCTCATGAGATTTGCTCCTTCTCCGGATCAGGGGTTGGCCTGCGGTTGATTGATCTCCAGAATCTCCCATTTTGTATTGGGGGCGTATAATTCCTCGTCGTCGGCGTCGGCACCCAGTCCGCCGATGTAGAGCGCCGGAATCGAGAAGTAGCCGCTCCGCTCGGAACTTACATGCCCATCCGCCCAGATCACATTGGCCCGGCCCATGTGGCGGAACATTGTCTTCTCTGAATCGACCGAATGGCTGAAGTCCATCTCCGAACCGAGCCCGTGGGCTCCGCCGCTGGACGTGTCACTCTTTTTTCCTCCCTGATCAGCGAACGAAACACAGCGGGATGGTGTCTTGATCGTGCCCGGCTTGGTCAAGCGGTATTTGTTCCCGGTCTCAGGTTTGCTTGCGGTAGCAAAAGCCTCCCAGCCATGCAGGTAAGGCGCGATGCCGATGCCGCTTCCGGCCGCATTCTTTATGGAGTATTCATCGCTGCTGTAGAACGCCGAAACCCACGGGTGCGGGCAGAAGACAACGCTTTTCGTCACAATCGAGGCCATCGATGCGTCTTCTCCCGGTTTCGGCAGGTAGGGGGTCAGGTACCCTTCGCCGGTGTAGTCGAAGTCTCTGGTCGAACTGTTGCAGGCGGCCATCCACGCCTTGCCACCATTCTTCGCTCCCATGTAGTAGATCGTCGGGCAGAAATATTCGTAGTCGTTTTGATAGAGGGAGTCCGCCGAGCTCACCTGTTTCATGTTGTTGGTGCAGCTGGTGGCGATTCCCCGCTCCCGCGCCTTGTTGAGAGCCGGCAGCAGCATGGCGGCGAGAATGGCGATGATCGCGATTACTACGAGGAGTTCGATAAGGGTAAAACTCCGGTATCGGGCCGTGGCTGAGGCGGACCGGTGGGAGAAAGCGCAGAGTGCAGGCCGGTGGAAAGCGGGTGGCGTGTCCGCCGCCCCCCGCACCCCCTGCGTCCGGCAGGGTGCCGGTGCCGGGTTCAGGTCGGCGGTCAGACCAGGCTCGAGGTCGGGCGCGGGCCGGTGGGAAAGAGAGCCGCGGAAATACGAACGGCTCTTCCCGCTTTTTTGCGGAAAGACCCCTTCGCATTTCCGCTCCCCTTCGCCGGGTGCCGAGCTTGTGCCAGCTTGCGCGGGGGTGTTTGACTGCCGGGGAGGATGTGGTGCGGGCGGTACGGGGAGAGACGCGTCGCCTTGCGCCGCTTTCTCTCCCCCGCGCCCCTCTCTTTTCGGCCTGTGGAAGCTCCGGGCGGAGGTGGCGGTGGCGGGCCGGTGGGAGCCGGGGAGCGTGTCCGCCGCCCCCCGCACCCCCTGCGTCCGGCAAGGTGCCGGCGAAACGTTCTTGCTGAGTCTTTGCTTGTTCATTTTCATCGTTCAGGGTTGTTGTCGTTTTTTTGTTTTTGCGATTCCGGAGAATTTGTTTTTCTTGATCAACGTGTGTTTGCTGCGGTTCTTCCCTCTCTTTTCCGGTCGTTATCTCTTTGAAGAGCATTCGCACCGTCTGAATCTAAAATTAGTCATTACTAACTTCTCTGGTAAAAAAAACAGTCCTGCTGTTTTTTCATATAATATATCAGGCTGGGAACCGTTTTTCAAGCAAAAAATTAGTTTCATCTAATGATTTTTGCAAAATTTCCTTTTTTACATGCTGTCGCGTCGAGATTCTGTTCATAATCTGAATTCGCATCGATTCTGTCGAGCTTGTTGGTAAGTGTCTGGAATCTGGTTGCATTGTCGGCTTCTTGAATGGCA
>ENA-UONW01003573-UONW01003573.1-human-gut-metagenome-genome-assembly--contig:-CS52-NODE-3573-length-12675-cov-7.301823_pt1 | contig 12675 bp, 9 predicted proteins | sample MGYA00242463_ERZ724010 | MGnify/ENA metagenome assembly ERZ724010 | reverse complement strand
TTTCATAAAATAACTGTGTTAGCAAAGTTAATATTTTATTTCACTCTTTGCTGACACAGTTTGATTTACATCCTCTTTTTCTATGCTTATTATCAGTTCATTATATCATCATCCGAAAACAAAATTAAAGTAAAAATATAGATAAATGAATAAATTTTGATTTGTAATCTTTATGTTAGAGTAGTCCGAATTCCATCCAAAAGGTCCCGCATTCTCCTTCTGCCCCCAGTTCCGTCTCTTAACCTTTAACTACTCTATCTTACATACATAGGATAGAAATACTATGTATTATACGATAAACATAACCCCTAATTATATTTTTCTATTTTTACAGCAAACTGAAAAGTTTATTTTCATTATTGTATGTGCCGGTATATTGACCACGAACACCTAAAGCGTAGAACAGAAATATGATATTCTTACTTATATTTTGGTCAGTGCGGAGTACGCAAAAAAAGCCAAAAGGCTACATCTATTTATTCTTTTATTTGTATTTTTGCAGGGTTTTATGCACTTATTATATAACAACGTAAAATTGATTCATGATTACAGTATCTAATTTAGCTATCCAATTTGGTAAACATATCTTATATCAAGATGTAAATCTAAAATTTACACAAGGAAACATCTATGGCATAATCGGAGCTAATGGCGCAGGAAAGTCAACTCTCCTAAAAGCCATCTCCGGCGAATTGGAACCCAGTAAAGGCTCTATTGAATTAGGAACGGGTGAACGTCTGTCAGTACTTAGCCAGGATCACTTTAAATATGATCAATGCACAGTATTAGATACTGTATTACAGGGGCACACTGTTTTATGGGATATCATGCAACAGCGTAATGCTCTATACTCAAAAGAAGATTTTACTGATGAGGATGGCATAAAAGTAGCAGAACTGGAAGATAAATTCGCATCATTGGGTGGCTATACAGCTGAAAATGACGCAGCTATATTGCTTAGTGGACTCGGCATAAAGGATGCCAAGCATCAAACTTTAATGGGAGAACTTTCCGGTAAAGAGAAAGTAAGAGTTATGCTGGCGCAAGCTTTATTTGGTGAACCTGATAATCTTCTACTGGATGAGCCGACTAATGATCTTGACTTGGAGACTGTAGAATGGTTAGAAGATTATTTGGCCAATTTTGAACACACTGTATTGGTGGTGAGTCACGACCGCCACTTCCTAGATGAAATCTGCACACATACTGTAGATATTGATTATGGAAAAGTAACCTTATTTGCAGGTAACTACAGTTTTTGGTACCAGTCCAGCCAGCTGGCATTAAGACAGGCACAGAATCAACGACAAAAGAATGAAGAAAAGCGCAAGGAACTTGAAGAATTTATCCGACGTTTCTCTGCCAATGCAGCCAAGAGTAAACAGACCACGAGCCGCAAAAAAATGCTTGAAAAGCTTAATGTCGACGAGATTAAGCCTTCAACACGTAAGTATCCTGGAATTATATTCCAAATGGAACGTGAACCAGGTAATCAAATCTTGGAAGTAAAAAATTTAAAGGCCGTAACAACTGATGGTCAAGTACTGTTTAGGGATCTGAATTTCAACGTAGAAAAAGGAGATAAAATTGTATTCTTAAGTCATAATCCACGTGCGATGACTGCATTGTTTGAAATTTTAAATGGCAACATCCAACCAGCTGAAGGCGAGTTTAATTGGGGCGTTACCATTACTACAGCCTACCTGCCTTTGGATAATACTTCATTTTTTGATTGCGACTTAAACATGTTAGATTGGCTAAGCCAATTTGGTGAAGGCAACACTGTATATTTCAAGTCTTTTCTTGGCCGAATGCTCTTCAAAGACGAAGATGTGCTCAAAAAAGTAAAAGTACTGTCAGGAGGCGAAAAAATGCGTTGTATGATTGCTCGAATGCAGCTTAAAAATGCAAATTGCCTTATCCTGGATACGCCAACCAATCATTTGGACATGGAAAGTATCCAAGCTTTCAATAACAATTTAAAACTCTTCAAGGGCAATATTCTGTTTGCAAGCCATGATCACGAATTCATCAATACAATAGCCAACCGTATTATTGAATTAACCCCTAACGGTATTATTGATAAACTAATGACCTACGAAGACTATATGCATGATGAAAAAATAAAAGCCTTACGGGCAGAACTCTATAATGAGAATGCCAATTAAATAATTTGGCACAAATTTTGCGGAATTATTTAATAAATAACTAATGTCATGAACAAAATGAAAGAACAGAAAATCGATATTCAGGATTGCGATATCCAAGAACAAGAAAACAATAAGTCTGCCCAACAGGAACAGTGCGAAAAGAATAAAGAAACGGCCACTGAACAGGAGGATACTGAATCAGATCCTCTTCAACAAGCTGAAGAAAAAATAGCACAGCTAAAAGATCAACTTCTTCGCCAAGCTGCAGAGTTCGACAATTACCGCAAACGCACGATAAAGGAAAAGAGCGAGTTAATTCTAAATGGTGGAGAAAAAGTAATTTCAGCATTACTTCCCGTATTGGATGATTTGGAACGCGCAAAAGATAATTTTGAAAAGACTGATAATATCGACACGCTAAAAGAAGGTGTTAGCTTAATTATGTCCAAGCTGGAAAAAATTCTGTCCAATCAAGGCTTACAAAAAATTGAAGCCGTTGGCAAGGATTTTGATACCGACTACCACGAGGCCATCGCTCTAATTCCTGCTACAGAAGATTCCCAAAAAGGGCATGTAATTGATTGCACCCAGACAGGTTACACTCTAAATGAGAAGGTAATCAGACATGCTAAAGTAGTTGTTGCACAGTAAAAATTATATATTCATATATTTTTATGGATTTAGATTATTATCAAATTCTCGGCGTAGAACGTACTGCCAGCGAAGACGAAATAAAACGGGCCTATAAAAAAATGGCCATCAAATATCACCCAGATCGTAATCCTGGTGACAAGGAAGCGGAAGAAAAGTTTAAACAAGCAGCAGAAGCTTATGACGTACTCCGCGACCCAGAAAAACGCAGTAGGTACGACCAATTCGGCAAAGCTGGCGTCAATGGCGGAGCAGGTGGCTTTGGCGGATTCGGCGACCAAGGGATGAATATGGACGATATATTCTCTATGTTTGGTGACATCTTTGGTGGTCGCCATGGATTTGGGGGATTTAGTTCCAATGAATCCCAAACACGACAATACAGGGGTTCTGATCTACGTTTGAAGGTTAAGGTAACTTTGAACGATGTCATGAATGGTGTCACCAAGAAATTCAAAGTGCGTAAAGACATTGTTTGTGACGAATGTAAAGGATCTGGTTGTGAAAAAGGCACCTCTCCAGAAACATGTTCTACCTGTAATGGACGTGGGTACGTAGTACGCACGCAACGCAGTATTTTTGGCATGATGCAAACTCAACAACCTTGTCCTACTTGTAAAGGAGAAGGAACCATTATCAAGCACAAGTGCCACAAGTGTCATGGTGAAGGCGTTATTAGCGGAGAAGAAATTATAGAAGCCGAAATACCGGCAGGCGTAGCTGATGGTATGATGGTTAATGTTCCCGGAAAAGGAAATGCGGCCAAACACAATGGAATTCCTGGCGACATTCAAATTTTAATTGAAGAGGAACCTTCAAAAATATTTGTTCGCGATGAAAATGATTTGATATACAATCTGTTGTTAACAGTTCCGCAAGCTGTATTAGGCGATGAAATAGAAATTCCGACTGTTGACGGCAAAGTGAAAATTAAAATAGCTCCGGGAACGCAACCGGGAAAGGTCCTGCGATTACGGGGTAAGGGAATTCCGGCCATACAGGGATACGGTTATGGTAAGGGCGACCTAGTCATTAATATCAGCGTATATATTCCTGAAAAAATTAATGATAAAGAAAGAAAACTATTCGAGGAAATACGAAATAGTGAGAATGTAAAGTCAAATGAATCGGTAAAAAAAACCATCTTTGAAAAATTCCGCTCTTATTTTGAAAAATGACATACGAAGAGACTATTCAATATTTAGTTAATGCCACTCCCCTATTTCAAAATGTTGGAGTTGGTGCATACAAAGAAGGCTTGTCAAATACGCACTTATTTGACAAGCATTTTCATTTTCCACATAAGGCATACAGGACTATTCATATAGCAGGAACTAATGGTAAAGGTTCGTGTGCACATACAATAGCTGCCATACTCCAGGAAGCGGGCTATAAAGTAGGACTATATACCTCCCCCCATCTCGTTGACTTCCGAGAAAGAATTCGAGTCAATGGTATTCCTATATCTAAAGAATACGTAATTAAATTCGTAGAAAATGAACGCTCATTCTTTGAGCCACACCACCCGTCATTCTTTGAACTCACTACAGCTATGGCCTTTGCCTATTTTAAGCAAGAACAGATAGATGTAGCGGTTGTAGAAGTTGGATTAGGGGGACGCCTTGATTGTACCAACATCATATCTCCAGACCTCAGCATTATTACAAATATCAGCTTTGATCACATGGCTTTGTTGGGGCATACACTCGAACAAATAGCTACAGAAAAGGCCGGCATCATTAAACCTAACGTACCAGTTATTATAGGAGAATATTTACCGAAGACAAAGAAAGTATTTGAAAAAAAGACTAAAGAGGTCAAAGCACCTATTCTATATGCACAAGAACATAGTATCATAAAATCCTATAAAATAAGTGATTATAATGGAATTATATATGATACGGCTGCATTTGGAATAATTCACGGCGAACTATCTGGAAACTATCAAATAGCGAATACGCGAACCATATTAACAGCTATATGTGAACTACAGCAAATTGGATATCATATAAGCGATGAAAACGTATCTCAAGGCTTTGCCCACGTTTGTGAACTAACCGGTTTACAAGGAAGATGGCAAACATTATGTACTCATCCGACTTTAGTTTGCGATACCGGTCATAATGAAGGCGGATGGCAATATCTTTCAAAAAAACTTAAAAATATATCTTCTCAGTTACGTATTGTTTTTGGCATGGTTAATGATAAAGACATATCTACCGTTTTATCTCTAATGCCACAGCATGCCACTTTTTATTTTACAAAAGCATCGGTTAAACGAGCCCTTAACGAAAAAGAACTTGCACAAGAAGCCGGTAAGCATCACTTGTCCGGTACGACATATCCAAACGTTGTTGACGCCGTAAATCAAGCCAGAAAGGATGCAAAAGAATCAGATTTTATTTTTGTAGGAGGCAGTACATTTATTGTAGCAGATTTACTTACAGGCATACAATCTGAAGCCATTCATCTTCAATGATGCTTACCTATCTAATTTTTACGTTTTTTATGTTTGATGAGCAGACGCTTATCAGTGAGAAACAGAAAAAAATGTAACTTTGCATCTATCAATATCACGACAAAGCCATGAAAGAACTAAATCCTTTTTTTCACCCTCAATATAATACCCCTTTTGAAACTTTTCCTTTTGATCAAGTTCATATTGATGATTTCCGAAAAGCTTTTACTCAAGGTATAGAAAAAGAGAATTTAGAAATTCAAAAGATAGTAAATCAAAAAGACAAACCGTCTTTTGAAAATACCATTGTGGCATTAGAAGAAAGCGGAGATACTCTTGAACTCGTTTCTACTATATTCTTCAATCTGTTAGAAGCAGAAAGTAATCCAGAAATGGAAAAACTAGCACAAGAAATATCTCCTGTTCTGGCAGAACACAATTCAGATATCATACTTAACGAAAAATTATTTACGCGTATAAAGTCTGTGTGGGAACACTCAGACGGCATTCAGGGCGAAGATTTTGAACTGCTGAAAAAAACATACGAAAACTTTACTCGAAATGGTGCCAATTTGGACGTTGAGAACAAGAAAAAATATAAAGAAATTGTCTCGCAACTTTCAAAACTGACCGTAGATTTCTCTCAGAATTTACTGGCAGACACAAATGCTTATGTACTCCAGATTCAGGATCCTGCAGATTTGGCTGGTTTGCCTCATGCACAAATAGAACAAGCGGCTCAATGTGCTCAGTCAAAGGACTTATATGGATGGGCCTTTACCCTAAAAGCCCCTAGCTATGTTCCATTCATCACTTATGCCGATAATCGTAAGCTTCGTGAACAAATTTATAAAGCCTATGCGTATCGTTGTAGCAGAACTAGCAAGCACAGCAATTATGATGTCATCATCAAAATTATGGACTTACGACGGCAATTAGCAAACCTTTTAGGTTACAAAACTTATGCTGACTATGCTCTATCCAAGCGAATGGCCAATGATGTTATACATGTAAATCAATTACTTAACGATCTGATTGACGCGTATATCAATAAGGCACACGAAGAAGTTTTAGCAGTACAAAAATTAGCGCAAGAAAAGGAAGGTAAGGACTTCGAGTTGCAAGGATGGGATTTCACTTACTATGCCAACAAGCTAAAATTGTCTCATTACCACCTTGACGATGAAATGCTGCGCCCATATTTTAAATTGAGCAACGCAATACAAGGCGTATTTGGACTAGCGAATAGACTGTATGGAATAAGTTTTAAAGAAAATACCAATATCCCTGTTTATCACAAAGATGTACGGACATTCGAAGTCTATGATAGCGATGGAACATTCTTAGCCATTCTCTATATGGATCTCTTTCCGCGTGATGGCAAACAGGGCGGTGCCTGGATGACCAACTTTAAAGACCAATATATAGATGCTTCTGGTCATAACCACCGACCACACGTGGCTGTAACGACCAACTTTACTCGCGAAACGCCCCAAATGCCATCTCTGTTAACTTTTAATGAACTAGAAACCTTATTACATGAATTCGGGCATGCACTCCATGGAATTTTTGCCAATACGCACTACCGATCTTTAAGTGGCACCCACGTACTATGGGATTTTGTGGAACTGCCATCGCAAATCATGGAAAACTATGCAACAGAAAAAGACTTTCTGAAGACATTTGCCTATCACTACCAGACAGGGGAATGTATCCCGGACAATCTGATCCAAAGAATTATAGAAAGTCGCAACTACAATGTGGCATATGCTTGTATCAGACAAGTATCATTTGGGCTCATTGATATGGCCTACTATACCATGACTCAACCAGAAGAAAACATTCAAGAACTTGAGGAAAAAGCTACGCAACGAGTTCAGCTGTTGCCCCGCATAAAAAACTATTGTATGGGATTGCAATTTAGTCATATTATGTCTGGTGGATATGCCGCAGGATACTACAGCTATAAATGGGCAGAGGTATTAGATGCAGACGCTTTCGAATGTTTTAAAGAACATGGTATTTTTAATTCCGACATTGCGAAAAAATTTCGTAACGAAATTCTAAGCAAAGGCGGCACAAAAGACCCAATGGAACTATATGTAGCTTTTAAAACTCGTGAGCCCAATATTAATGCATTATTAAAACGGAACGGAATTATACATGGATAAACAGCAACTACTAGATTATCGATATCTTAAGATGGCGTCAATTTGGGCAGAGAACTCATATTGCACTCGCCGTCAAGTTGGAGCCCTTATTGTAAAAGACAAAATGATCATTAGCGATGGTTACAACGGAACGCCTTCGGGCTTTGAAAACGTGTGTGAAGACGAGAATGGACTGACTAAACCTTATGTTCTTCATGCGGAAGCCAATGCCATTACAAAAATTGCACGTTCGGGTAACAACTCTGATGGGGCTACACTTTATGTGACAGCCTCCCCCTGCATAGAATGTGCCAAGCTCATCATTCAAGCTGGCATTAAACGAGTAATTTATGGTGAGCCTTATCGTCTGTCTGATGGTATTGACCTCTTAAAACGAGCCGGTATCGAAGTAGAATATGTCGACATCAAAAAGCTTAAGTAGAAAGATATTCACGTGCTAAGAAAATGAACAGAATAAACTCTCCCCGTTTTATTCCTTTAGTTCTATCACTAGGAATCGTATTAGGCATTCTCATCGGAAATTTCTATGCCAATCATTATGCAGGAAATCGGCTAAGCATTATAAATACTTCTAGCAATAAATTAAATGATTTGCTACATATTATTGACGATCAATATGTTGATCCAGTCAATATGTCGGACTTGGTGGAAAAGGCAATGCCTCAAATTCTAAAGGAGCTTGATCCACATTCTACCTATGTGTCGGCAAAGGATGTAGAAAGTTCCATGCAGGATCTTAAGGGGAGTTTTTCAGGCATTGGAGTGCAATTCTTTATTTACCAAGATTCAGTACGTATTGTTCGTGTCATCAATGGTGGTCCATCTGAAAGTGTAGGCCTTAAAGCTGGCGACCGTATCATCGGTATTAATAAAAAGTCATATGTGGGTAACAAAGTCACAATAGACTCGACCTACAAACTACTTAAGGGGCCTAAGGATTCTAAAATTGAATTAGAAATCTATCGTCCTTCCATTCACAAGAAACTTTCCTTTTCAATTGTAAGGAATGATGTCCCACTCAACAGTATTACTGCTGCTTACATGGCGGATAAAAATATAGGATATATAAAGGTCAATAGTTTTGCAGAAACCACTTACTCCGAATTCTTGGCAGCCTTAGCCAATCTACATCGTCAAGGCTTTAAGGGCTTGATTATTGACTTACGCGGTAATCTTGGTGGTTACCTGGACCCGGCTATACGAATGGCTATGGAATTCTTACCTAAAAACCGACTAATTGTATACACTCAGGGAAGACGCTCGCCTCGTCAAGATTACAAAAGCGACGGCCGGGGAACTTACCAAAATCTGCCGCTTGTTGTACTTGTAGATGAAGCCTCAGCATCTGCCAGCGAAATCTTCTCCGGCGCAATTCAGGACAATGATCGCGGCACTATTATTGGTCGCAGGACCTTTGGCAAAGGACTTGTGCAAGAACCTATACAATTTGCAGACGGTAGCATGCTGCGCCTCACCATAGCACGCTATTATACACCCTCAGGACGTTGCGTGCAAAAACCTTATGTACAAGGTGACGAAGAAGATTATGAAAACGATTTGTTCATGCGTGCAGAGCATGGTGAATATTTTTACAAAGACAGTATTAAAACTACGGGAAAAGCATACAAAACCCGTATTGGGCGTAAAGTATATGGTGGTGGCGGTATTATTCCCGATATATTCATCCCTAGGGATACACTAGGCATGACCTCTTATTTCAAGCAAGCCTACATGCTTAACCTGCCACAGCAATTCGCATACGTATACAGCGATAACAACCGCAAACAATTGAAACAATGTAATAATCTCGACGAGCTGGTAAGCTACTTAAACAAACAAAACATCTTGGAAGCTTTTGCACGTTTTGGCGCACAAAACGGCCTGAAGCGCCGTAATTTAATGCTAAAAACTTCAAAAAAAATATTTACGCGCTTCATCTATGGAAATATCGTAGACAATATCCTCGATGAGCAATCTGCCATACAGTATGACAATATGTCAGATCCGGCCATAAAGGAGGCTCTCCGTGTATTACAACAGGGAAAAGCATTTCCTACATTAGCACGAGTCGATCAAAAAATATTTCATATTCAATGGAATTATCCTCAAGCTTATATGGCCAATTGTTTCACTCGTATACTCAAGCTCCCTTATTATGCAGCAGAAAGCAACAATACGAAATGCCATTCGGCAAATATTCCGGCAAACGCCTAAAGCCCAACTGCAAAATTGGTCTGCGCAAATCAGAACACAAATACTTAATTCTCACATATTCCGGCAGGCTCATAACATAATGCTTTATTATGCGCTGCCAGACGAAGCTGATATCACATCCATTATCTCTTTTAGAGATGAAAACGAGCGAACATTTTGGTTTCCCAAAATCATAGATGACCACACCATAATCCCACAGCACTATAATCCAAATATGGGTTTTACTTCTGATCTGGATAATACGCCGTTTCACATTAAAGAACCATTAGGCGAAACCAATCAAGAATGGCCCGAACTAGATCTGATTTTAGTACCAGGTATGGCGTTTGACCCAAAAGGACATCGTTTAGGACGCGGAAAAGGCTATTATGACCGTTTCCTAAAACATTACCCCCACAGTTGCAAACTAGGAATATGTTTTCCTTACCAAATACAACAAGAAATACCCGTTGACGAGTTCGATGTAACTCTAGACAGTATAATCTCAGCCATATAAAATTTTGCTACAACACGAAAAACAGTAGGGTAAAGCCATTACTTCATTATTACGTCATGGCTTGTATAGTACACAAAAAAACAGTAACTTTGCAGTGATATAATACACAAACATTAAAACCAAGAAAACATGAAAAAGAGTGCTTTGCAATGTGCTCGTGCTGCCTATCAGCCTAAATTACCCAAAGGCTTGCGCGGTAACGTAACGATTAAAGAAGGTGCCCCAACCCAGAGTGTAGGCGATCAGGAGGAAATCAAGAAGCTCTTCCCCAATACCTATGGAATGCCTATCGTAGAATTTGTTCCGACCGATGAAAAAAAAGAATATGCACCTATCAATATTGGTGTTATCCTTTCAGGAGGTCAAGCACCTGGCGGTCACAACGTAATTTGTGGATTGTATGATGAGCTTAAGAAACAAAATCCTCAAAACAAGCTTTATGGTTTCTTAATGGGACCTGGTGGCCTTGTTGACCACAAATATATCGAGATGACTGATGAATTGATCGATGAGTACCGTAATACCGGCGGTTTTGATATGATTGGTTCTGGTCGTACGAAACTTGAAGAAGTTGACCAATTTGAAAGTGGCCTCAAAATCATTCGCGAATTAGGCATTAATGCCATCGTTATTATTGGTGGTGATGATTCAAATACTAATGCCTGCGTATTAGCTGAATACTATGCCGCAAAGAAATGTGGTGTACAGGTAATTGGCTGTCCTAAAACTATTGATGGCGACTTGAAAAATGAGCAGATTGAAACCAGCTTTGGTTTTGATACGGCTTGCAAAACATATTCAGAAGTTATTGGTAACATTCAACGTGATGCAAACTCTGCTCGCAAATACTGGCACTTCATCAAATTGATGGGACGTTCTGCCTCACACATTGCATTGGAATGTGCACTGCAATGTCAGCCTAACATTTGCATCGTCAGTGAGGAAGTAGAAGCCAAAAACCAAACTCTTGACGACATTGTAACTTACATTGCAAATGTAGTGGCTCAGCGTGCTGCTGACGGCAACAACTTTGGTACTGTATTAATTCCAGAAGGTCTGATTGAATTCATTCCTGCTATGAAGCGCCTTATTGCAGAGCTGAATGATCTTTTAGCTACTCCGGAAGCTGCGACAGTAGCTGCCGAAGATCAGCGTCAATGGATCTTAGGAAAACTGTCAAAGGAGAATGCTGCAATCTACGAATCCCTTCCTGAAGGTGTTGCCAAACAGCTTACTATGGAACGTGACCCGCATGGGAATGTCCAGGTATCATTAATTGAGACCGAGAAGTTACTCTCAGAAATGGTTGCTAAGAAATTACAAGACTGGAAGGCAGAGGGTAAGTATGTTGGCAAATTTGCTGCACAGCATCACTTCTTTGGTTACGAAGGCCGTTGCGCAGCTCCATCAAATTATGATGCAGACTATTGTTATGCTTTAGGTACAAGTGCAGCTCAATTAGTAGCTAATGGTAAGACTGGCTACATGGCAATTGTTAAGAATACCACAGCTCCCGCAGAAGAATGGATTGCCGGTGGTGTACCTATCACAATGATGATGAACATGGAACGCCGCAATGGTAAGATGAAACCGGTTATTCGCAAAGCCTTGGTTCGCCTTGACGGTGCACCTTTCAAGACATTTGCTGCAAACCGTGATGAATGGGCACGTCATACATGCTTTGTTTATCCTGGTCCTATTCAGTACTTCGGTCCATCAGAAGTATGTGACCAATGTACAATGACCTTGAAACTTGAACAAGGTAAATAAAAAATTAGGGCTTATTCTTTAATCTTTATAAATAGCCAATGGTATTTTCTCGTCAGTAAACACAAGAAAATATCATTGGCTTGTTATTAAACGCTACTTATAATCACCTACACCCACCATGACAAAGTCGCGTCAACGTAAAAGTCCTCGTAAGCATCGCCTCAAGAAACTATTACGGAAAGCTCCTTCATGGGCTTTGGGAATAGGTGGTATTTTAATAGCAGCCATCTATGCTGCTATCTTCTACTATTTTTTTGTAGGACAATTCGGTTTAAGATGGCAAGCTTTTTATGGAGATGCATCTTATCCTGACGAATATTCTATACAAGGTATTGATATCAGCCACCACCAAGGTGAAATCAACTGGACAAAGCTGCAATCTGCCACAATTGGCGACAACCCAGTACGCTTTATCATTATAAAAGCGACCGAAGGAGCAGATTTTTTAGATGAAAATTTTAATGACAACTTCTATAATGCCCGTGAAAATGGATTTATACGTGGTGCATACCATTATTTTAAGCCCAATACTCCAGCCCGACAACAAGCAAAATACTATTTAAAACAAGTTCACCTTGAGCCTGGAGATTTACCTCCTGTACTAGACATAGAAGAAAAAGGGACACTTAATGCCATACAATTAAAAAGAGCAGCCTTAGAATGGCTCCATATCGTGGAAAAAAAATATGGCGTCAAACCTATTATATATACGAACTATAAGTTTAAATTACAATATCTATCTGATGAGGACTTTAAAGATTATCC
>ENA-UONW01003565-UONW01003565.1-human-gut-metagenome-genome-assembly--contig:-CS52-NODE-3565-length-12695-cov-5.129272_pt1 | contig 12695 bp, 12 predicted proteins | sample MGYA00242463_ERZ724010 | MGnify/ENA metagenome assembly ERZ724010 | reverse complement strand
ATTCTCAATCTCTTGTTCTAATTGTTCTTGTTCGCACGCTTCTAACGAGGAATCATCTGACCGGGAGTTAAAAAATTCGTGTAATAAATTGATTTTCATGACTTTAAATTCCAAAATTTACTTTATAAATATATAAAAACTTATCACTACCAAACTTCATCGAAATTTTAGGTAAACTTGCTGTAAGGCCATCGATACTCGCCCTGTTACCAATCGAATTAAAACTCCTATTTTTAATAATATCCGTCAATTCAATCGCATCAATCATTTCATGATAAGGTTGGTGAAATCCTTTAGGGTTGAACGCCCCCTTCATCATCCAAAATTGCTCATACCCCATGATATCCGTTACCAAAATATCAAATTCAAATTTTTCGACCAACATCCTGCAAAAATCATATTCTTCTTTAACCATGACTAATCCAAATTAAAACCTAATTGCTTCTTTTGATAATACCTCTTTTTCTCCTCGTCCTCCTTTTTCACTTTCTCGTTTCGCTTTTTTATCCACTTCTTTTTATCCGAATCTGATAGAGATCCAAACCGATTAAAATTCAATCCAACAGGTCCCTCTTCAGGTTTTACATATTTCATCGGTTTCCCGCAAATTTTACATTGAGGATAAGTCGTGGGGGTCAATTCCCCGTCAACCAAACGAAAACTGACTGAAGCGAATGTTTCTTTTTCGCCTTTCCTCTCACAATTCTCGTTATCGCAAACAAACTTTGGCATATCACATATTTTTTCTTTTCAAAAATGTCGCTATAAGTAAACTGTCACACTTATTATCATCCATTTTTGTACATCTTTCAGTCCTTCTTAAATCAACACCCGGGTATAATTGCTGGCAAGCTTTTATGCTTGTTGCTTTTGTATCAGTTACCTCGGTTTTCCCACTTGCTGATTTTTTTTTCACTATTGAAATACCCCTCCACATTTCTTTTTGCCACTCTTTAGGTTTAGGGTTAACAAGTGATACTCCGTTACTAACAACGAAAGCATTTATAGCACCCGCAACGTATCCAAAACTAAATGTCGACCCTGCTGAAGCTCCGAAAATAGCATGTACATCCTCAACACCCACCACTATCTGCTTGCCCTGATATCTTTCAAAAATTCCCTTCAACAGTCCATTCAAAAAATGAAGATCCAACTCATTCTTATTTTTCACGGGGATCACATGAAATATTATTTCACCCCCAGGGTCCAACACACATATAAACCCCTTTAAACCCACATCAATACCTACATAAACTTTACTCATAATTCAATTCTACTTATATTATTCTCTTTTATCACTTTCAAAATTTTCAACCCCACGGATTGATTCATCACATGGGTTGTTATTAAAATAGGGAAATTAAATTTTGATAACGACCTCGCTATTAATTTCAAACCTAACGAATCAATGCCTTCAGCAATCTCATCAGCAAAAAGAAAGCCCAGACCACCATACGGATTTGTTTCATTGATAATTCTTTGTTGCGCGAGAATCATTGAATATTCAAGCCTTCCCCTCTCTCCCCCTGAAAAAGACCCAAAATCAATCGTATCATTACGAATAATGGAGGGTGTGATCTCTTCCTTTATGGTACCATCAGCTTTCATCTTAAAGCCATCAATTTTCACTTTTAAATCACTTTCCATGTCCTCGAGCACACCATTACAATATTGCTGTATTTTTTTAATACCAATGTTAGATAAATACATTTTAAACTCCTTCATTTTAAAAATCCACCCCGTGATATTATCCAACGCTTCCCGTAAATCCAACACTTTACGCTCACTGACTTGGGCCACTCCTTTCAAACGCTCTAATTTTTCTTGTAAGGACAAAAGACGCTGATTATTCCATTCACTTTTCTCAACCTCGTCAATTTTGTTCATAATCTCACTAATCTCTGCCTCGCACACCTTTATTCTTCTATCATGAAGAATAATCTGTTCGTTACTGTTTTTAACAGATGATTCTTTTTTTATTATGTTTTCCTCGATTCTCGAAATTTCTCTCCTTATATCCGATATATGACGATAGTATTCCGCTGATTCTCTCTCAACCTCTCTCCTCTTATTTTTAAAAAGCTCAATTTCATCGTTAATTGCCTTTAAAGTCTTACGTGTATCATCGATTAATATATTCGCCTGATCCACACTTTCGCGAAGTTCAGCTTCTCTCTTCTCCAATGATTGTGGATCAATGGTTGTATCTGATGGTGAAAAACGAAAACCACATTTCGGGCACTTAATAACTCCCTTCAACAATAAGGTTATTTCTGCTATTTTATTATTCGCCTGGTTTGATAAATTATTATATTCACGAAGTTCAATTTCAGTGAGCTCCCTCGCCGTGTCTCTTCTCTTAATTTCATTCAAAATAATTAACGCTCTGTCCTCGAAATTATTTTCCTTAAAACTATTAAGTTTTTCTTTAACAATAAGAAGATTCTTGTTCATCTCACCTATTTCGTCAGTGGCAACCCTTATATTTTCATGGAATCCATCTTTTTCATGCCTAAAATCAACAATACAATTTCTTAGCTCTTCAATATGCTCATTGAAACTCGAAACCTTCACTTTTTTCTCAGCCTCAAACGTATCAGAATCCTCATTTTCAATCTCTACCTTAATCGTCTCAATTGACCCCTCCGTTCGTAATCTCTCGGCCTCAACTACCTCGATTTCCTTTTTCACGCTCTCAACACCTTCCTTCATCTCTTTCTCAACTGATTCCATGAATGATGTATTTGAAAACCTCCCTATCAATTGCAATTTTTGTGTGTTTGATGAAGAGAAAAATGACTGAAACCTCTCTTTGTTAACTATATAATAGTTTGAAATATCTTCCTTTGAAATCCCAATCCACTCAATGATAAAGCCATCACCGTCATTAATCGTCGCAAATGAAACAGGCTTTTCGTTAAGGGTAAGGTATAATTCATTACTACCTTTAAAATTTAACACCCGCCTTATCGTCAATATTTCACCCCTAACCGGGCATTTCAAAGATAGAACCAATTCAGCTTTCTTTTCACCCCTTCGTATAAGATCTGCTGATCGTACTTTCTTTCGTGATGTATAATCTAACACGCACATCTCTATCGCCGACTGAATAGATGTCTTACCTGAACCATTGTTTTCCTGACCCTCATCTGTTCTATTTTCTCCCACAATTAACACGGGCCCCGTCTGGAAATCATATTTTAATTCACGAAATGATAAAAAATTGCTTACATTTAAACTAACGGGTGTTATCATAATTCAACTAATTTATTTCTAACCTCATCCAAAAAATAAGAATTTTCACGCATCAATTGCTTCACACTGTCGATACCCTGGCCAATATTGGTTCCATCATAGGAAAACCAAGAGCCCTTTTTAATGATAATTCCAGCTTCAATTGCCATGTCCGCAATCTCCTGTAAAACATCTATTCCCACACCGAAGGTTATAAGAAATTCTGCTCTCCTGAATGGGGGCGCAACCTTGTTTTTAATGACCCTTACTTTCGTTTTAACTCCCGTAACCGTATCATCCCCATCGACCTTTTGACCATTTTTTGATATCTCAACACGCTGTGATGCGTAAAATTTTAAAGCCAAACCCCCTGGTGTTACATTACCTGAACCATACATACAACCTATTTCTTTTCTGTACTGGTTAATAAACATAACTAAACACCCATTTTTCTTTGCTTGTGTCGCGACAATAGGAATCTGTGTTGATAATAATCTCGCCAATACACCGATCTTCGCATCACCAACTTCACCAGCGATGACAGCTTTTGGCTGAAGGGCGGCGACAGAATCAACAACAACAATGCCTATTTCTGGATAATTCACCATTTTTTTTAAAATCGTTAACCCTTGCTCAGCATTATCAGGTTGGCACAACACAAATTTATCTTCACTTAAATCAACTCCGATGCTTTTCGCGTAATCCAAATCAATTGATTGCTCCATGTCTATATACCCAACAGCCCTGCCTTTTTCACTTTGACACTGCCTGCATGCAGTTAATGCAATTGTTGTTTTACCACTCGATTCCATACCCACAATTTCAACGATTCGACCCATTGCCCAGCCACCGCCCAACGCTTTATCAAATGATACTGAGCCTGTACCCATTCTATCGACTTCAACATAATCGCCACAAACAGCCTCCTTACCAAAATCTTTTTCTATATCGTTTATTAATGCTTTCAAATTTGCCATATCCATTTCTATTTAAAATAAGCGCTTAAATGTTTCACGCCCTCATTCGAATCATAACCCCTTTCTTCACAAAAAGACATAAATAGTTCTTTAACATCAGATTTTGAAAGTCCACCTGTATTTAGCTCAAACTTATCACATAAATCATTATCACACTGGATTATATCGCGGCAGTTCTTCTTAAAATCTATACCCTTTTCCAAAAACACATTTTCATCAATCCCCTTCAATTGTGCTTGGTCCCCTTGCACAACAACCCTATAATAGGCGCGGGTTGGGTCCAAATCATTACACAACTGGCTTAATTGTTTTTTTGTTAGATGGTCGGCGTTTAATTCTATTTTCACATATTCTTTAAAATCCCCTTTCACAAAATCACCAACAGAACCATCAGAGAGTAATAATGTAAATCCTTTAACTGAATCTTCGCCAAAATTCTTTTGCCTTATCGCGGGAAGATGAAACACATTGTGTGCAGGCGCTTGTGAGTTATGATAATGACCTAAATACACAGCAGCAAAATCATTAAACAATGAGGGTTTGATTGGACTTTCAACAACTGATCCATCATTGTTCACACTTCCTTGTAATGCGATATGGCTTAAAAGTACTATTGACTGCTTATCCTCGTTCGAGAAATTACTTATACTTTTCTCATAAACATTTAACCAGGTTGCATCGTCAAAAAACGGAATAAATAAGAAACTCATACCTTGCGTCCCCGGTGGTGTATAATTAAAGTAATCCGATATCAAATGAAATCGGGGATAAAACTTAAACGGTGTCAAAAAACTATTAAATGAATTATACAATGTTTTGTCATGATTACCCGGAATACAAAACATGTCAACACCAGCAGTATTACATGCACTCAAAATATCACTAAACGCTGTCAACACACTTTCCCTTTGCGCGACACGGCTATCAAAAACATCTCCCAGACAAAATAGAGGGCATTTGTATTTAACACATAACGCAATCTGCTGTGAAAGTAATTTTTGAATCTCACCAATATTATCCTGTTGTAAATGCCAATCCGTTGAGACAACAGCAACAATTTTCTCTGTTTCCATGTAAAAAGGATTAAAATAACGGGATTATACGTCCCGTTATTATTTTATTCAATAAAAATTCTACTTACCCAGAATTTTTTTTCTTAAATTCTCTTTGACTGCTGCTCTGTCTGCCCCACTCAATTCTTCCGAGTGTACCGATGACCGCGGGGCATTATCCTCTTCGCCTTCCTCGTTTTCATTTTGCTCGAACGGAAGTTCTTCTCCCTCCACTGCTAAATAATACCACTTTTTTAAAACATCACCTTTAACATAGCCAGGCAATGAACAGCCCTCATAATTCTCATCGATATACTCCTTTAAAAATTTACGCATTTTAATAGGAGTAATTTCCTCGGTCTCCTCGTTGCTGAGTGCCTCTGATAATGCGTCGCCCTCCTCCTCGCGAGGAACAGGAATAACCTTCTTCAATTTTTTGATGATATCCTCAAACTCCTCGGTCGCTAAAATGTTAAACTCGGGATTTTGTTTTTCAAATTGACGTAGCCCATTCAGAGCCAATTCCAAATCTTTCGTTGTGTATGAATCGATGTAAAGTGAACGCAACGAAGGTTTTGATTCAAAATCAATCAACTCAGCGTCAGTAATCTTCCATTGATCAAAAAATTCTTCCCACGATTGACCTCTCTTTGGCGTCACAGTATCAATATCGTAGGTGGTTTTACCTTTCTCGTTCTCACTCCGCGTTATACTCAAAGGAAAACCATCATCCGGTGATGAAAAAATATCGAGGCTCACAATTGAATCACTGTCATCTGTTTGCTCAGCGGATTTTTTTTGCATATCTTTAAACCACTTATCCCTCAATTCCAATCTTCCCAGGGATCGATCCTCACTAAGTGCATAGCATACCCACGATGTTGACGGAACAATACCACCCACATATTTTTTACCTACCCAACCCCCTTGTACCGGAAACAAAAATTTTTCCCTGTCCGTTTTATTCTGAATTTCTTCGGCCAATTCAAAACATTTTCCGATATAAAATTCAATGGGGTCTGGGAGTCCAGCCTCGAGCACTTTTTCACAATGCTGTGTCGCGATAAACACACGCCGTAATTTTATTTCCTTTTTCCCTGTTGCTTTTCCATCCTTATCTCTTTCGTCAACAACACAATTCAACCAGGATGAACGAAAAGCGGCATAAGCCGAATCACGAGGGTCGTGTGCGGGCATAATTCTAAACACATTTTTCCCTTTATCTACCGTGTGGAAGGGAGTCCACCCTTTTGCGTTTTCTCCGAAAAATCTACTTGTCTTATTTTTTTTCGCTTCTTCTTTTTTAATTGACTCCATCGAGGATGCCTGATACTTACTTCTGTTAAATGCCATAATTTTTTAATTTTTTAACCTGTTCAATTAATTCTTCTTTTAACTCTTTGTATTTACATATAAACTCTCTTAAATCTCTACTTTCATCAAAACTAAGCTTTTGAACCATAAGCTCAATCGCCCTTTCAAGCGTCATACCATAATAACTTTTTGACCATGACTCTTTTTTATTTTCACCATCAAATCTTTCCTCGAGATCCCACGCCCCCATCGCATTACTGCACGGAGTCAAAATTAAATTTTTAACCTTTATCTCGTCCATCATCAATTTTCTTTATAAAAAACGTATTAACTTTTCCCTCAACTAATTCACTTAACAATTCTTCCGGCGCAACAGGTTTCAAAAAACTACTCAATTTTTTTGACTTATCAGTTGCGGCCCAAAACCAACTATCGAGAACATCGAGCATCCTTTTATCATCAATCATCTCCTCCTTCAATTTTCGATATTTCAAATCCAACGAAACAACTTCATCAATCGCTCTTTCGGTTAATTTAATCCATTCATCCCCCAGTTTAAATTTTCCATTGTTGGTATTCGCTTCAACTCGGATATCCTTTCTTAATTGTGCTTCATATATCTCCAATCGCACTTTTGATTTTGAATACATCGCTTCAACCTCCGCTTTATATAAACCTATCTTATTCAAAAGAGCTGGCATCGTAACAAGTTCACCGTATAAATTCATATAATCTATACGACAAATATCATCAACATTTATTTTCTCTTCAAAATCCTCGGAGACCAAAAGAAGCGGTTTATCACCTACATGTATTAATGTTTTCATTTCTCTATTTTTGATACATAAATATACAAAGTATATTTCTAATTTCACAGAATTATCACGTTAAAAGCGCCATTTTTGTGAATGAAGATGTATGTAATGAATATGAATTATCACGATCATTCCAAACTAAATTACCTGACACAAACAATATTTTTCCATCGCATTCACTCAATATTTCCTCGAAATCCTCATATTGTTCGGTCCATACCAAAACATCTATAAACTTATAATTTTGCTCCAATTTCAATCGACAATACATCCCTTTTCTACTCTGCTTCACTGCCATATCATAGACGTAACCTCCCACAACAACAACCTCCTTTCTACTAATCGATGATAAGGTATCAACTTCATCGACGGATTTAAACCCCGCTGATATTCCATCCTCAAATAATTCCGAATATTGCGTGTAAATCTTTTTGTAATCAAAAAATGCAAAGCCGCACAATATTTTTTGTTGAAGTGTGTACCACCAATCAAAATTAACTTTTGGATTATCCATGAAAACGCTTTTCTCCGTTTGTTTGATTTTCTTTATATCATGATAATAATGTATCAACTTTAAACGACTTGTAAGATTCGTCACATTCTCCACCCCGTCAAACGCACCCGTCAAAATTAAATTTTCAACAACACTTTTATTTACTTTACTTCCTTTAAAATTATGCCTATCAATAAAATCAGACAAGCTAAAATAGGGGCCATTCTGATTCCTTTCTCCCAGAATTTCTTCGATGGCCTTTTCTCCAACTTGTTTCACAGATGACAAGGGCCAATAGAATTTTTTCTTATCCATATCCATTCTAATTTTATCAATTGATTCATTGATGTCGGGTGCAAGAATTGAAACAACCCCCATTTCACCAATTTCACTTAAATAAATAGGATAATCATCGTCCTTTGCGTACGAGAATGTAACTGCCCAGTATTCCAACGGGTAATGAACTTTTAACCACTGGCATGCATAACCTGTTAACGCGTAACAGACGGCATGGCTATTACAAGTAACTATACCATTATCTATCGCAAAAGTATGATACGGATGTTCCATCTCAATATCGTAAACAGACTCCTCTCTATCAAATTCAATGGAGATTATACGCCTGAATTCTGTTTTCAGGCCTTTCCTGCCCATTTTTGTTCGTCCCATTCCGTAATGGAGTTTCTTATGGCATGATACACATACTGTTTGCAAATTATTGAAATCATTATTCCCATGACATCCATCAATATGATGTACTTCGAGTTTTTTATCACTGCAATCACATTGCTCGCAACGATCCTTCATCAAATATGTTTTGTAATATTGTAATTGGGTAAAACTCGTACTTGTCTCTTTTGAAACAAACCCTTGTGCCCCTTTTTGTGAATTTAAAACATATTTTTCTCGAAACGATTCGCTCTGCGCATGGTATTTACTATTCGAAATACCTTTATCAGTAAAAACATACATTGTATCTTCTGCATGATAACCGATATTAACTGGAATTGAATCACCTACTTTCATATCCTTCAACATCAACTCTCCTTTATCTGTAGGAAACTTATGATTCTCTGTCACTGATATTGAAGCACCCCCTTCAACCGTCACTTTATAGGTGCGGCGGATACCCTGATATCGAATATCCTTGATTCGATTGATAACTAACGCACCATTTTCGTTTAAGGACCAACCGGAGCCATAACCTTTACTCAAATAAACTTGTCTTAGCGCAATATGATTTGTCGCTTCCGCATATTCTTTTGAGTGAGCTATTTTGTACATCTCCTCAACTGTGGGCTTATATTTATTAGCCCTACCACCTCTCAATATAACCATTCTCCCACTCACACATTTGTTAAACTGATAAGAGGACATATGTTCTATCTCACCCCACGTTTCTTCCGCGTACCCATAATCCACCCCGTAATTCTTCATATAATGTTCAATAAATCTTTCTTTGAACGCTAACAATTTTGAAACATCTTTTTTACCAATACTACGCCTTGCCGTATCTGATTCAACAAGATCAAACCCTCCCAGTTTTTGAAACATTTTCATTGTTTGCTCTTGCCAGATCATAACATTTTGTGTTTCTCTCAATATTTCTTCAGCACCCACTCTCGCTTCACCGTATCTCTCGCCCGTCTTCCTCAAAATATATTCATTATGAAAATTACTCTCCATAACACCGGGACGATAAAGACCAATACAATTGATAAGATCAGTGATATTATCAGGTTTAAGCTGCTTACAATAGCCTGTTAACCCTGCTGCCCCAAAATGAAAAACATCACCAGTCCACCCCCTTTGAAAATACTCAAAGACTTTTTGATCATCTTTGGGAATATCATATAGATTAATCACCTTTCCATTGAAATTTTCCTTTATCAAAGAAATAATATCAGATAATTTATCTAATTGTTGTATTCCCAGAATATCCTCCTTTAAAAATCCGGCGGCATCAAGTTCCCCGCCTTCCCATTCAGATACCATCATTCCTTTTTGCTTTGAAATGGGGGTCCATTCAAACATGGTTTTCTCGGAGGGGTATATCATCATCGCGCACGCGTGTATTGATTTATTTTTAGGTTGACCGTATATCAACTCTATTGTGTCTAAAATTTCGGGATAAGTGTTAATAAACAAGGAGACACTTCTATCTGAACAAGCTATTTTAAGAAAATTTTCAATGCTCTGCTTTTCCATGTTTAGCTTATTTGATAGCTTTCTTACCTCCTGAAATGAAACACCCTTGTTTTTAGCGAGGTCTTTGAGTGCTGCTTTCACCTGCAGTGTCGCATAAGTGCCCACTGAACAAACTTGGTCAATCCCATAACGTTCTTCCATGTATTGTTTTACAGCACTCCTATCTCTTTGTGAAAAATCCGTATCGATCTTAGATATCCGGCAAAGAACCACCCTGAATTCTCTGCCGGATATTTTTTTTCACATGTTTTACTATTAATTCCATATTCTGTTTTTATAAAATATTGTACACGCTAACGTCATTTTTAAACAGTATCAGTAGCCCCTCCGAGCATTTTTATAATATCTCCCGATTTGATACTGATGATTTTATCCCCATTTCTTATATCTTTTGCACAAATCTCTATTTTCTTATCATTTCTAAAGATAGTAACTATTTCTCCTGGGTCTAAATCTATATCTAAATCATTATTGAATTGGATATTTATCACCTCAACATCAACAACCCTTGCAATTCGTCCCTTATTTAAAAACCTCTCAAAAAGTAAATCATAATCAAAAGGGTTCACTTTCGTTATACCTAATAAATACGCGACAAGTGAACCAGCTGCTGAACCACGTCCAAAACCTATAAGCATCCCATTTGCTTCACAATAACGAATAATATCACGAAGAATTAAAAAATAATCAACAACATCACCGTATTGAATCGTATCTATCTCCGTTCGGATCCTCTCAATATATTGCTCCACCTCTTGTTCATTCAGATTGAGTGAAAGCAATCCATCAGTGATCGCGCCGGTGAATAATTCAAAATTATCTTTGAACCTACATCTTTCACTATCAGTCATGGTGTAACGAGGTAAATGCCTTTTCCCTGATTCAACTTCAAAATTACATTTACCCGCTATATCCTCGAGATTTATTATCGCCTCGGATATCACATCTTCGAAATATTCATTACTGGTAAATAATTCTCTTAATTCCTCAATCCACTCCTCCGTGCATTTAAAATATTGGTTTTTCGAAAAATTATAGGAGGTTCCCGCGATCGCATTCAATTCCTTTCTTATCCACCAATATTCCTGATCAAGGTAATATGCATCACACATACACACAGGACGAATCCCACTGTGCATGTATTCCTGTGTATTCAAAAGAAACTCTTTATCAACAGAATCATTATCAAAAACAACAGAGTCTAACTGATAATAAGCTGTTTTATACAGTTTTTGAGGCACTTTTTTGCAAGGTAAAGATTTCGGATCGAGAATAACGACGATATCCTCTATAAAACTCAGAAAAACATTTTCTCTTATAAAATCTTTCGCGTTAACATTTATTTCTTTGTTTATCATTAAAATATTTTGCCATCCAGCATTATTTTTCGCGAACACCTTCACCTCGTACTTAAAATCCTCCGCGTCATTGTATACAACAACCGTTTCCCCGAGAATAGGCTTAATTCCGGCAGATTGGCACTCAATTTGGAATTTTAAAATTCCGGCAAGGGTATTTCTTTCACAGATGCCCAGATTTTTAATACCATAAAATTTTGCTTTATTACACCAATCCTTGTAGTTTCCCGAACCATTCAATAATTCAAACGGACCATGAACACCTAAAAAAGAATTTGTTGGAATCTCTGATTCAACTTCTCCTATATATTTCAATCGGTGTAATGTGACAGAATTTTCCTCGCCCACGCGAAGATAATAAAATGCATTTCCGAATTTGTACACGTAATTATTCGCTTCGACGGAAGTTCCCACAAAATTAAATCCTCGATCAAAATATAAACCACTCTCATCAGGAAATGATAATTGATAAGTGTCACCTCCTATTTCAAACACATCTTCGTTCAAAATAAAACGAATACCATTCGAAACCAAATAGTTAACAAATTCTTCTTTCATAATAATATTGATAAATAACGCCGGATATTAAATCCGGCGTTATATTTACATATTCACCCGGTAAAAATTTTTATTTTCCGAGTTTTGCTTTACATTTATGGATGTATGTACGTGATTTGCCTAAAATCCCTGCAATTTCACCAACCGTTTTACCTTCCTCCAATAACCGTTTTGTCTCCAATAACACAGGGTTCAAATCCGATATGGCTGGGGCTTTACCTCCCGCCGGCTTTTCTTTTTTGGAATTCACATTTTTTTTGGGTGCTGCTTTATCGTCAGCTTTTGGTGTGGGAATAAATTCATCGCGAATCTTCAAAATACTTTTCAATTCGTCCTCGCTCAATTCACTTAATTCACGATCATTCACAATCGCGTCAACCTTGGCATAAAATTCCACCTCGTTATTTTCCGCCAGCTCGTCGTAAAACTTTTGACATTCATCAACTATTGAAGGCCCTTGTTCATTCATGGATGCTTCAGTTTCCAAAATTGCCTGAACCAAATCGTCGGATTTCATAAAAATATATTTTTTAACACCCTTCTCTTTCGCGATACCCATCAACTGATTTCTCTCTAATTTTTCTAATTCTTCTCTTGTCATAACTTTCTTATTTTAAATTGATTAATCTCATTTGTTTCAATACCTAAAGATATAAAAAGTATACTTATCTGCCAAATTATTTCGG
>ENA-UONW01003563-UONW01003563.1-human-gut-metagenome-genome-assembly--contig:-CS52-NODE-3563-length-12697-cov-8.151954_pt1 | contig 12697 bp, 10 predicted proteins | sample MGYA00242463_ERZ724010 | MGnify/ENA metagenome assembly ERZ724010 | reverse complement strand
GCGAGCGTTACAATTCTCGCTTCAAATCCACAGGTCAGGAACGGCTGTGGGTGCGTAACGGAAACAGCGTGGCAAACCTCAATACGCTGGTCCACATCTCTGCCCTGACTGTTGCGCTGGCCGCCGTTCTGCACGGCTCTCACTCCTACCGTTCTGCCAAACAGCTTCGGCGTTCCGCCTGATCTGTCTTTTCCATACCTTTTTCAGGCGCGGGGTCTACCGCGCTATGGTTTTTGCGCCCTTGAGACGCCCTAAGCTCTTTTGATTCCCATTTGTCTTGTTTGTGGGCTGCTCCTTCTGCCTGTTTTGCTCATCTCTTGATATCAAAATAATATCACAACAATATGAGATGTCAAGAGGAAAATGCAAAAAAACGACCGGTGATTGCACCGGTCGGTGAAAAATCAATTATGTGGCAATGACAAACTGGAATCTATCTGGGTTTTCCATCATCATTAAAATGTTTTTTCAAAGCTTTTTCTGTCGAGTAAATTGATAGAATCATAATAAAACATTGGATTGTTACAAGAATTATCCCTGCAAATCCAATCGTATTCTTATCACTATGGTATAACGGAATATGTATCAAGGCAGATGGTATAACCATTACCCATCCTATTTTCCACCAAAGTTTTCCACAATAGTCATGAGCAAATTTCCATGTATCCATATTTTTCATTGAACGAGTTGTTCTGTATCCTAACATGCTGTTTATATGTTTTGGGCAATGCTTCCACATCATTCTTCCTGCAATGACCATAACAATGGGAATGATCAAATCGCATAGTAACATAAACCACCAAAAGCACATAACATTCACATCCAAAAGTAGAATTTGATAGAATTATTATGCCACAGCCCGTCAGAAAGCGCAAGCACAGCCGCGGTGGTTCGAGCCACCGCGGCTGTTTGGATGATCTGCTTTATGCGTAGTGGTATTTTTTCCGTCCGAGGAGGAAAAGCGTTTCTGTGACGATCAGTGTGAGCGCTTCGGCCACGGTGATGGCGAGCCAGATGCCGTTGATGCCGAGAAGTTTTGGCAAAAGAAGCACCGCGACGACCTGAAGGACGAGCGTGCGCAGGAACGAAATGAGCGCGCTGGCTGTGCCATTGTTGAGCCCCGTGAAAAACGCCGAACCGAAGATATTGAAACCGCAGACGAGGAATGAGAGCGCGTAGATGCGCAGCGCGTTGACCGTCATGTCGCACAGCTCCGCGTCGTAGCCGACGAAAAGATGTGCGATGGGGTTTGCCAGCAGGATGGACGAGGCCGTCATCGCAAGGCTCGTGATGAGCGTGACGGTCAGGCTCTTTTTGAGGAGGCTCTTGAGCTCGGCGTGATTCTGCGCGCCGTAGTGATAGCCGACGACGGGCGTGACGGCGATGGAATAGCCAAAGAAAAACGCCATGAAGATAAAGCTCACGTACATCAGAACGCCGTAGGCATTCACGCCGTTTTCCCTGGCAATCGCCATGAGCTGCACATTATAGAGCACGCCGACGAGCGAGGTCGAAAGGTTGCTGACCATCTCGCTCGAGCCGTTGTAGCAGGCCTTGCCGAGGGCGCGGAAGTCAAAGCGCGGACGCGTGAGTCGCAGCGGTGAGTCGTTCGGACGGAGGAAGTAGACGAGCGGGATGAGCGCGCCGACGATCTGCGAAAACACCGTGGCGAGCGCCGCGCCGAGAAGGCCGAACGGGAACACGTAGACGAGCAGAAAATCGAGTACCATGTTCGTCAGCCCCGCGAACACCGTCACGCGCAGGCCAAAGTGCGGCTTTTCTGCCGTCGCCAAAAAGCTCTGGAAGCTGTTTTGCAGCATGAAAAAAGGAAGAGATGCGAGCAGCACGCACCCATAGAGCACGCAGTCATCGATCGTCAGATCCGTCGCGCCGACGGCGAACGAGATGGGGCGCAGGAAAACGATGCACACGCCGCTTAAAATCGCGCCGCCGGCGGCAAGCACGATGACGAGCATGGAGAAGATCTCGTTCGCTTCCCTGGGCTTGCCCTCGCCGAGCGTTTTGGCGATGAGCGCGCTGCCGCCCGTGCCGATCATAAAGCCGACGGCGGCGAGCGCCATGATGACGGGAAAGATGAGGTTCAGCGCGGCAAACGAATTTTTGCCGACGAAGTTCGAGACGAAAAAGCCGTCGACAATGCTGTAAATAGAGGTGATGATCATCATCAAAATGCTGGGCGCGACAAAGCGCAGCAGCTTTTGATACGTAAAATGATCGGAAAGGGAGACGGTCATAAAAGACCTCCTTGCTTGAAGTCAGGAGAGGCCGCCGTTGTCGCTGCGCGAGAGGAGCGCCTCGTAATCGCGGATGCAGATGACGACGTCGGGCTGATAGGCGGCGATATAGTCGCTGATGCTCTGCGTCTTATAGTGCCGCAGGTCGACAGAGCGCATCTCGTCGAAGCTGTAATAGGCGAGGCTCTCCACGGCATTGGTGAAGCTGTCGCCGAAGATGAGGGCGGTGGGGAGCGAGGGGCGGTCCGTGCGGATGCACGTCTCGGCGATGTCGCCGCCCATGTAGAGACCGTAGGTCAGGGCTTCATCCTCGGTGGCGGGAAGGTCGTAGACCGCGGAGGCCACCTCCTGCCAGTTGTCAAGGCGGGTGAAGGGGATATCCTCGCGAAAGGCGGCGGTGAGCAGCTTTTCATCATCGCCGCGCAGCCCCAGAAGCTTGCGCGTGCGTGAGCCCATATAGGGGTTAGGCAGCGCGGAAAACGTCACATCCGTGCCCTCTTCGGGGAAGGAGAGCGCGAGGCCATAGTCGCCGTTTATCTTCTGCACGGCGGCACGGTAGGTCTCATACGCGCCAAGAAGACCGTAGTGGTTGTCCACCCGCGAGCTGAACTCGGGCGGATGGCCGAGCGAGTCGAAGACGGGGCCCATGTCGAGGAAGCACACGCCCTGCGCGTTCATCTCCTCCGTCAGTGCGGAGAGCTCAAGGTCGGTATAGTGCGAGCGGTTCGTGAGATAGGCGGGGTAGCTGTCCTCATAGTAGACATACTGGCACGGAACGGCGACATAGCAGTAATGCCCGCCGTAGGATTCGACCTGCTTTTGCAGCGCGGCGTTGTCCTCCGCGACGAGCTTTGCCTGCGCGCGGATGTCGTCATCGCTCATGGCGGGATCGTAAAGCTGCGGCAGCAGGACATCGTCCGTGACGACAGTCTCGTTGACCACGGGACGGCGGAAAACGTTCAGATCACACCATGTGACGGCCTTGAGCGCGGGAGTTCGCCAGGCGGCGTAGTCGCAGAACAGGGTCTCGAGGTCGTCGAAGACCTGACCGCTGAGGACCGATTCCGCCGTGATCTCGGGAAAGGCGGAGAGGTTGCGGTTTTCGTAGTAGGAGTAGCGGTTTTTCGGCAGCAGGATGGTCGCAGCCATCAGGACGAGCAGCACGCCGGAAAAGAGCAAGGCCATCGCCCATTCACAGATACGTTTCATGCGCAGACACCTCCTTTTTCAGAAGCGGAAATAGATAAAGGGATTGAACGAACCCGTGACGAGCCTGCAGTAGGAAAGCGCGAGCAGTGCGAGGGAGGCGAGCTTCGGCCCCACGATGAGGATGCCGCGGGAGAGCTTGCTGTTACGCTTTTCAAGCGCCGTTTCGAGCAGGTTTTTGACCGGCAGGGCAGCAATGCAGCAGAGCAGCAGCTCCGGCCAGAATTCAAGCGCGTAGTACACGGCGCGGCTGTCGCAGAGGGCGGGGGCGCGGCCGAACATCGCGGCCATGTAGCACAGCGCAGCGCCGATATCGTCCGCGCGGAAGAGCACCCAGCTCAAAATGACGAGCAGCATGGCGTAGACATGCTGCAAAAGAGACGGAAGGCGCGAGAGCGCCTTATCCCAGAGAAACTTTTCGCCGATGAGCAGCACAAAGAACCACAGGCCCCACGCGATGAATGTCCAGTTGGCCCCGTGCCAGAGGCCCGTGAGCGCCCAGACGAGAAAGAGGTTCAGAATATTGCGCGCGCGGGAGCAGCGGTTGCCGCCGAGGGGAATGTAGACATAGTCGCGGAACCACGTGGAGAGCGAGATGTGCCAGCGCCGCCAGAACTCGGTGACGCTGCGGGAGACATAGGGATAGTTGAAGTTTTCAAGAAAGTGGAAGCCGAACATCCGGCCAAGGCCGATGGCCATGTCGGAATAGGCGGAAAAGTCGAAGTAGATCTGAAACGTGTAGGCGACGGCGCCGAGCCACGCAAGGGCCACCGAGGGGGAGACGGCGGAAAAGGCGGCGTCGGCGATCTGCGCGACAGCGTTGGCGAGCAGCATTTTCTTGGCAAGGCCGAAGAGAAAGCGCACCGCGCCCGCGGAGAATTCGGAAACGGACTCGTGCCGCTTGTCGATCTCGTCTGCGACCGTGGTGTAGCGCACGATGGGACCGGCGACGAGCTGGGGGAAAAACGAGATATAGAGTGCGAGCTTGAGAGGGTTTCTCTGCACGGCGGCGTCATCGCGGAAAACGTCGATCACATAGCTGAGACCCTGGAAGGTAAAAAATGAGATGCCGATGGGCAGCGTGACCTGCGGCACGGGGATAAAGGGCATCAGGGCGTGGAGCATCTCACCGAAGAAGCCCGCGTACTTGAACCAGCCGAGAAGCCCAAGCCCCAGCACGGCTGCGAGCGTCACGCCTGCCTTTCGGACGGCGGGGCGGTGCTTTGGCCCCGCGAGGAGCCCGCAGCAGTAATTGATGACGATGGAGAGCAGCATGAGCAGCAAAAACTTCGGCCCGCCGCAGGCGTAGAAGGCGAGGCTGAACGCGAGCAGGATGAAATTCCGTGCCCCGCGGTACCGCCGCGGCACCATAAAATAAAGAACGAGCAGGCAGGGAAGAAAGAAAACAAGAAAGCTGACACTGCTGAAGACCATCGCAAACGAGCTCCTGTCGAATAGATTTTGTGTGCAAAGTTTCCTCAATATAGCACTTTTTTTCAAAAATTGCAAGAGCGCCGCATTTTGCGCCGATTTGGGCGTTTTTTGGGAAATGTCACTTGACAAAACGCACAAACATGGTAGAATACGATTCGGCGAAAGCCACAAGTGAATACTTCATCGAGAGTGGTTGAGGGATCGGCCCTATGACACCACGACAACCTGCCCGAAGAGGCAAGGTGCCAAATCCGACGAACGAATCGAAAGATGAGGAAGAGCAGAAAGTGCGATACTCTGTCGGTTCGACAGAGTATTTTTTGTTTTTCCCGAAAGAAAGGAAGAAAGAATCATGGCAAAACGTTTATTTACCTCTGAATCCGTCACCGAGGGGCATCCCGACAAGATCTGCGACCAGATCTCCGACGCGGTGCTCGACGCGATCCTTGAAAAAGACCCCAACGGCCGCGTGGCCTGCGAGACGACCGTCTCCACCGGCCTTGTCCACATCATGGGCGAGATCACCACGAGCTGCTATGTCGACATCCCGAAGATCGCACGCGACGTCATCCGCGAGATCGGCTACGACCGCGCGAAGTACGGCTTTGACTGTGACACCTGCGGCGTTATCACGAACATCGACGAGCAGAGCGGCGATATCGCGATGGGCGTCGACAACTCCTTTGAAAATAAGGAAAGCGGCGCGAGCGAGCTCGACAACGGCGCGGGCGACCAGGGCATGATGTTCGGCTACGCCTGCACCGAGACCTCTGAGCTCATGCCGCTCGCGATCTCCCTTTCCCATAAGATGGCAAAGAAGCTGACCGACATGCGCAAGCAGGGCCTTGTCGACTATCTCCGTCCCGACGGCAAGACGCAGGTGACGGTCGAGTACGACGAAAACGGTAAGCCCGTCCGCGTCGACACGGTCGTCCTCTCCACCCAGCACGCGCCGGAGGCGACGCTTGAGCAGATCCGCAAGGACATGATCGAGCTTGTCATCAAGCCGACCGTTCCCGCGGAGCTGATGGACGAGAATACCAAGATTTATGTCAACCCGACCGGCCGCTTCGTCATCGGCGGCCCGCAGGGCGACAGCGGCCTGACCGGCCGCAAGATCATCGTCGACACCTACGGCGGCAGCGCCCCGCACGGCGGCGGCGCATTCTCCGGCAAGGACCCGACGAAGGTCGACCGCAGTGCCGCTTACGCCGCGCGCTATGTCGCTAAGAACATTGTGGCCGCGGGCCTTGCCGACAAGTGCCAGGTCCAGCTTGCCTACGCCATCGGCGTTGCCCATCCCGTGAGCGTGCTCGTTGAGACGTTCGGCACTGGCAAGGTCGATGACGGTAAGCTCGAAGAGGCCGTCGAGAAGGTCTTCGACCTGCGCCCGACCGCCATCATCCGCGACCTCGACCTGCGCCGTCCCATCTACCGCCAGCTTGCCGCTTACGGCCACATGGGCCGCGAGGACCTCGGTGTGACGTGGGAAAAGACCGACCGCGTTGACGCCCTGCTCGCCGCGCTGAAGTAAGAGCAATCGAAGACGGGGCAAAGCCCCGTCTTCGAAAAAGTTTCGCTGCGTTTTGCGCCTCGGTTGTCCGCTGAAAGCGGACAATTCGACACTCACTCCGCGCAAAGTGTTTTCTGCCACGCGCATGTCGCGGCAGAAAACCGATTCAAATTTATTTCGTGCCGTGCGCGGCACGAAACTCTGTGAGACCATTTGATAAAAACAGCGCCGACCCGCGAAAGCGGGCTGGCGCTGTTTTCCTATATGGGCGGGATCGATCAGTTGTGGTGCTCCTCGTCCCAGAGCTTTTCGGCCTCGGGGCGCCAGCAGGCGGCGTAGGACTCGCACTTGTTGCACAGGTGCTCCACGCTCTCGGGCGCTTCCAGGTCGGTCGAATGCGCGCCGCTGCGCGCGACCATCTGGGGCAGATATTCGGGATTTTCCAGCATCGGGCAGGGGCGCAGGTGGTTGTTGTTGAACGGCTGGCCCTTGCGGTACTCCTTAAAAAGCGGCTGCTGGAGACATTCGAGGAAGCTCTTTTCGCGGATGTTCGCACCCGAGTAATGGATGAACACGCAGGGCTCGACGTCGCCCGCGGCGTTGATGTGGCAGTAGAGCTTGCCGCCGGCGATGCAGCCGTTCGTGAACTCGCCGTCGTTCTGGAAGTCGATGGCGAAGATCTCCTTGCCGCCGGTGAGACCGCGGATCTCGCGCACGCGGTCTTTCATATAGGCGCGCTGCTCGGACGTGAGCAGAAGGTCGGTCGTTGCGCCCATGCCGACGGGCATGTAGTGGAAGTACCAGGCGAAGAAGCAGCCCTTGGAGATGAGCAGGTCGAGGAACTCATCGCTCGTGACGACCTTGTAGTTCTTGCTCGTGTAGCAGATGGACACGCCGAACGGAATATGGTTTTTGTGCATGAGGTCCATCGCGGCGAGCGCCTTTTCAAAATGTCCCGCGCCGCGGCGGCCGTCGTTGGCGTCCTCAAAGCCCTCGATGCTGACCGAGACGATGAAGTTGCCCACGCGCTTGAGCTCGTCGCAGAACGCCTGGTCGATGAGCGTGCCGTTGGTGAAGGCGTGGAAGGCGATGTCGCGGTGCTTTTCGCACAGACGGAAAATGTCCGCCTTGCGCATGAGCGGCTCGCCGCCGGTGAAGAGACAGGCGTGGGTGCCGAGCGCTGCGCCCTCGGTCAGCACGCGGTCCATCTCCTCGAAGGTCAGGTTCTGCTTGTAGCCGTACTCCGCCGCCCAGCAGCCCGCGCAGCGCATATTGCAGGCGCTCGTCGGGTCCATGAGGACGATCCAGGGGATGTTGCAATCATACTTTTCAGAGTTTGCCCGCGCCTGCTGGAAGCCGCGGAAGCCGCCCTCATAGGCAGCGGCCGTCAGGAAGGTCCTGAGAAGGTAGGGGTCGCACTCGCGCAGCAGGCGCTCGGCGTAGTGTGCCCATTTGCTGTCGGGGTCGTTTGCGATCTGGTGCAGCATCTCGAAGGTCTCCGGCGTCCAGACGCTGGAGTGGATCTTTTGGACCATGTTGACAAAGTCGTTTGCGACGGTGCAGACGTCCTTCGTCTGGCTTTTTCTGATGAGCGAGTCGAGCATGGTCTCAAAGGCCTTGCGCTCTGCTGCATGGGCGATTTTCTCTGCTGCGTTCATAGTATCACGATTCCTTTCCCTGCCCGCGGTGCGGGCATCCTAAAAATTCAGGAGGAAAGGGCGCGATCCTTTCCCTCCGTTGCCTGTGCTGCGATTTTCTGGAGCTTTTCCATGCGCGCATCGAGCTGTGCGCTGATCTCGGCGCACTCATAGAGCTCGCGCTCCACGTATTCCATTTCGGGGAGATTTTTCTTGTAGCGGATCTTATGCTCAAGACTGGCCCACCAATCCATCGAGATCGTGCGGAACTGCACCTCGACCTTCATGAGCCGCTTCTGGTCATGCAGGAAGATGGGCGTTTCGACGATGAGATGGAGGCTGCGGTAGCCGTTGGGCTTAGGGTTTGCGATGTAGTCCTTGCGCTCTAAGAGTGTGATGTCGTCCTGGCGCAAAAATGCCTCGGAGAGCTTGTAGATGTCGGCAGGGTGCGAGCAGATCACGCGAACGCCGGCGATGTCGTTCAAATTCTTTTCGATGCTCTCCACCGTGAGCGGATAGCCGCGGCGGCTGAGCTTTTCCATGATGCTCTCGGGGGACTTGAGGCGGGTCTTGATCGTCTCGATGGGGTTGCGGTCGTATTGCAGCGAGAGCTCTTCGTTGAGCACGTTGAACTTCGTCTCGACCTCCATGATCGCGCAGCGGTAATAGCTCATCAGCTCACGGTAGGGCTGGAAGTATTTCTGGACCCACTGCTGTACCTCACCGTGGGAAAAACGGGAGAGCAGCACCTGTTCAAGATAAGTGCGATCGACAAGCGGACGGATCGGCACTGTCATCAGCTCCTTTGTACTTAGCATTTCTTGTCCCGCACGGAAAAATGCGGGCTTGCAGGAAAAGCATAGCAAAGAAGCGCCGCGCTTTCAATGGGCAGGGTGTAAACTTTTTTGTTCACGGCGCGAGAAGGAGACGCTCTCCTCGTTAACACCAACTTAACAAAGGAAACTGCCGAAAACTATGGACAAAAGGAGCTGCATATCAGATTTTCAGACAGTGGCACACAAATGTCACAGAAGACAAAATATAAGAAAACGTCCTTTCCCGGTGGAAAGGACGTTCAAATAGACGATATTTAGAAGAAAAATACGCTTACGCGCCGATCACATGCGCCGTCATCATCTGCCAGAGGATGGAGAGCTGCTGTGTGGAGATGAGCACATAGGCCAGAATGAAGACGAACCAGAGCTTCTGCATGTTCTCCTCTTTTTTGCAGAGGAAATAGCAGTAGGAAAAATACGCCACGGCGTCCACGATCAAAACCGTGAGGAACATGACGAGAAAGCCCTGCTCGCTCTGCTCGGCGGTGCCGGTGTAGAGCGAGAGGAGGGAGTAATATAAAAACGTGGCGGTGAACGGCCACTTGAGCTTGCGCCAGTCGTGGATGCGGTCTTTCTTATTCATCGAAGCGCTCCTTTTTTGCGTTTTCCCCAGTATACCCTGCGGCATGGCAGATTGCAAGGGGAAATGACCTTGCCAAGCGGGCGTGGGGTGTGGTAGACTGCAAAAAAGAGGTGATATACATGCTGGATACGTTGATCCGCGGCGCGAAGATCGTCGACGGCACGGGAAAGGCGGCGTTCACGGCGGACGTCGGCATTTTGGACGGCATGATCGAAGCGGTCGGAAATTTATCAGGTGCGCAGGCGTTCGAGACCATCGAGGCCGCGGGCCGCGTCCTGACGCCGGGCTTTATCGACATGCACCGCCACGCCGACGCGGCGCTATTTCGCGAAGGCTTTGGCGAGGCGGAGCTCTGCCAGGGCCTCACGACGCTTGTGAACGGCAACTGCGGCATGTCGCTCGCGCCGCTCTCGGGCGCGCACGCGGACGAGTGCGCGAAATACCTCGCGCCCATCACGGGGAACATCCCGCCGGAGCTGCGCTTTGCGTCCATTGACAGCTATTTCAAGGCGGCGCAGGGGCGGGGACTGCCGCTCTCGTGCGCGGAACTCATCGGCATGGGCACGCTGCGCACGCTTGCCGCGGGCTTCACGACGGGAGATTTGTCACCGCTCGAGCTGCGCGATCTGCACTATCACATGGAAGCGGCGCTCGCCGACGGCGCGTGCGGCGTGTCGCTCGGCCTTGGCTACGCGCCGGAGATCTTTTACTCGACCGACGGGCTCATCCGTGCGCTCGCGCCGCTGCACCGGAGCGGCGTGCCCATCTGTGTCCACATGAGGCAGGAGGGCGACGGCGTGGTCGATGCGCTGCGCGAAATGCTCGAGGTCGCCCGCGCGCTGCAAACGCCGCTGGAGGTCAGCCATCTCAAGGCCATCGGAGGGCGCAACGCACGAAAGGCCGTGCCGGAGATGCTCTCGCTGATTGAAAGGGCGCGACAGGATGGGCTTGACGTCATGTGCGACGTGTACCCCTACACTGCGGGCTCGACACAGCTTATCCACGTGCTGCCGCCGGAATTCCAGGAGGGCGGCACGGAGGCGCTGACTAAGCGCCTGCTCGACGATGCTGCGCGAAAGGAAATGCGCGCGCGGATGGAGGCGGGCAGCGACTTTGAGAACATCACGCTGCTCGTCGGCTTTGACAATGTAGTAGCCATCGGCCTCCGGACGGACGAATACCGCCGATTTGAGGGAAAGAGCATCGCCGAGATCGCGCGGACGCTTCAAAAAGACCCATTCGATACGCTCTTTGACCTGCTGGCGGCGGAACAGTGCGGGACGGGAATGATCGACTATATTTCAGACGAGGAGGACGTGCGGGATATCCTGCGCACGCCGTTCTCGGGCGTCATTTCGGATGCGACGTACCCCAGCGGCGGGCGTGTCCACCCGCGCGTGTACGGCACATTCGCGCGGCTCATTGAAAAATACGTCGTGCAGGAGCGCGTGCTCACGCTCGAGCAGGCTGTGCACAAGGTGACGGGGCATGCGGCGGACCGCTTCGGCTTTGAGAAAAAGGGCGTCATCGCGGCGGGCATGGACGCGGACCTTTTACTCTTCTCGCCCGAAAACGTCCGCGAGCACGGTACCTACGCGCGCCCCAACCTGCCTGCGACAGGCTTTGACGAGGTATTCGTGCTCGGCGAGCGCGTGATCGAAAACGGCGTGTACCGCGGCGGCAGCAGCGGCGAGATGCTGGGAGCGCGGATGGGATACTGAAATCTTAAAGAAATTTTCAGGTGTATTTTTGCCGCCGTATGATATGCTGGCAGGGACAACAAATTTGCGGAGGCTGGATCAAGTGGAGCACTTTTGGGATACGGTGGATACGATCGGCGAGGGCTTTGGCTTTTCGCTCTTCGGCGCGCGGCATCTGGTGACGCTTGCGCTGTATATCGGCTTTGCCGCGCTGAGCTGCAAGCTCTATAAGGAAGCGGACGGGAAGAAGCGGGCGCAGCTGCGGGGGCTCTTTGCCGTTCTCCTGCTCGCGGACGAGGCGTTCAAACAGATCGGTTTGCAGATCGGCGGGAATTTCAACTGGGACTATCTGCCGCTGCACCTGTGCTCGATCAACATTTTCCTTATCGCGCTGCACGCATGGAAGCCGAGCAGGCTGCTCGACAATTTCCTCTATTTTATCTGTATCCCCGCGGCGACGGCGGCACTGCTGTTCCCGACGTGGACGTCGCTTCCGGCGGCGAACTTCATGTTCTGGCATTCGACGAGCGTGCATATCCTGCTCGCGGCCTATCCCATCATGTTGTTTTCAGGCGGCGACATCCGGCCGAGCGTCAGGTACATGGGCAAGTGCTTCTTGCTGCTGCTGGCCATGGCGGTGCCGATTTATTGCGTCAACCTGCTGCTCGATACGAATTTCATGTTTCTGATGTACGCGCCGGACGGCAATCCGCTCGCGTGGTTCCGTGACCATGTCGGCTACCACTGGATCGGCTTCCCCGTGCTGCTCGTGGCGGTGTTCGCGCTGATGGACGTGCCAATCATGCTCAAAAAGCGGAAAGAGGATAAATTGCTCAGCGCGGTAAAATAAAAAAGCGGATAGGTCAAGGAAATATCAAGCCCCATGTTCGCGCCGTCAAGGTGTCGCGCATGGGGCTTTTTGCAGATCGGGGTTCTGTACGCAGTAAAACGGTCAGGTTCTCGTATATAAAAATGTTCTTTCGTTGAGAAATATGGTATACTCGGCTCAACAAATGGTAGTGGCCAGTGTACTCCATGAGGATGGTCGTGGGTTCTCCAAGTCCCTTCAGATAGGTCACGAAAGCTTCCATCTCCGGCTGCGTATGAGCCATTGTGAATGGACTTGCCAGAACTGTACCGTCTGAATCAATTACCGCAACGGTGCTTTTGGCTTTGGATATGTCGATTCCAACTGCGATCATGAAACTCCTCCTTCGTAAATTGAGATACGATTGGTTCCAGCACTTCAAGATTCAATCAGATTAGTCCGTGAAACGGGAGCAGTGATTTGTCCCAACTTGCTGAATCGAATGCAGAATGATGAAGGCTGGCTGACACATTTGTTTGCGGGCGTGGAGTCCCAATCGGAAATTCCGTCAGTCAATCACCTTCATCTTAAAGGAAAAGCGAAGGCTGCAACACCCTCGCTTATATATTACTAATCGGAATTTGACAAAGGGATGTGATTGTATGAAGAGGAAAAGCATAATTGTGATATGTGCTGTATTAGTAATTTCAGGTGTGGCAACAGTC
>ENA-UONW01003561-UONW01003561.1-human-gut-metagenome-genome-assembly--contig:-CS52-NODE-3561-length-12703-cov-84.427024_pt1 | contig 12703 bp, 9 predicted proteins | sample MGYA00242463_ERZ724010 | MGnify/ENA metagenome assembly ERZ724010 | reverse complement strand
GGACTATCTTCTGGAACTGCTTAGGGGCGCTAGAATTTGATGCGGTTGCCCTGCCTAGCCAATGGCGCAAACAGTTTGCCTCCATCTAAATGCGTATTTTTGTAATTTTGCATTAAATAGCATTTAAAAAGTAGTAGTTTTCCTAGGAAAGCTACTACTTTTTAAGAGAAAGGCTACAACCATCATAGAAAAGCTACTATCACTTTCAAAAGGAAAAAACTATTTTTGCACTCGAATCAACAGATAATGAAGAAGGGGGATGGATGAAGAAGGGTGATGGATGAAGAAGGGGGATGGATGAAGGAGAGGGTGGCTTGAGGCGGGAGAGGTGTCTTATTCAACGGGTTGATAATAAGTAAGTTGGGTAGCAGGGGTGCTGCCGCTTAGGATTCGGGTCAGGTCGCGGAGGATTAGGTCGGGGCGGACCACGCCGCTTTCCCAGAAGTCGTTGCCGCCTTTGGCGTTTTGGCGGGAATTGTCGTTCCAGACCACTTGGGGCGAGGCTTGACCATCTGTATGGGAGGATTCATCTCCGGACGCGGAACCTCCCACGGACGCGGAATCTCCTGCGGAGACAAATCCATCCACTGAAGCGGAACTACCCACGGACGCGGAACCTCCTGCGGAGGCAAATCCATCCACTGAAGCGGAACTACCCACTGAATCGGAACTACCTGCGGAGCCGAAACCATTCGCGGCGGCGTTTTTCTGAATATTCATTAGAAAGTCACCGAAGAGGGGGTTGACGGACAGGAGTTGGTCTAGTGTGCGGCACCATCCGACGTTCAGCCAAAGGGAGGCTTCCTTGGATAATGAATATGCCCGCTCGACGGAGATTTGTCCGGAGATGGAAGTGCCTGGCTCTGAGCCGAGAATCTCTCCACCGGCGTCTCGCACCAGGTGAGAGAGGTAATTCTCCTGGCCGGGAATGAACCACTGATCCTTGTAGGGGATGTTGACCAGAATCTTTCTCGCACATATTCTTTGCTCGGCATCAGCGCTTTGTGGCCCCTCGCCCGGAACGGTCATCAGGGCTCTGACGGAGTCCCTCAGGGCTTGGTAATTCTTCGAGACCACGGCCAGAACCGAGTCAGCCGCGGACATGTTTCCTGTCAGCGCTCCGAAAAGGCGGACATAGGAGGCGCGGGCGAGGGGGTGGCTTTCCAGATGCTCGTTGACGGTGAAAGATCTGATTCCCAGGGATTCCAGCTTGGTGAGGAACTGTGATTTGACGGGTGACACTGAATATGTAAGGACTAGTTCCGGCTTCAGGGCCATGATCCTCTCATAGTCGGGGCTTGCGTCGTAGCCGATGTCAAGGATTCTGCCCTCGCCGATTCTTGCCCTCACGGTGGAGTCGAAAACATATTCAGCGCCCGAGACTCCGACAATGGCGTCTTCGCCGCCGATGGCGCGGAGGAAGCCGATGTGCGAGGTGCTCATCACGATCAGTCTGCTCAGCGGGCGGCTGATGATCAGCGTGTCGCGGGAACCGTCAAAAGGGGAGAGTGAGATCAGTGAATATCCTCCCTCGGGTAGCGGCCGAACAGCCAGAAACAACGGCTCGCTCTCGTCCGCAGCCGTTGCCACGGCGCTTTTTCTCGCGCATCCGCAGATGCAGACGAGAAGGATCGTGGCCGACAGAATATATTCATAAATCTTCATGGTTCGCAAATATAATTGTTTTTTGCTATCTTCGAGTATTAATTGTCCGGGAATAGGCAGAAATTGCCTTGCGCCGCGTTCCCGGAATCATTCCCCGCCTTTTGTTATGGCGGAAAGGAGAAGGTGGCAAGGCTTGTGATTGAGGGAAAATATACTTTTATTATGGGAAAATATAATTTTGATGAACTGACCCACAGGCGCGGAACCAACTGCGTGAAGTGGGATGCTGAGAGTCCGGTCGGGCCGATTGATGAGGATGTCATCCCTATGTGGGTGGCTGACATGGACTTCAAGGTTGCGCCGGAGATTGTGGAGGCGCTTAGGAACAGGGTCGATCAGGGGATTTTCGGCTACACGCATGTGCCGGATTCCTACTATGAGGCTGCCATCGACTGGTGGGAGCGTCGCAGGGGCTGGCACACCGAAAAGGACTGGTACCTTTACATTCCGGGAGTCGTTCCGGCGATGTCCGTGGTAGTCAAGGCTTTGACGCAGTACGAGATTGTCGGGGGCGAGGTTGTCGAGAAGCCGGATCATGGCCGCGGGCCCCACGGCGAACTGCCGAAGATGATCATCCAGAGTCCCGCCTACAACTGTTTCTTCTCCACTGCGAAGAACACTCTCTGCGAACTGTCCATCAATAAGCTCATCTACGACACCGAAGGCGATCAGGCCACCTGGTACATTGATTTCAAGGATCTTGAGAGGCGCGCCGCCGACCCTATGGCCAAGGTGCTGCTCTTCTGCAACCCTCACAATCCGTGCGGCCGCGTCTGGCCGAGGGAGGATCTGGAGCGGGTGGCCGACATCTGCCGCCGCAACGGCGTGATCGTCATCAGCGACGAGATTCATTGCGAGCTGGAAATGCCTGGCTATCATTTCACTCCGATGGCATCGCTCTCGCAGGCATCGCAGGACAACACCGTCACGATGAACTCGCCGAGCAAGTCTTTCAACATCGCCGGCCTCGGAATCTCCAACATCATCACCAACAACCCTGACTGGAAGAAACTAATCGACCGGGTCATCAACATCAACGAACTCTGTGATGTCAATCCTTTCGGCGTTCTCGCCCTTCAGGCGGCCTACAACGCGGGCGAGCCGTGGCTCAAGGAGCTGAATGAATATCTTTACGGGAATTACCATACCTTACTGTCGTTCTTTGAGGAAAACCTTCCGGAGTTCCCGGTCACCAAACTTGAGGGCACCTACCTTGTCTGGGTGGATGTGAGAGCTTTGAATATGTCCGCGAACGACATCGAGAACAGTCTGTTGCTCAATGAGAAGGTCTGGATAAACTCAGGTGTGATGTACGGTCTCGACGGCTTCATGCGCATCAATATTGCCTGCCCTCGCGCCCGTCTCCAGCAAGGACTTGACCGCATCGCCAAAGGCTTCCGCCGCTTGATGGCAAAGTAGGCCCTTGATCTTCCTGATAAAATAACTGGTCGCCGAGTTCCCTGAAGGAGTGACTGCACGCTGGACTTCCAGAAGGAAAAACTGGTCGCTGGGCTTGTCGAAGCGATAAATATCAATTTGCCATCGAAAAATAACCGCTGAAATCAGCCACCGAAAAAAGGCAAAAGTCAAATTTTGCACGTTACCAAAATTTGACTTTTGATTTTTCGGCGGCTTGCGTGTTTATGTTAGTTTATGCATAATTATATCATATTGCTATGCGATGACATACTTTATTTTGCTTTGTATTGCTTTATTTAGCCATCCAGGTTCAGTGAAGTGCCATCACGAACCTTAGCCACCCGCGGCTATAAGCGGGAGGGACCCAGCCGTAGGCTGGGAGGGACGGAGCGCGAAGCGCGGAGGGTTTGTGTTGACACTTCACTGAACCCTGTTCATCACGAAATGTCGTTTAGAATATTATCTGAAAATCAAGGACTTTGTCTTGACCGAAAGTACCGGTGATGTTGGTGATGGCATTGTTGCGGGTCGTGAGCGGGGTTCGGGCGGACAACTCTACGGCGATGAGGTCGCCGGTGCGGATGTAGAGTAGCCTGGTAGCTTCCACGAGAGTGTCCTCGATCATATTCAAGGATGGGCGGTCGAAAGTGAAAAGCTCAACTTCATTTCTGAAGAGGCTGAATCGGCCATCTTCTTCCAGCCTTTGCGGCGAAAACATCGGCGTGGGCAGAAAGGATGTATGATCCAGACAGATGGCCTGGGCGTAACCTTCAGGGGTGCCGTCAAGCATATTCTCCGGGTAGAGGAGGACTCCGAAACCAACAGAGTCGTAGTATCTTGACGCGAATTTTCTGCCGACGCTTCGTCCCGGCTTCAGTACACGGGCGAAAAGTACCGGTGAGTATGTCAGCTCGTCCACGAACTCAGGAGGGTAGAAATCCTCATTGTCCTTCTCCCATGTCGTGTCCGGCCGCACGACGATCCTGCCGGTCGATGTCTTTACGATTATATTCATGAATCAATCTTGCGCGCTTGGTTGTCGGCGAGAAGGGGCGGGTCATTGTCGGGGCTTGCGACAAGCCCCCGGACGCCCTAGAAAAGCCTGCCGCCTCCGAATTTGTCCTTAAGACCGGCGATGGCGCTGTCGAACGCCTCACCCTCAAGAGGTTTGCTCATCTCTGCTTCACGAGCCTTCGCGGCCTCTTTCTTTTCCTTTTCGAATTTCTCTTTCAGACGCGCGAACTGCCGCTTGGTGTCCATAGTGAACTCACCGTTCTCTATCCATGCGAAGTAGGCCGGCTCTGTCTCATAGACCTCCCTTGCCGTGTGTCCCTTGTGCTTTCCGAAGCTGATTGTAGGCTCGTCATTTTTGCCGAGTATCAACCGGCCGGCATAGTCAACAGTACGTGGACGTCCGGCTACTCCGGCCAGAAACTCTACATCGTTCTTGAGCACCTGCTCGTGGTACTTTGTCGGTGTCTGGTACATATCGAGTTGTCCTTTCAGCACTTCGTAGGTGGCCATTGTGTCAGCCTCCGCGGAATGGGCGTTCTCGAAATCCTCCCCACCACAGTAGAATCTGTAAGCAGCCTTGAGGTTGCGCGGCTCCATGTAGTGGTAGATTGTCTGCACGTCTACCATCTGCTTGGAGTGTAGGTCAATGTCCGTGGCCTCAAGGGTCGCCTGTGCCTTGGCCTTGTTCTCCGGAGTGTTTCTCGGATCCGCAAGCCTGCGCATACAATAGGCACGCACTCTCTCAAGTTCCTCGGACAGCATAGGCAGGTCGAATTTGGTTGAGTTGTACCCAGCCAAATCGCTGTCCCTCAGCCAATCCACGACCTCTGCCGCAATCTCGATGAACTTCTTCTCGCCGGCGACATCCTCGTCCTTGATCCCGTTCACCTGACTGGCTTCGGGATTGATCGGATGCTGTTTGCGGAGAGTGTAGTCCCAAGGACAGACCCTCCAGGTCTTCACATCATGGTGTCCGTCAGGGAACACCTTGACAAAACTCAGTTCGACAATGCAGTCATTGACAATATTAAGCCCCGTGCTCTCAATGTCAAAGAAAAGCAGAGGCCTTTCAAGAGAAAGTTCCATAGCTTTGATTCTCCGAAGGTTAAACCATGATAGGCATCAGGATTCCGCAGATCTTTCCGCTCTCATCATCCTCTTCTGAAGGAATGATGAGGGCAGCCCTGCGCGCGTCGGCGAACTTCATCACGACTGTCTCGCAGCTCATGTTGGCGAGGATCTCCGTGAGGAATGTTGACTTGAATCCGATGGTCAGCTCGTCACCGCTGTAGTCGCAGTTGATCTTCTCGTAGGCTGCGATGGCAAAACCGAGATCCTGTGCGGTGATCTCCATCTGTCCCGGCTTGAGATCCAGCTTGATGTGGTTGGAAGCCTTGTTGGCGCAGACGGCCACACGCCTTACCGTGTTCAGGAACATCGCCCTGTCGATCTTCAGCACGCTTGGGTTGTTCTGTGGGATGACATCGCGGTACTTAGGGTACTTGCCGACAATCAGCCTGCACACCATGGTAGTCTTCCCGAAGGTGAAGAGGACGGTGCTGGAATCGAACGCGATCTCAACAGTTCCGTCGTCTTTCCCGAGGATGGACTTCAGGACGGCCGCCGGCTTCTTGTGAAGAATGAACGAGCATTTCTCCGGGGTCTTCACTTCCTTGGCCGTGTAGCAGATGAGCTTGTGCGAGTCTGAGGCCACGAGAGTGGTGGATTCCGGTCCGAAATCAAAGAATATTCCGTTCATCGCCGGCCTTATCTCGTCATCTGCCGTGGCGTAGATCGTGCTGTTTATGCCTTCTATCAGGCTTTCGGCCGGGAATTCAAGTTTCTCCGCGTCGTCGCTCGTCCCCTTGATCTCAGGATAGTCCTCGGCAGGAAAGAAAGGCAGCACGGAGTTGCCGCTGGCCCACTTGCACTCGATTGAGCTGTCGCTGGCGGTGCAGATCGCTACAGGCTGGTCAGGAAGTTCCTTGAGAAGGTCGATGATGTGCCTTGCGGGAACGGCGATCCTGCCTTCCTCTTCGGTGGTGTCCACTTCGATTTCAGTCCTGAGGGTGAGCTCCGAATCCGATGCGGTGACCTCAAGGATGTTGCCTTTGAGGTCAAACAGGAAGTTTTCCAGAATCGGAAGGGCGGACTTGGCCGGGATGGCCTTGGAGATGTCCATCAGTCCTTTCAGAAGCTCGGAGCTTGATACGTTGAGTTTCATATTCGTGTGTTTTTTAATTCATTGTTTTCCGGCCGCCGGAGGGTGGCCTCTGTAAAAGGCAAATATACGAATATTCCCTTAATATTATGGCATCATATTTGATTTTTTGCCTAAGGCTTCGGAAACACCATCCGAAGAGGTTTGGACATGAATATTTGTAAAATTCAATTAATATGTCAGAAATGAAAAAAGGTTTGTTAACAGTGGTGCTGTCAGTATTGTTCAGCGTGCTGGCGGCATACGGTGTCGTCAAGGCGGCCACCGTGAATGATGGAGACAATGTGACAAGTACAGAGAACGGAACGGTCACAAAGACTGTCAATCTGGCACAGTCGGACTATCCGGATCTGACTTACGCCGCGGAGGCTGCGGTTGATGCTGTTGTTTATGTGGAGGTGACGGTGACTCAGCAATATCAGATGACGGATCCGTTCTTCCGTTTCTTCTTTGGGGATGAAGGCCCTCAGACAAGAGAGCAGCAGGGAAGCGGCTCTGGAGTGATCATCCGTCCTGACGGCTACATCGTGACCAACAACCACGTGGTCGCCAACGCGACGAAGGTACAGGTCACCCTGAATAACAACAAGGTATATGACGCCAAGGTCATCGGTACTGACCCGGCTACGGATGTCGCTTTGATAAAGATTGACGCTCAGGGACTTCCGACGCTTCCGTTCGGGGATTCCGACCAGTTGAGGCTCGGTGAGTGGGTTTTGGCCGTGGGCAGTCCTCTTGGCTACCAGCTCAGGTCCACCATCACGGCAGGCATTGTCAGCGCCAAGGGACGTTCGATGGCGCACGATCCTCGTGAGAGAAACAATGGCGGAATCCAGATCGAGTCCTTCATACAGACCGACGCGGCTGTCAACCCTGGCAACTCCGGTGGCGCCCTTGTCAACAAGACCGGTGAGCTTGTCGGCATCAACACCGCTATTGTTTCACAGACGGGAGCATATTCGGGATATTCATTCGCTGTGCCGGTGAATATTGTGAAGAAGGTTGTAGAAGACCTGATTGACTTTGGGTCAGTGAAGAGAGCCGTTCTTGGAATCGCTATGTCTGATCTCAGCGAAGGTCTTGCCAAGAATCTGAAATATGATTCTGTCGATGATATGTTGAAAAAATTGAAACTTTCTTCTCCGGAAGGCGTATATATCAGAGAGGTTGCGAAAGGCAGCTCCGCTGACAAGGCCGGAATGAAGGAAGGGGATGTGATTGTGGCCATTGACGGAACCGATGTGAAGAGTGGCTCCGCAGTTCAGGTCAAGGTCAATACCTTCCATCCTGGTGACAAGGCTAAGGTCAAGATCATCCGTGACGGCAAGGAGAAGGAACTTGAGGTCACATTCCAGGGCAGCAGCACCGAGAACGGTACTGTGGTCGGTGACGGAGAGATCGCTTTCTTCGGCACGACTCTTAAGGAGGCTTCCAAGGAGACTCTTGCGAAGTTCGGTCTGAAGAAAGGTGTCGAGGTCACATCCGTCGGAAGCGGCAAGATGCTTGAGGCTGGCGCTTCAGAAGGAATGATCATCACCTATGTCAACGATCAGCCGGTCGGCACACCTCAGGATGTTTTGAACATCGCCAAGTCCGCAAAGAGGGCGGTTTATATCGAAGGTGTCACAGCCAACGGTAGAAAAGCCTTCTTCGGATTCAGTAAAGAGTAGTTGATGAAGGTTATAGGATAGTGTTTCCCTGACGGAAACGGCTCCGCGCCTTCCGTCAGGGAAATTTGTGTATTACAAGATATGAGGCAATTAAAGATTACAAAGTCAATCACCAACCGCGAGAACGCGTCCCTGGACAAGTACCTCCAGGAGATCGGCCGCGAGGAGTTGGTGTCTCCGGAAGAGGAGGTAGAGCTTTCCCAGAGAATCCGCAAGGGTGACCAGAAAGCTTTGGAGAAACTCACAAGGGCCAACCTTAGATTTGTGGTTTCTGTTGCGAAGCAGTATCAGAATCAGGGGCTTAGCCTTCCGGATTTGATTAATGAGGGTAACCTCGGCCTGATCAAGGCCGCCGAGAAATTCGACGAGACAAGAGGCTTCAAGTTCATTTCATACGCTGTGTGGTGGATCCGTCAGTCAATCCTTCAGGCTCTCGCCGAGCAGTCCAGGATCGTCAGGCTTCCGCTCAACCAGGTAGGATCCTTGAACAAGATCAACAAGGCTCTTTCACAGTTCGAGCAAAAGAACGAGAGAAGCCCTTCCAATGAGGAACTCTCCGAGATGATAGACATCCCGCAGGACAAGATCTCCGACACCCTCAGGGTGTCCGGAAGGCATGTGTCTGTGGATGCCCCGTTCGTAGAGGGCGAGGACAACAGCCTTCTGGATGTGATTCCTAACGACGACTCGCCGATGGCCGACAGAGGCCTTGTGAACGAGTCCCTCAGCACCGAGATCGAAAGGTCTCTCCAGATCCTGACGACCCGTGAGCGCGAGATCATCAAGTCGTTCTTCGGCATCGGCTGCCAGGAAATGACCCTTGAGGAGATCGGCGAGAGGCTTGACCTCACAAGAGAGAGAGTCCGCCAGATCAAGGAGAAGGCGATCCGCAAGCTAAAGAAACCATCCGCAAGCAAACTTCTTAAAACCTATCTCGGTTAATGACCCCGGAACTTTTTATCGCCTCTAAGGCTTCAGAAGCCATCAAGGCACTCTATAACGCCGACATCAAACCGTCGGCGCTTCAGGTCTCCGTCACAAGGAAGGAATTCACCGGAGACTTCACGCTCGTCGTCTTCCCGCTCCTGCGTCTGTCGCACTCCACTCCGGAGAACACGGGCAACGCCATCGGAGAATGGCTGAAGGCGAACGTACCGGAAATCTCTGAATATAACTGCGTCAAAGGTTTCCTTAACCTTCTGTTCTCCAATCTCTTCTGGAACGAACTTTTCGGAGAGATCGTTGCGGACAAGGACTTCGGTGACCTGCCGACGACCGGCAAGAACATCATGGTCGAGTTCTCGTCGCCGAACACCAACAAGCCTCTGCACCTCGGCCACATCAGGAACAACCTTCTGGGTGACTCGGTGTCAAGGCTTCTGAAGGCCAGCGGCAACAACGTGATCAAGACCACCCTTGTCAACGACAGGGGAGTGCACATCTGCAAGTCCATGCTTGCATGGCTGAAGGTCGGCAACGGCGCGACTCCGGAGTCCACGGGGATCAAGGGCGACCATCTTGTCGGGGATATGTACGTGGCTTTCAACGACATCTACAAGAAGGAAGTCGAGGAGTTGATTGCCGGGGGAATGGACGAGGAGACCGCCAAGAAGGAAGCCCCTTGCCTCAAGGAAGCCCATGAGATGCTCCAAAAATGGGAGGCCGGCGACAAGGAGGTCCGCGACCTTTGGGCCAGGATGAACGGCTGGGTGCTCAAGGGCTTCGACGAGTCCTACAAGGCTCTCGGAATCACTTTCGACAAGGTTTACTACGAGTCCCAGACCTATCTTCTTGGTAAGGAGTTGGTTCAGAAGGGACTGGATAAGGGCGTGTTCGTGAAGGATCCGGACGGCTCCGTCTGGTGCGACCTCACGGCCGACGGACTTGACAGGAAACTGCTCATCCGTTCTGACGGAACGTCGGTTTACATCACCCAGGATCTGGGAACGGCCGAAAGGCGTTTCGCTGAATATCACCTTGACTCTCACGTCTATGTGGTCGGCAACGAGCAGAACTACCACTTCCAGGTGTTGAAACTGATCCTCAAGAAGTTGGGATTCGAATGGTCCGACAACATATTCCATCTTTCCTACGGAATGGTCGAGCTGCCTGAGGGCAAGATGAAGTCCCGCGAGGGAACAGTTGTGGATGCCGATGACCTCATCCAGAAGATGTACGAGGAGGCGAGAGCCACTTCCGACGAGTCCGGCAAGCTGGCCGACATGAGCGAGGAGGACAAGGCGAAGCTCTATCACATGATAGGTCTCGGCGCCCTTAAGTACTTCATCATCAAAGTCGATCCGAAGAAAACGATGCTCTTCAACCCGAAGGAGTCCATCGACTTCAACGGCAACACCGGTCCGTTCATCCAGTACACCCACGCCCGCATCCGCTCCATCCTGCGCAAGGCCGCTGAGAAGGGCATTGAATATGCCGCCTCTCCTCTGCCGAAGGTGGAGCTCAGCGCCAAGGAGATCCGTTTGATAAAGCTGCTGAACACATTCCCGGCTAAGATCGCCGAAGGCGCGCAGGCATATTCACCGGCCGTCATCGCCAACTATGCCTACGACCTCGCCAAGGAGTTCAACCAGTACTACCACGACACGCCGATCCTCAAGGAGGAGAACGAGGATGTGCTCAAGATGCGCCTGGTGCTGATCGACACGCTTTCCGCCGTCCTACGCAAGGCGATGGGCATCCTTGGAATCGAACTTCCTGAGAGAATGTAGGAATATCCAGATGTCCGAAACGGATTATATGTTCCCGACCTCCAAAAAGGAGGTTGAAGCCTTAGGGTGGGACTACATCGACATCATCCTGTTCACGGGTGACGCCTTTGTGGACCACCCTTCTTTCGGCACGGCCTGCATCGCCCGCTGGCTTCAGCATTTCGGCTACCGGGTCGCTGTCGTTCCGCAGCCTAACTGGAGGGATGACCTCAGGGATTTTAAGAAGTTAGGCGCTCCGAGGCTCTATTTCGGAGTGAACGCCGGGGCGATGGATTCGATGGTGAACCATTACACTGCCGGCAAGCGTCTCCGTCACGACGACGCCTACACTCCGGAAGGAAAGGCCGGACAGAGGCCGGATTATGCGGTCAGCGTCTACACGAACATATTAAAGGATCTTTATCCCGATGTGCCGGTCGTCATCGGCGGTGTCGAGGCTTCGCTGCGCCGTCTTACTCACTATGACTACTGGAAGGATGAGCTCGTTCCATCGATCCTCAAATGGTGCAAGGCTGACTATCTCTGTTACGGGATGGGGGAGAAGCCTATGATCGAGCTGACGAGAGCCATAGAGGCACAGAGGAATATTCATGAGATCCATAAGATCCCGCAGATCGCCTTTCTGATGAGCGGGAAATGGAAGGTCAAGGAACCGTTGGTGCTCCATTCGTTCGAGGAGTGCAAACGGGACAAAAAAGCGTTCGCCGAGAACTTTCATCTGATTGAGACTCATGCTAATATGATGCATCCTGCGACGATCATCGAACCTGTCGGAAACGGCTACGTGCAGATCAATCCGCCATATTCACCGTCCACGACCGAGGAGATGGACTCGTTTTGGGACCTGCCTTTCACCAAGTTGCCGCATCCGCGCTATAAGGGGAAGAGGATTCCGGCCTACGACATGATCAAGGATTCCATCATCACACACCGGGGGTGCTTCGGAGGGTGTAATTTCTGCACCATCGCCGCGCATCAGGGGAAGTTCATCCAGTCCCGTTCGCAGGCTTCGATTCTGGCAGAGGTTAAGAAATTGGCCGGGATGCCGGGCTTTGCCGGGAATATCTCCGACCTTGGCGCCCCGACCGCCAACATGTACGGAATGAGGGGGAAAAATCCGGATCTCTGCGACAAATGCCGAAGGAAATCGTGCCTCTTCCCAGCTCCTTGTCCGAACATGAACCGGTCTCACAAACAAATACTTGAGCTTTATCGCAAGGTGGATGCTGTGCCGGGTATCCGTCATTCCTACATCGGCAGCGGCATCCGTTACGACCTCTTCCTCGATGAGAATGGTTTTGTGGACGAGACATCCAAGCCTTATCTCAAGACTTTGATTCTTGACCACACATCCGGGCGTATGAAAGTCGCTCCGGAACACACGGAGGACAAGGTTCTTCAGTACATCGCCAAGCCTTCGTTCAAACTGTTCGAGAGACTCCGCTATGAGTTTGACAAGATCTGCGCGCAGAATGGCCGCCGCACCGGTATCGTTCCGTACTTCATCTCCTCCCACCCGGGCTGCACGATGAAGGACATGGAGAATCTGTCGAAGAATCCGGCTTTGAAAGGAATATACATGGATCAGGTGCAGGATTTCACCCCTACTCCGATGACCACATCTTCTGTCATGTACTACACCGGAATCGATCCCCGAAACATGAGACCGGTGTTCGTAGAGCGCGATCCGGAGAAGAAGAAGAGGCAGAAATCATTTTTTTTCAGAAAATAGTTTGCCGATTGCTTCTCAATTCGGAAAAATGTCTTAATATTGCACCCGAAAACGATGCGGTCGCTTAATTTCCGGTGTTTTGCGGGAAGGCTGGCCGGATGGATGGGCAGTCATCAGTGGTTTTGATTGTTTTCGTGATGTGTGAGTAATTGCCTGCTCACGTAATTGATAAGAACTTTTTTATTTGGTTTATAAATGCAATACTTCGGTAAAAATTTACCGTACTAAAAAGTTAAATAATGGAAGCCGGGTG
>ENA-UONW01003558-UONW01003558.1-human-gut-metagenome-genome-assembly--contig:-CS52-NODE-3558-length-12710-cov-16.360332_pt1 | contig 12710 bp, 8 predicted proteins | sample MGYA00242463_ERZ724010 | MGnify/ENA metagenome assembly ERZ724010 | reverse complement strand
GCCAGACGCTTCCACCGCAGGCGGCGGGCTGGTGCGTGGGCCGGAGTCGCGGGGGACTGGGCGGCCGGTGCCGTGTGGAGGCGGCGGGCGGTAATGAGGTAACCCATCACGTGGCGCACGTCGTCAAACTGCGGCTGCTGCCCCTGGGGTGAGGCCAGAAAGCGGCACAGCTCGCGCTCCTCGTCCGGCGTGGTTTGGGCGGCAAAGTAGCGCTCGGTCAGTTGCTCCCAGTAGGAGAGGTCGGAAGATGTGGTGTGATGGCTCATGGCGTTTGGGTTTTAAAATAGTTTCGGATGGTTTGTCGGGCGCGCGACAGTTGCATTCTGACGGCCGTCGGCTGCATGTGTAGGCTTTGGGCTATGCTGCTGAAGTCCTCGCCCCGGTATTCGTGGCGGTGGAGGATGTCGCGCTGCAGGGGCGTGAGGCATTGCTCTACGGCCGATTCCAGTTGCCTGAACCGCTCCTCCTGCCGCTGCGTCTCGCCCTCGGGGTCGGCGGGGTCGGCATCGCGGCCCTCGTCGAGGCTGACCTGCGGCCGTCGCTCGCGCTCCCGCAGGTGGTCAATGGAGAGGTGGCGCACGGTGGTGGTCAGCAGGGCTTCGGCCTCGTGCGGCGGCTTGTCGGAGGCGGTTGGCTTCACCCACAGCTTGCAAAAGGCATCCTGCAATACGTCCTCGGCCTCGTCGGTGCTGCCCAACAGTTGCGTAGCCAGCCTGCGCAGGCGCAGGTGAATACGTTGGTAGGCGGAAAGTAAGGTAGGCTCACTCATGGCTGTGGGGTAATGGTTCTCTCTCTTTGTGGACCGCTCCGTGGCCGACAGGCGGGCTGCCGGCGGCGGACTTTGGTCCGGTGTTCAATAGGTAAACGCCGGGATGCGGCATTTGTAACATGAAAAGAAAAAAATTTTTTCTCTTTTTTCCAATTTCCTTGCCGGACGGGGGTGTACGGCCGACGGAAGACCGGCGGACATTGCGGCGTCGGAAAACTCCGCGGCTCGGAAAAAAAACTCCGAGCCGCGGAAAAAATTTTCCGAGCCGCCGAAGATTTTTTCCGAGCCGCGGAAAATTTTTCAGGTCCGACCTTGTTTCCGCTCCGCCGTCCGCGCGGCATCGGGGGCGGCGGCTCCGCAGGGCGGGCCTGGGGTGCGGCCTCTTTTCCTCCCCTCATCCGTCAGGGCTATCCGGCCACCCGGAATTTAGAGGCAAAAAAGAAGCGCGGCAAACTCTTTTCGGTGTCGAAAAAAGTCTGCCGCGCAGTATGATGTGGCGTCGGGATGCCGCCCTCAGGCGGCCCGCCGACGGATTAGGCTTGCTGAGCTACCACCTTGCTCTCCTTGCGGTCGCGCTTGTTGAGCGTGAGGTAAGCAATAGGAGCGGCCAGGAAGATAGAAGACAGGGTACCGAAGATGACACCCAGAATCATGGCGAAGGAGAAGGCGCGGATGCTGTCGCCACCCAACACGAGGATGACAATCAGTACCAGCACGGTGGTGGACGACGTCATGATGGTACGGGTCAGCGTGTGGTTCAGGGCCTCGTTGAAGAGCACCTTGCGGTCGCGGTTCGGGTAGAGGCGGATGTACTCACGGATACGGTCGAAGACTACCACCTTATCGTTAATAGAGTAACCGATGACGGTCAGCACGGCACCGATGAAGGTCTGGTCTACTTCGAGCGAGATGGGCAGCCAGCCCCAGCAGAGGGAGAACATACCCAGGATGAAGAGCGTATCGATGGCCAGTGAAATCACACTACCTACTGAGAAGGCTACGTTGCGGAAGCGAATCAGGATGTAGATGAAGATGGCGGCCAGTGAGAAGATGACGCTGATGATGGCGCCGCGGGTCATGTCGGCAGCTACCGACGGACCTACCTTCTGTGAGGAGATGATGGAGCCTCCGGCACGGTTGTCGCGGTCGATGAAGGTGTCGTAGTTGGCGGTGATGAAGCCTCCCTCGTGCAGGGCGTCGTAGATGAAGCGCTCTACGTCGCGGTCAATGGTAGGCTCGTCGTCGTTGATGCGGTAGTTGGTGGTCAGACGCAGCGTGCGGCCGTCGGTACCGATGGCCAGGGCTGATACGTTGGCGTTGTGGTCGGCAGCCTTAACCTTGGCAGCCAGGGCCTTGCCTACTTCCTCGGGCACTACATTCTTCTCAAATTGTACGACGAAGTTGCGGCCGCCGGTAAAGTCAATACCCTTGGAGAGTCCGCGCAGCGAGAGACCGCCGATGCAGATGAGGACGATGATGCCGAATACGGTGAACGAAACCTTGGCCTTCTGCATGAACTGGATGTTCTTGCCCTCGAGGAAGCCGCGTGACAGCTTGGTGTTGAAGGTGAGGTTCTGCCATTTGTCCTTGTTGAGGAAGTGTTCGTAAACGATACGGGTCATCCATACGGCGGTAAAGAACGAAGCGCAGATACCGATACCCAGTGTGGTGGCGAAACCGCGGATAGGTCCTGTACCGAACTCAAACAGGATGATGGCCGTGATGATGGAGGTCAGGTTGGAGTCGAAAATGGCCGAGAAGGCGTTGCCGTAACCGTCGGCAATGGCCTGGCGGATGTTCTTGCCGGCGCGCAGCTCCTCTTTGGTACGTTCGTAAATCAGCACGTTAGCGTCGACGGCCATACCCAGCGACAACACCATACCGGCAATACCGGACATGGTCAGTGCGGCCTGGAAGGACGTCAGAATACCAAAGGTGAAGAAGAAGTTCAGAATCATGGCGCCGTTAGCCACCATACCCGGAATGAAGCCGTAGACGATGCACATGAAAATCATCAACAGCACGAAGGCTACGATACAAGCCGTGAAACCGGCCTGGATGGAAGCGGCACCCAGTGACGGGCCCACCATTTCGCTCTGTACGATTTTGGCCGGGGCCGGCATCTTACCGCTCTTGAGCACGTTGGCCAGGTCCTTGGTGTCCTCTGCCGTGAAGTTACCGGTAATCTGTGAGATACCGCCGGTAATTTCGTTCTGGATGGTCGGGGCGCTGTATACGTTGTTGTCCAATACGATGGCTACGGGGCGCTTGAGGTTGTTGCGCGTTACCTGAGCCCACTCGCGTGAACCCTGAGAGTTCATGGTCATGGAAACGCAGGGGCGGTGGAACTGGTCGTACTCGTCCTTGGCGTCCGATACGACGTCGCCGCCCAGGGCGGGCTTGCCGTTGGTGGACTTCAGGGCGTAGAGCTCAAAGTAGCCTTTGGGCATGCCCTGTTCGGTAAGGGGCTTCACACTCCAGGCCAGTACGAGGTCAGAGGGAAGGATGCCCTTGGCCGTTTCGGAGTGGAGCATGGCGTTGATGGCCGCCGTATCGCGGGCCTGGGCAATACCCAGCACGCAGTTGTCGGGGCGGGTGAGCTGCTGGTTGAGCAGGGCAAGCAGCGGGTGCTCAGCCTTGAGCTTTTCAATCTGTGCGTTGTTGCTGCTGGTCTGAGCCTGCTGGGCGCCTTTCTTGAAGGACGAGAGGTCGGTCTTGCCGGCAGCCTTGGGGGCAGCAGCGGTCTTGGTGGAGTCGGTCTTGGCAGAGTCGGCCGTGGAGGTCTTGCCCTTTTTGAGGTCGGCCAGACGGCTGTCGAGCGAGTTGAGGGAGGCACCTACTTCGCTGAGCAGGTAAGTTTCCCAGAATTCCAGGTTGGCGCTACCCTGCAGCAGTTTCTCTACACGGGCGGGGTCCTTGACACCCGGCATTTCCACCATAATCTGACCCAGCTGGCCTTTGCCTTCGAGGGTCTGGATGTTGGGCTGAACCACACCGAACTGGTCGATACGCGTGCGGAGCACTTCGAAAGAGTTGCCTACGGCAGCCTTTACCTGCTCGTTAAGCACGGCCTTCACCTGCTCGTCGGTGCTTGAAGGGGTGATGTTGTTGTCGCCCAGACGTGCGGCGAAAATGCCGCCCAGCTGGTTCATACCGGCCAGCTGCTGGTAGTTTTTCACAAACAGGTCTACAAAGTCACCGTTGCCCTGAGCAGCCTCTTTCTTGGCGTCGGCAATGGCCTTGGCTACGTTGGGGTTGGTGGCGTTGTCACCGGCCAGCGTTTTCACTACGTCGGGCACGGAAACTTCCAGAATGACGTTCATACCGCCTTTCAGGTCAAGGCCTAAACTGATTTGGAGCTCCTGGCAGCGTTTCAGCGTATAGCCGAGCCAAACTTTCTCGTTCTGCATAGAGTCGAGATAGGTTTTGCCTTGTTCACCCATGGCAGCAGCCTTGTTCTCGTAGTGACTGGTCACCGCCGAGAAGGAAAGGTAGAAAAGGCAAATCAGGGTAAGTAATACCGCGATGATTTTTACGAATCCTTTGTTTTGCATTTTTTAGATGGTTATTTATTTTTGTTTTTGATTTTTCTCGTTTTGAAGGCTATTAAAAACGTGCAAATATAGTTATTTTTTTCTTAGTTATCAGATTTTTGGGCTTATTTATTATTTTAACACCGCCGGACACTGGGCCCGGCGGTGCTGATGGGGTAAAAAAGGGAATGGTGACGGCTCGACAGAGTCGCTTGGAGCGGTTGTTTACTTGCCGTACACCACGCTGTAAATCTTTTCGGTGGCGCCGGCGCTGGTGTGAATGTAGTCGGCGCTGGCGGCGCTGGCCTTGCGCAGCGCTTCGGGATGGGTGAGCAGGTGGTCGACGGTGGTGTTGAAGTCGGCTGCGTTTTTCACTTCGAAGCAGCCGCCGTTGGCCAGCAGGTCGTTGGCCTCCATGAACTTGTGGTGGTTGGGCCCGATGATGACGGGCACGCCGTAGACGGCGGCTTCGGGCACGTTGTGGATGCCTACGCCGAATCCGCCGCCCACGTAGGCAATCTGTGCGTAGCGGTAGATGGCGGACAGCAGACCGTAGCAGTCAATCAGCAGGCAATCCGCCTCCTGAGGCTGCTCTTTCAGTTGTGAGTAGCGCACGGTGGGGCGCTGCAGCTTACTCTCAATCTGCTGCAGGTGTTCGGGGCTGACCACGTGGGGCGCCATGATGAGCTTAAGCTCCGGATGCTGGTTGAAGTAACTGATAATCAGGTCTTCGTCGGGCGGCCACGTGCTGCCGGCCACCATTACGAAGGGAGCGCCCTTGACCATTTGTTCCACCTCGGGCAGAGGCTTGGCCTGCTCCATGATGGAGACCACGCGGTCCATGCGCGTGTCGCCCACCACGGTGGTGTGGGTGATGCCCAATCGGTCGGCCAGTAACCGGCGGGAATATTCGTTCTGCACAAACAGGTGGGTCATGCGCTTCAGCACGCGGGCGTAGCGCCGGCCGTAGCTGCGGAAGAAGATTTGCTCGGGGCGGAAAATGCTCGATACGCTGTAGCACGGAATGCCCTTGTGGTAGAGCACGTCGATATAGTTGCGCCAGAACTCGTATTTGATGAAAAAGGCCGTTTCGGGGTGGGCCAGCCGCACGAACTTGCGGGCGTTGAGCGGCGTGTCAAAAGGCAGGTAGCACACCACGTCGGCCCCGTCGTAGTCCTTGCGCACCTCGTAGCCCGAAGGCGAGAAGAAGGTGAGCAGGATTTTCTTTTCGGGGTGTTCGCGGCGCATGCGTTCCATGAGCGGGCGCCCCTGCTCGAATTCGCCCAGCGAGGCGGCGTGAAACCACACGTAGCGGGCGTCGGGCCGGATTTCGCGGCGGAGTATTTTCCAGGTGTTGCGGTGGCCGCGCATCATCAGCCGGGCTTTCCGGTTGAAAAGGGTGGCCAGGCGCACCATGAACATGTACAGATAGATGGCTAATGAATACATAAACGCAGGGTTTCGGAGGGGCGTATAGGCAGAAATTAGCGGTTATCCCAGCACCTCGATGGCGCGGCGGGTGCGGCGCAGGGTCTCTTCCTTGCCCAGGAAGGCCGAGATGTCAAACATGTGCGGGCCTTTTCCCTCGCCCACCAGGGCCAGACGCCAGGCGTTCATGATGTCGCCCGTGCGGTATCCCTTGTCCTCAATCCATTTCATCACCTGAGCCTCCTGGTTCTCGAGCGAGAAGTCGTCGAGTTGCTCCAGGAAGTCGCACAGCTCACTGAGCTGCGTGTGGCTGTTTTCCTTCCAGCGCTTGCGGGTGGTCTTTTCGTCATAGCTCTCGGGAGCCACGAAGAAGAACTTGCACAGCGGCCAGAGCTCCTTGATGAAGTTGACGCGGCTCTTCATCATGCCCACTACGGCCGTCACGCGGTCCATGGGGGCCTCAATGCCGTTTTGGCGCAGGATGCGGTCGAAGTCGGGGGCCAGCTCGGTGTCGGTTTTCTTGAGGATGTATTCGTGGTTGAACCAGGTGCCTTTTACGTAGTCAAAGCGGGCGCCGGCCTTGCTGCATTTTTCCAGGTCGAACTGGTCAATGAGTTCCTGCATCGACAGGATTTCCTGGTCGGTTCCGGGGTTCCAGCCCAAAAGGGCCAGGAAATTGACTACGGCTTCGGGCAGATAGCCGCTCTCGCGGTAGCCGCTTGAGCGCTCGCCGGTCTTGGGGTCGGTCCATTCCAGCGGGAACACCGGGAAGCCCAGACGGTCGCCGTCGCGCTTGGAGAGCTTGCCCTTGCCGTCGGGCTTGAGCAGCAGCGGCAGGTGGGCAAAGCGGGGCATGCTGTCCTCCCAGCCAAAGGCGCGGTAGAGCAGCACGTGGAGCGGAGCCGACGGCAGCCACTCCTCGCCGCGGATGACGTGGGTGATTTCCATGAGATGGTCGTCCACAATGTTGGCCAGGTGATAGGTGGGCAGCTCGTCGGCGCTCTTGTAGAGCACCTTGTCGTCAAGGATGGACGAGTTGATGACCACGTCGCCGCGGATGATGTCGTTGACGTGGACGTCCTCGTTCGGCTCAATCTTGAAGCGCACCACATACTGTACGCCGCTGTCAATGAGGCGCTGCGTCTCCTCCTCACCCAGGGTGAGCGAGTTGCGCATCATGCTGCGGGTGTGGGCGTCGTACTGGAAGTTCTTGATTTCGTTGCGCTTGGCTTCGAGCTCTTCGGGCGTGTCAAACGCGATGTAGGCCTTGCCGGCGTCGAGCAGCTGCTTGACGTATTTCTTGTAGATTTCACGGCGCTCCGACTGGCGGTACGGACCTTTGTCGCCGCCAAAGCTCACGCCCTCGTCAAACGTGATGCCCAGCCATTTGAAGGCTTCTATGATGTATTCCTCAGCGCCCGGCACAAAGCGGTGGCTGTCGGTGTCTTCAATGCGGAAAATCAGTTTACCGCCGTGCTGGCGGGCAAACAAAAAGTTATAAAGGGCGGTACGCACGCCGCCAATGTGCAACGGACCTGTGGGGCTCGGTGCAAAACGAACTCTTACCTGGCTCATATCCGGATAGTTTGTGTATGTTTTTTATTTTCGAGTGCAAAGTTACTTTAAGACAGTGGCGTGGCAAAGCAAAAGCGCAAGTTTTTGGCCCGTAGGCCCCTGCGGCCCGTGCTTGGGGCGTGGGGGGACTGACGGCGGCTCCTTTTGCGCCCCGCCGCCTGCGGGCACAAAAAAAGAAAGAGCGAGGTGACTGACCTTTCGCTCTTTCTCTTTTTTTGTTTTGCTTTTTGCCGAAGCGCAGGGCTTACTTACGCAGACCCAACTTCTTGACAATGGCACGGTAGCGCTCAATGTCTTTGTTCTTCAGGTAGTTGAGCAGCGCGCGGCGCTTACCTACCATACATACCAAGGCCCTTTCAGTTGTATTATCTTTACGGTTGGCCTTCATGTGCTCCGTCAAATGGGAAATACGGTATGAAAACAAGGCAATCTGGCTCTCAGCGGAACCAGTATCCACGTTAGACTTTCCGTACTGTCCAAAGATTTCCTTCTTCTTTGCAGAATCTAAATACATAATGTGAAAATTAAAAAAATGTTTTGTGCTTGTTAGCGGCTGCAAAGTTAGGCAAATTATTTTAGAATCAAGCGTTTAATCCTGAAAAATTTTCTTGCCTTTAGGGAATTTCCGTTCGGATGGGCTGTTTCTCCTCGTTCCTGACGGGTTCGTCCGGACCGTAAACGGCCTTCTTGAAGTCATCGGGCGAGTAGCGCACGGCGTCCTTGGTCAGCTCCGGCACGTTGTAGCTCTTCATGAGCAGCAGGTTGGTTTCGGGGTCTTCCTGTGGCAGCATGAACGCGCGGTGGGCGCGGCCCTGGCGGTCGAAGTAGGCAATGTAGGGACGGGTATATGAGCCGTCGTCGCGGCGTGAGCTGAACACGATCCAGCGCCCGTTGCTGCTCCACGTGTGGTAGCTGTCAACGTCGGGGCTGTTGGCCTCGGTCAGCGGGTAGATGCGGCCCGTCTGCAGGTCCTTTACGTAAAGGTCGGACGATTTGTGCCAGATGTGGAACTGTCCGAAGTCGCCCAGCGTAAAGAGCAGGTAGCGCCCGTCGGGGCTGACGCGCGGCACGCTGGCACTCTTGTGCATGGCTACGCAGTTGACCACCAGCTGCGGGTTGCTGAAGGTTTGTGTGCGCTCGTCGAAGTCAATGCTCATGATGTTGTAGCGCAGGCTGTCGTAGCGGTTGACGATGGCTTTGCCGTGCAGCGAGTCGGGCAGGGTCTTCAGCTCCGGCAGTGTGCCGGCGCAGTAGTACACCTTGCGGCCGTCGGGGCTCCAGCACGGAAAGTTTTCCAGTGTGTTCGGCGTCTTGATGATGTTGCGCAGCGTGTTGTGGTCCACGTCGTAGAAAATCAGGTCCGAGCCCTCGTCTAGCACCTCAATCTTCTGCTTGTCGAGGGTGTGGAACACCTGGCCCGTCTGGTTGGTGGAAAAGACGAGCAGGTTTTTCGTGGGGTGCCACGAGGGGTAGACGGCGGCGCCCAGTATCGAGTCGCCCTTCATGGCCAGGCGGCGTATCTTGCCGTTTTCGGCCAGAATGGTGCCGCCGTGGTTGCCGCGCACGTGGAAGAGCATGCGGGCGGTGCTGTAGTTCTGGTAGTTGTGGCAGTTTACGCAGTGGTTGTCCTCCTGCTTCGGGGCGCGGTTGTTCTCGTAGATGGTCTGCACCTGGAAGTTGGTCAGGTTGCGTTGGTAGAGGCCCACCTGGCGGTAGATTTCGTAGCCCGGCTCAATGAGACGGTACGACAGGTAGGGGTCGATGTCCTCCTGGGCCACGTGGAGCTTGTACGCGGGGTAGCGCTGCCACGTGCCGTCGGTTTCGGCATACACCGTCACCTTGATGTCGCCGCCGCGGGCCGCACGCGTCAGGGCGCGCCACTCGGTGGTGTCAATTTCTATCTTTCCGTCCTCCCGTCCGGCCACCACTTGACGGCCCTTGGCCTCAAAGGTGGCCACGTAGTTGTCCGCCGCGTTGCGCACCATGAAGTTGAGCGGGGCAATGTTGGGCGGCAGCGTCACGTCGCGGTAGTCGGGATACATTTGCAGTGCGGCTGTGGCCGGCTGGCTTTCGGTGGGCACTACGGCCTCCTGCTTGCAGGCCGTCAGCAGGCCGGCCAGCAGCAGACCGAAGATGAGGTGTCGGGGTGAAATGTGCTTCATCATCAGTTTACGCCTCCTTTCTGGTTGGTTGATGCCTTGGGGGCATCTTCCGGAAGATTTTCAAAGAAATAATAGAATGGGTAATAGTTCTCGTATTCGTCGCGGAGCGCTTCGCCCGTTTTCTTGCGGTCCTCCACGCCCAGCTGGGCCACGCGCGCCAGGAACTCCTGCAGGCGCATCTGCGTGAACTGGCTGATGGGGTGCAGCTTCAGCACTTCGGGGTGTTGCAGAGACATGATGGCCAGGGCGTCTTCAACCGGCTGCGGCAGCTGCTGTCCGCGCATGAAGGCTACGCGCTGGGCCAGTTGGGGCAGGGCTTTGGCGTAGAGGCAGGCGGCGTATGACAGGCGCATGGCCTGCAGCACGCGGGCCGAGTTGATTTCGGTATAGTAGCCCAGGAAGAGCGGTTGCTTGTAGAACTGCTCAAAACTGTCTCTCATGGGGCGCAGGTCGTAGGCCAGTTTCAGTTCGGGATAGTCCGCCAGCTTTTCGGGGTGTTGCATCAGCGGCTCGTATTTCTCGATAAAGGCCCCCTCAAACGGCTGCTGGCGCAGCATGCGGAAGTAGCGCTCGGCCAGGGGCTTCTCGCCGTTGAGCACGGCGCACAGGGCCATCTGCTTGATGGTGATGACCGACGGTCCGTCGCCCACAAAGCTCGTCATGGCTTCCTGATAGGCGGGATTGATGAGCCCGGAGTAGAAGTTGAGGTCGCCGGTGTAGAGCTCGGCACCGTTCAGATGTTCGCCGGCCCGGTTGTCAATGGACACCTTGGGGTAGTGGAAATGAATGGCAAAGAGGTCGTCGGGCAGGCGGTCCAGCTGCATCAGTCCCAGGGCGTAGTAGGCCGCCACGCCGCGGTCGGGCTGACGGGCCTCCAGGCCGCAGCGGCGCATGCCCTCCCAGTTGCGCTGCTCCAGCATGCGCTGCATGGTGCAGACGAGGCGCGTGTTCTGTTGCGGCACGGCCTGCGCGTAGCCAAACAGTCCGATGGTCAGCACCAGTGCGGCCACCAGACCCAGGGCGCGGCCGGCCGGCGTGTCGTCGTCGCTGCCGCGCAGGGAACACTTCAGGTGCTGCCTCGTGATGAGCCGAATGGCCAGGGCCACCACGGCCAGCACCACGAGCATCACCAGCGGGAGCGTGAACACGATGGACGGCTCCGACTGGTAGTAGAGGTTGTAGTTCAGATACATAAAGTAGGCCACCGGCGCAAAGGCCACCAGATTGCCGGCCCAGCGGGCGCGCGGCGGCAGGCGCAGAATGTAGACCAGCAGGCGGCCCGAGAGGGTGAGCATCAGGGCCAGCAGTGCACCGCCCAGTGCCGGATAGTGGAACGTGGTGAGCAGCATGCGCCCCGTGGCCATGAGCCAGCCCATGGGCTGCTGCAGCAGGAAGTGCATCAGCGTGGCGTCAAAGGCAAAGTAGCTGTACTGATTGGCCATGTAGAACACGTCGCCGTAGTAGCAGCTGCAGAAGAACCACAGCAGGGCAAACGTGACAATGTAGCTCGAAAAGCGGGGCAGCTTGATGTGCTTTCGCGGCTTGGCCGCACTCGCAGGGTGCGGAGTACGCGCGGAGGCTGCGGCCGCCGTGGAGCGTGGTTTTCTTTTTTGTGACATGTATGCGGTTTCTTTTTAAGGTTATTTTTTTCGTCATGCAGGGGGCCGGGCGGCGCACCGTCCTTTCCGAAAACAAAGGTACTGAAAGTTTTTGAAAAAATCGTGCCCTCCGTTCCGTTTGTGTCCCGCAGGGGGCGGAGCGGAGGGTGTGGTTGTGGCGCATACCCTTGGTGGCAGGCTTGTAGCTGGTGGCGTGGGGTAGGACCTCGGCCTTGCAGGATGTGCTTCCCGTGGCAGCGTATCGTGAGAGGAAGTACTGGGCTTTTACAAGGTCGGACCCAAAAAATCCGGCAAGTCGCCGAAAAAATTTTCCGAGCCGCCGAAAATAAATTCCGAGCCGCCGAGTCTTTTTTCCGAGCCGCGGAAAATTTTTTAGGTCCGACCTTGTTCGGGCGGCCTGCCTGTTTGTATTTTTTTGCAGGGCGTTCCGTCGGGCAGAGGCTCGTCCTGCCCCCGGCTTAGTGCCAGGCCTTGAGGTTGGCCGTCTTTTCGAGGCGCGTTTCCAGGTCGCGGTTCAGGTTGACGTAGAAGTTGATGCCCGTCATCTCCTCAATTTCATCCACGGTGTGGGCGGCCTCCTCCATGGTCTGGCGGGCCGACGAGTTGCGGTAGTAGAAGCCGATGGCCTTTTCGTGGCCCTTGCGCAGCGAGAGTACTACCTTGAAGAAGCCGTCGGGCACGCTGATGGTGTGGTCGCGCCCGATGGTGCGGTGTTTCTTGCCCGACTCGAACACGGGGCCGCACACAATGTACACGCAGCCCTCGGCTTTGGCCCAGCGGCGGCAAGCCTTTTCGAGCGTGGCCCAGCTGCCGCGGTTGAGCTGCGGGTTTTGCGGGCAGATGTTGCTCATGTAGAAGCACTCGCGCATGGCCTGCTCGCTCCATTTCATGTCGGCCGACGGGCACTGGTGGCCGCGGTCGTAGCCGCTGCGCGTGTAGTCGGCGGTGGTCACCTGCTGCGGTTGCGGCAGCAGCGGGTCGGGCTGGAAGTCGTCGGAGCGCGAGGTGGTGCCCTCCGTTTCGGCGCCCGTCAGTTCCCAGGCCACCCAGTTGGGCTGCATGTAGGTGCGGTTGAAGGAGAGCGTAAAGCCGGTGTGGCTGACGATGCGCTCGTTGACGCCGTGTCCGATGCGGGCGGGCTGCTCAATGAGGCGCCGGTTCCCGCTCTTCTGCGCCGGCGCTGCGTCGGCTGTTTCCTGCCCGGCGCTGCGCGCTGCGTCAGCCTCGCCGTCGGTGGTATGGTCCGTATAAGTCGCAGTGGCTTCCTCCGTCTGTCGGTGGGCAGTGGTATCGGCGGTGTGGCTCTGCCTGAGACTGATGCCGGAGGCGCCGGCCAGCACGATAATCAGGCCGGCTACCCATTTTAAAGTGGTTCGTTTCATGAGGTCGTGTCTTTATGTCCTTTGGCCTTTGGGCGCTTTCGTTCCGTCCCGCGAGGGGGTGGGCGGAGGGTGGCCGCCGTTTTGGCCGCTGCGGCCCGGCTGGCGTAAACCTGCCCGCAGGGGGCAAAAAAAGAAGCCCTTCCGTTGTAAAAACTGGAGGGCTTCTCAAAATTTATTGCTGTGCTCGAAGCGGGACTCGAACCCGCACAGCCATTACTGGCCAAGGGATTTTAAGTCCCTCG
>ENA-UONW01003555-UONW01003555.1-human-gut-metagenome-genome-assembly--contig:-CS52-NODE-3555-length-12720-cov-10.036715_pt1 | contig 12720 bp, 11 predicted proteins | sample MGYA00242463_ERZ724010 | MGnify/ENA metagenome assembly ERZ724010 | reverse complement strand
AAGCAAAAAGGGAGGAAAAAACCTCCCTTTTTTCATTTCCGACAATCAATAGTTAAACATTAAAGTTGCGTTTCCGTTAAATGTATAATCACTACCATCATGACTCATTTTTAAATGCTCAAATCTGATAGTTATTTCGCTTTCATTGGGATTGACATTAGTTACTATAGCCTTTCCTGAATTATACTTAAAGGCATCCTCCAAATCGATAATGCTACCATCTTCTTCTTCGTTTAGCGGTGTTAATGCCAAATTCATTGTGGAAAAATCATCGCCTACTTGAGGACCGGTTACATTTCTATATGAGAAAGTATAATATTCCACATTTATAACTCCATTACTTTCATTATCTACAGCGACAGTAAATGTTCCTTTATTCGTACTTTCATCCCAATTTCCCATAAATCCAACCGCTGATAGATTATAACCAACTCCATTGATTTCAATCTTATTACCACCTTCTGTTGGGTCATCGTCATCACTACATGAAGTCAGATTAAAAGAAACAGCAGCAAAGAGTATAATAAAAAAATAATCAAAATACTTTTTCATAATTCAATTTATAAGTTATACTATTTAAAACGAAAATTATCTTTAATCCCATGAATAATCACCATATTCAGCTTTGCCAACTAAGGCATTTGTTCTTCCGTCAGCAATTAATATACTAAGTACTAAAGAATGAATGTGAAAATAACATTCATTAGTGAAATTTATTTCTGCATTTTCATCACAAACGGTCCCTGATGGTCCTAAAATTCCACCCTCAAATGTAACTTTATAGAACTTCTCACCCGTATTATGATAACGACTTTCACTTATTTCAAATTTGCCTTTATTATCCATAGTCCACTTTCCGTCGCTTGGATTTGCATAATAGAATGTATATTCATCTCCGCTAAACTCAACTTTTAACCAACATCCTATTTTTGAGCTGTTAAGAGGTTCTGTATAATGCCATGTTGTGCCATTTAGTAGCTTTTTAAACTCTTCGACACTATTTACTTTTTCTAATTTTTCAGTAATTGATTCTTCTTTTATCTTGTTATTATTTACATCACAACTGATAACTATAACAGAAACAACAAATAATAATATAATTGAAATTGTTTTTTTCATTGTGTCTATTGTTTATTTATAATATTATACTATAGTCCAAAATTTGTGGGGAAGACAATACAAAAAGCGTGGACCTTACGCTGTATCGACTTCCAAGGTATCGCCAAACACCCAATCAACCATATACAACAGTAAAAGCCCACGCCGATGAGGACGCAGGCATTACCTTGTTATCCTTGGTTGATTTCTGTTGAATTTGGCGATTTTGGAAATTCACAAGATACAAGCTAACGCTTCTTATATTATATGTCTTTTATAAATATTTACATAGGCAAAATTATTTTAGTTCATTGCACAAAGTTAACACTTTCCGTTTTATTAAGATTGAAATATGGAAGAAAAAACATTGTAAATCAATTCAAATGTCTAAATTTGTATGATTAATATACGGTAATAAGCCATAAATATTGTAAACCATAATGTAAACCAATTTATTATAATGGGAAATAATCAACTGATATACAATAAAAAATACAAGATACTATTCGTCTGCCTCGGTAACATCTGCCGTTCTTCTTCGGCCGAGGGCGTGATGAAGCATCTGGTGGAGGAAGCCGGAAGGGCCGATGAATTTGTGATAGACTCCGCCGGTATCCTGAGTTACCATCAGGGCGAACTGCCCGACCCGCGGATGCGTGCCCATGCCGCCCGCCGCGGTTACGACCTGGTACACCGTTCGCGTCCCGTCCGTACCAGCGATTTCGAGGACTTCGACCTCATCATCGGTATGGACGACCGCAACATCGAGGACTTGAAGGAACGTGCTCCCTCGGTGGAGGCCGAGCGGAAAATCCGGCGCGTGACCGACTATTGCACCCGCTTCACCCATGCCGACCACGTGCCCGACCCCTATTACGGCGGCGCCGAAGGCTTCGAATACGTGCTCGACCTGCTGGAGGATGCTTGTGCAGGACTGCTTGAGGAATTGATAATGGAGAATTGATAATGGAGAATTGAGAATGGATAATGGAAGGGTCCCCCCTCTTACTAATAATTTTCAATTCTCCATTCTCCATTCATTACCCATGGTACACGTCATGATAGTGCCGCTTCTCGTCGTTGAGGCTGCATGTGGCGTCGATGCCTGCCTGACGGAGCCGTTCGGCAATCTCGTTGAGCTGCGTGCGGGGCACGCGGCCGATGTAGTACAGGCGGTAACGATAGGTCTTGTCCAATACTTCCATGACGTGTGTGGCGTTCGGCTCGCGCGCAAAGTCGAAGTTCACCTTCAACAGGTCGTTGTAGGCATAGTGGATTTCGCGTCCGGCGCTGACCACGGTCAGGCGGTCGGCTTCCAGGCTGAGGTAGCAGAAACGTACCTGCAACAGGTAGATGCTGTAAAGGCTCGCACTGAAGAACAGGATGGGAAGGGCGATTCCGGTCCAGCGTTCGACGTCCAGCGTGTAGAAAGCCAGACTGAGGCAAAGAACGAACAGCACGAAGTACCAGAACATGTAGAGCGACATGCGGCGATAGACGGTGGTGCCTGTCGGCCTTGTGCTTCCTTCCGTGGCAGCCGGATGGTTGTCGAAGGCGATGCCGCGGCTCACCAGGGTGCGTATCAGCGCCGTGGGATGATTGCGCAGGTGTACAATCCGTATTTTCTCTTCGCCCGACTTCAGCCGCAGGGCCAGGATACCGGGGCCGTAAACGTTGGCAGGGCTGTGGCGGTCGGGTTCGGGAGTATGACGCTGCATGAAGCTGAATCCGGCAATCTGTTCCGGCGTCAGCTGGTTGCGTTGCAGGAAGCGCAGGGCGCGCTGTTCTTCTTTGGCAGTAGGTTTCATGGTTCTATCGGATTAGGTTTTACTTTTTATTATCTTCTTGCTTTTTCAGTTCGGGATAACTGATGCGTGTGTGGTAGATGGTCTTCAGCTTCTCCTTGAACACTTCCTTCACGGTAGCGATATCCTTGAAGGTGATGGGGCATTCCTTGAAGTAGCCCTCGGCCACCTGCGAGTCGATAATCTTCTCCACCAGGTTGCTGATGCTTTCTTCGTCATACTGGGGCAGGCTGCGCGAAGCGGCTTCCACCGAGTCGGCCATCATCAGCACGGCCTGTTCCTTGGTGAAGGGATTCGGGCCGGGGTAGGTGAACAGGGCTTCGTCGGGTTCCTGGCCGGGGTGCTCGTTCTTCCACGAGATATAGAAATATTTGGTCTTTCCTTTACCGTGGTGGGTAGTGATGAAGTCCTTGATGACCTTAGGCAGGTTATTCTTCTCGGCTAGTTTCATGCCGCCGGTGACGTGGCTGATGACTACCTGCGCACTCTGTTCGTAGCTCAGATTCTTGTGTGGATTGATGCCTCCCCGCTGGTTCTCGGTGAAGAATACGGGGTTTTCCATCTTGCCGATGTCGTGATAGAGGGCACCGGTACGCACCAGCTGGCTCTTGGCTCCGATGCGGTTGGCTGCCTCGGCTGCCAGGTTGGCCACCTGCATGGAGTGCTGGAAGGTGCCCGGCACGGTCTCGGACATGCGGCGCAGCAGCGGGGTGTTGATGTTGGACAACTCGACCAGCGTCACGTTCGACGTGAAGCCGAAGGTTTTCTCCAGCACAAACAGCAGCGGATAGGTGAAGAGCAGGAAGATACCGTTGATGACGAAGTAGATGTACATCCGGCCGTTCAGCTTGGACAGGTCGTTCTCCGTAATCATTTCGAAGGCGAAGTAGAGGGCGGCATACGTCAGGATGACCAGCACGGCCGTCTTGAACAGCTGCGAGCGTTGCGACAGCTCGCGGAGGCTGTAGATGGCCACCATGCCGGCAGCTATCTGGAGCAGGATGAACTCATGCGGGTAGCGCAGGCAGATGGAGCACACCAGGATGGTGACGACGTGCGTCAGGAAAGCTGTGCGCGAGTCGAGGAACACGCGGATGATGACCGGCAGCATGGCGTAGGGCAGGATGTAGACGTTGAACAGGTTGTTGGCCATCATGATGGCGGTCACCACGCAGTAGAACACCACCAGCGAGAACAGCAGGGACAGGCTGCCCTTGCGGTTGTAGTAGTCCTTGCGGAAGAGGTCGAGATAGAGCATGAAGCACAGCATGAAGAGGCTGACGTAGAGTATCTGCCCGAACAGCATCAGGCGCTTCTGCCCTGCCGTGTCGCTGCGCTTGATGGACTCCTTGCGCAGGCTTTCGAGGATGTTGTAGGTCTCGGGACTGACAATTTCGCCGCGGTCGATGATCTTCTGCCCGCTCAGCACGATGCCGCTGGCCCACGAATAGTTCTCCAGCATTTCCTTGCGGGCAGTCTCGGTACGGACGCTGTCGTATGCCAGGTTGGCCGAGAGGTATTCGTTCAGGGCATATTGGCGGAGCAGGTGGGGAGGGTAGTGCAGGGTGTCGGCCGTAAGGATGTAGTGGTAGGCCGACTTGACGGTGAACAGCCGGTCGGTGGGCTGCTGGCTGGCCAGTTTGTCGCTCACCATCATGATGCTCTGGGTGCTGTCCTGGTGGAGGCGCTCCATGTCTTCGGAGGTCAGTATGCCGGCCTGGTAGACTTCCTTCAGCCGTTTCTCGATGTATTGCAGGTAGGAGGCGTTCAGATGTTTCTGGTACGACTGGTTCTGATAGCCTTCCTTCAACCGCTTCACCGCATTGTCCGCCACTTCCTTCTGCTGCTGGTAGTAGGGCTGGAAGCGGGCCAGGATGCTGTCCTGCTCCCGCTTCACCACTTCGTCCGTCTTATAGATGGGAAAGTCGAAGGTGGCGATGAGCTGACCGTATTTCCACGGTTTGTCGATGTCAAACTGATAGTTGAACTTCCCGTCGCGCGGCATGAAGTAAACCATGACTGTGACAGTAGCGATGAAAATGAGTGCTTTGTATAGCAAATCTCTATAGTTGACGGGTCTTTTCTCGTTGAATTTGTTCATATCGCTTGAAATTTTTGCGAAAAGTACAAAAAAAAACAATCATGTGGAAAAAAAGGCTTAATTTTGCCGTCTAAAATATTCATAAAGTAAGGTAGATTATGACAGAAAGAAGAGTCAGAGTCCGTTTTGCTCCGAGTCCGACGGGAGCATTGCACATTGGCGGTGTGCGTACCGCGTTGTATAATTACCTCTTTGCACGCCAGCATGGAGGCGACCTCATTTTCCGTATCGAAGACACCGACAGCAACCGTTTCGTACCCGGTGCTGAAGAATATATCCTGGAGTCGTTCAAGTGGCTCGGCATCCCCTTCGACGAGGGTGTCAGCTTCGGCGGCGAACACGGTCCTTACCGTCAGTCCGAACGCCGCGACATCTACAAGAAGTATGTCAAGGTGCTGCTCGACGCCGGCAAGGCCTACATCGCCTTCGACACGCCCGAGGAACTCGAGGCCAAGCGCAAGGAAGTGGCCAATTTCCAGTATGACGCTTCCACCCGCCTGCAGATGCGCAACTCGCTGACGCTCTCCAAGGAAGAAGTGGATGCGCTGATTGCCGAGGGCAAGCAGTACGTGGTGCGCTTCAAGATCGAGCCGAACGAAGATGTGCATGTGCACGACCTCATCCGCGGCGAAGTGGTCATCAACTCTTCCATCCTCGACGACAAGGTGCTCTACAAGTCGGCCGACGAACTGCCTACCTACCACCTGGCCAACATCGTGGACGACCACCTGATGGAGGTATCCCACGTAATCCGCGGCGAGGAGTGGCTGCCTTCGGCTCCGCTGCATGTGCTGCTCTACCGCGCCTTCGGCTGGGAAGACACCATGCCCCAGTTTGCCCACCTGCCCCTGCTGCTGAAGCCCGAAGGCAACGGCAAGCTGAGCAAGCGCGACGGCGACCGTCTGGGCTTCCCCGTCTTCCCCCTGGAATGGCACGACCCCAAGACCGGCGAAGTGTCTTCGGGTTACCGCGAGGCCGGTTACTTGCCCGAGGCCGTCATCAACTTCCTCGCCCTGCTGGGATGGAACCCCGGCAACGACCAGGAACTGATGTCGATGGACGAGCTGGTGAAGCTCTTCGACCTGAGCCACTGCAGCAAGGCCGGTGCCAAGTTCGACTATAAGAAAGGAATCTGGTTCAACCACGAATACATTCTCCAGAAGCCCGATGCCGAAATCGCCGGGCTGTTCAAACCTGTATTGGCTGCCAATGGCGTAGACGTGGCACAATACAGCGACGAGTTCCTGACCCGCGTGGTGTCGCTCGTCAAGGGTCGCGTCAACTTTGTGAAGGAACTCTGGGATCAGGCCCGTTTCTTCTTTGTGGCTCCCGAGGCCTATGCCGAGAAGGACGTGAAGAAGCGCTGGTCCGAAGACACGCCCCGCATCATGGGCGAGCTGGTGGAAGTGCTGCGCGGCATTGCCGACTTCAGCTCGAAGCCGTCCGAAGACATCGTCATCGGCTGGATTACGGAGAAGGGCTACCACATGGGCAACGTGATGAACGCCTTCCGTCTGGCTGTTGTGGGCGAGTGCAAGGGCCCGCACATGTTCGACATCACCGAACTGCTGGGCAAGGAAGAGACCATCCGCCGCATCCAGCGTGCCGTGGAGGTACTGAAATGAAACGGAAATAACTCATAATCTTCGGAGGATATGCTGTTATACGACTTGGGAATAGGGCTTTACGACATCGCGGTCCATCTGGCCGCGCCTTTCAGCCGCAAGCCCCGCAAGATGATGAAAGGCCATTGGGTAGTGTACGAACTTTTGCGGCAGCAGCTGCAGAAGGACGTGCCCTACATCTGGTTTCACGCCGCTTCGTTGGGCGAATTCGAGCAGGGGCGACCGTTGATCGAGCGCATTCGTGCCAAGTATCCCCGCTACGGCATCCTGCTCACCTTCTTCTCGCCGTCGGGCTACGAGGTGCGCAAGAACTACCGCGGGGCTGACGTGGTGTGCTACCTGCCTTTCGACAAGCCGCGCAATGTCAGGAAGTTCCTCGACATCGTGAATCCCTGCATGGCCTTCTTCATCAAATATGAGTTCTGGAAGAACTACCTCGACGAACTCCACCGCCGTCACATCCCCGTGTACAGCGTTTCTTCCATCTTCCGTCGCGGGCAGATTTTCTTCAAGTGGTACGGAGGACCCTATCGCAACGTGCTGCGCAACTTCGACTATCTCTTTGTGCAGAACGACCGCTCCAAGCGCTATCTGGCCAAGATAGGCATCAACCGCGTCACCGTGGTGGGCGACACACGCTTCGACCGTGTGCTCCAGATCCGTCGTGAGGCCAAGGACCTGCCGCTGGTCGAGGCTTTCAAGGGCGGGGCGCTGACTTTCGTGGCAGGCAGCTCGTGGCAGCCCGACGAAGACCTGTTCATCGACTACTTCAACCGCCATCCCGAGATGAAGCTCATCATTGCGCCCCACGTCATCGACGAGAGCCACCTGGTGGAAATCGTGCGCAAGCTGAAGCGTCCCTACGTGCGCTACACCCGTGCCGACGAACAGAACGTCCGTAAGGCCGACTGCCTTATTATCGACTGCTTCGGTCTGCTTTCTTCCATTTACCGCTACGGCGAGGTGGCCTACATCGGCGGCGGCTTCGGCGTCGGCATCCACAACACCCTCGAGGCGGCCGTCTATGGCATCCCCGTCATCTTTGGGCCCAAATATCAGAAGTTTCAGGAGGCCGTGCAGCTCATTGAGGCGCAGGGCGCCTTCTCCATCCAGAACGGCGACGAGCTGAACCGTCTGCTCGACCGCCTCTTCTCCGACCATGCGTTCCTCGAAACGACCGGCCGCCGTGCGGGCGACTATGTCACCGGCCAGGCCGGCGCCACGGACAAGATTCTGGAGATGATTAACTTCTGAGGTAAATGCTCGTAGGGGATGAGGGCTATGAAATCACGGTTCCGGCTTGTGTTTTTGTTCTGCCTGTCGCTGATGGGGATGGTCGCCTGTTCTCGTCCGGATGCCGGGCGTGAAGCCCTGCTGGTCCGGGCTGATTCCCTGCTTGGTCAGTTGCCCGACAGTGCCCTGACGCTGCTGCAGCCGTTGCGTACCGAGCGGATGGACCGTCAGGAGGCCGCCCGCTATGCCTTGCTGCTGGCCCGGGCCACCAACAAATGCTTCCGGCCGTTGCTTCCCTGCGACTCCCTGCTGGACATTGCGCTGAAATACTACGACGACCCCACCCCCGAACGGGCCGTTGCCTTGCTCTACAAGGGACGGCTGGTCGAGGAGATGGGCTGGCAAGAAGAGGCCACCCGCCTGCTTCAGGAAGCGCTGTCCATTACGGCCCGCTTCCCCGAGGCGCAGGAAACGAGGCGGCACATACTCAGTTCTCTGGGCAATCTTTATTTTTATTCCAAAAACTATGATGCTTCACTTCCTGTATACCGGCAACTTTATGAATGTTGCGAGACGGAGGTGGACAGGGCGATTGCGCTGAAGTATATAGCTTCTTATTATGCGGTAAAAGGTCAAATGGATTCCAGTCTTGTTGCAGGGAAGCAGGCGTTGGATTGTGCTATTGCGGCTCAAGACTCGTTTATGATAGCAAATAACTTATTGGCGATAAGCCTTGCTTTCAATGAACATGATTCAGCTTCACATTATGCACGTTTGGCACTTCATTGGGTTCCTGAGGAACATTCGAAAACGGAGTATTATTATAATTTGGGAACATTGTTTGCGGAAGACAATAGAACACAAGACAGTGCCTTGTTTTATCTTGAGAAAGTTAAGGACGATTCCACTTTCAAAGATAGATTCTTGTGTTTCCAAGACCTGGCACATTTGGAAGAAACTCAAGGAGACTATCGTGTAGCTAATACCTATTTGCAACAATACATTATTTATGTGGACAGTTTGATTTTTTCCGAGCAGTCTACGGAGATTGAGCGGTTGATTTACAAGCATGGCATTCAGATGAAGGTACAGGAAGAACAGATGAAGTCGCAACGTCTTCGGGAGCGGATGGTTGCAGGCTTCCTTTTGTGTCTGGTGGGGATTGTCGTGCTGTTCCACTATCGTTTGAGTAAGAGAAAACGGAAACAACGGATGTATGCAGCCCATCTCATTCATACCAAAGAAAAGATCAATGCTTTGCAGACGACCATCGAAGATAATACGGTCATCATAGAACTGCTGCGGAAGGAACATCGGCAACTGGAAGAAGAAGTGCAGAGAGGTGAGCTGGAAGTACGGGAGAGGGAAGCTGTGATTGCCGGTCTGAAGAAGGAACAGGAGACCTTGCAGAATTGGCTCTTTTCTCAGACCGCCATCTATAAGAAAGTACAAGCGTTGCGCAAACAGTGGGTAGGGGGAAATAAGGAGCAGAAAGTGCTGGATGCGGCCGGCCGTCAGAAGCTGAAGGAAACGGTGCTCGACCTTTATTCTTCTCAGGTCAAGGAGTGGAGGGCGCACTATCCCCGTCTGTCCGAAGACGACCTGCTGTTGCTCTGTTTGCAGTTCGCTTCGTTCGATTCCCAAAGCATAGCCATCTGCTTCGGTTATGGGGATACGCATACCATCAACCAACGAAAAACACGCATTCGGGAGCGAATGGAGGAATGAATCATTGAAAGTGTGACTGTCTGATTTTGTATGTGATTATAAATCAGATGTTTGCAAATTCGGATTGTGACTGTCTGTTTAACTGTATCCTTGGAATTATGGCTAATTTTGCATCATGCAAATTAATAAAAAACTAATTTCATGAAAGCTAAATTGTTGATTCTGCCGTTGGCTCTTTTACTCTTCTTGCCAACAAATTTAATAGCAGCGAACAAGAATAGAAGGGTCCAGAAAACAGTTGGGATAACTTCTAAAGTCATCACCCGTGTCCCCCTCACGTTCGACTTTACCGCCGAAGAGGTAGGCGATGCCTTGCAGATTGTCTTCATCGGTGGTTTGCTCGATTCGGAGGTTACGGTCACAGACAAGGACGGGAGCGTCGTGTGGGAAGAACATCAGACACCGGTCTACGAAGGCAAAACCATCCGTATTGAAAACGCGGAGAACTATCCTTATCTGCTGAAAGTGGATTCGCCTGTTATGGAGGTCACAGGGGAAATCGTGTTGGAAGACGCTGATTAGTCAATATTAATTTTAAATTGTTTTTATCATGAAAAAAATTGGAGTGACTATTGCGTGCGCATTGTTGATGTTTTCGTGTGCACAAGACGACAATCTGATGATTGCCGAACAAAAGAGTGAAGTGTCTGTACAGACCTCGTTGACAACGGTTGAGGCACAGACCGAGTTCGCAAAAATCCTGTCCAAGGCATTGTCTGGCAGCGAAGCGGTGCGTAGCTTCCTGCGGGAAGAAGCTATGACTCGCTTTGACAACGACAACGATGTGTTCTATCCTTTCGTGAAGAACAAAATCGTGCCGGGTGCAGGCGAGATGACTTTCCGTGATGTCTTGTTGTCCTATTGTGATGACGAGACCCGGCTGAAGTCTGTAGAGAGTGCCTTGCCTTTGTTGAATATTCTGGTGCCGGACCTTACCTTGTTCTGGGACTTCAATGCGCAGAAGTGGGATGTGACCGAAGATGAAGTTGCAGTGCTTTGCCGTGACGATCAGACAAACTCGCTGTATGAAGATGGAGAAAATATCGGGCAATTGGAGACGGGTGACGTTCCGGGTTTTCCTTGTCTGGTGGTGAAGAATAATGAACGCCTCCGTGTGAATCCGGCGGCTACGCGTTCGGTGGACGGTGTGGGCTATGAGTTTATCAGCGACGCCTACGATGGCAGCAAGCGGCCGGCGCAGACTCGCCATTATGATACAGATTTGGATTTGGAACCAACGGAAGATGTGAACGCCTACCTCTCTGCCAGTCAGATTTTGGAAAGTGTAAGAAATGCTTATGCCGAGTTTAAGGGACATCCGACGGCTTGTCAGCGTGATTACATTTATTATGGGCAGACAAAAGACCAAACTACAGGTATTTTGAATAAGAACATAGCAGAAAAACTATATCGGTTCAGGATTAACCCCGCCATTTATTCCAATTTGACGAATTCATCAGCTGACCCCAAATTGACTGAGACGGCAGAATATAAACGTTTTCTGACCAATGAAGAAATAATCAAGAGGGTTTGGACGGAAGGAGCTTTTGAGTTTCATTTTTATTTCTTGGATAACAATGAAAACCGTACTTTAAAGTTTACCTATAGTGTAACTCCTCAAGAACTTTTTTCTATGGAGAAGGTACATCTGCATCATCGCAATTCTACTGCTTTTCGTAGTTCTAGAAATGCTTACCATGTCGAGCCTCAGTATCTTCGGTCTAAGTGGGTGTATATTCCAAATGCTCCGGTGTTTGCACAGCCATGGGATTTAAAGAATAGGCCTACTACAATCTATGTACATGCGGAAGAATATGATCAGGGAGAAACACAAACTCATACTGAGACCCATACGTTTGAGCATGTCAGTGAAACAACTGTGTCGACTACAACTGAAGGCTCTGATAAGACAACGGTTAAACATGAGTACGGTACAAAAAACACAATTACTGAAACAGGACAGCTGACAGTGGTGACGACGGTAACTTCCAATGACTTGGGTACGTTACGGATGAATTTTTCAGACCCTATTATTACGAATGAAAAGTCAGGAACTTATGCAGTAAGAGATTATTCGTTTGGTGATTTGGTTGTGACTTTCTTGCCAGTCGATACAAGTAAGTAGAATGTTAAAACTACATAAGCTTCTATGATTTTCATTTTTTTAGAAATAGAGTAATACCTAAGTCCCTATATTTGTAATATGTATCATTTTGATACTATATTATAGTATAGGGACTGAAATTTTGTTTGAGTATTTATTTATGTCTAATAGAACTTTTGTGTATGAATTATAAAGCTTTGTTTATCGTTTTATTTACGATGGTTTGTGTGTGTCTGTATTCTTGTAGTGATAATGAGGATGAAATCCCTTCAGGAGTATTGCCTTGTACGGCAAGTTACTTTATCGGACAGATGAATGATAGCTTGATAGATATCAGGCAGAATTCGATTTATGATTATCGTATATACCCCTCTTTGTATGTACCATCTACTACGATTCAGCCTGTTGATATAACCGGTTGGCAGATTAAAATGGCTTCTGACTACCACGATGAACCATGGGGAACATTGTATGTCCAATGGGGACCCATGGGAATGGATTCTTTTGAAATCACTTCATCAAAACTTGCTATAGAAGGTGAACGGGTACCTTGTGTGAATTTGGAGATTTCTGATAAGAAACGTTATTCTTGCAGAGCTGAGAATCCGTTTAAGCTTTATATTGACGAAGTTCTTCCAAATGATTTTTTGGCATCGTTTCCTGTTGTCTCCGGCCGTATGGAAGGAACGCTCTATAACGAAGAAGACCCGGATGACTGCATTACATTCAAGAATGTGATATTTAGGTTGTGGTATTGGCATAACCTTTAGTCTGCCGGGAGAGAAAAATGGGTGAACGACGCAGTGCTTCCACATCTCCTGACGAAGCACTGCATGAGGTCTTGAGGAAGTGCTTCGTGATACAGTAACGCCGTGCTCCGTCAGAGGGTGACGAAGCACGGCGTCAGCCTGTCATGCCGTACGGCGTGTCATTCCTTGTACCAGCCGGCGTACATCAGGTAGTTGTGCGCAATCTTCTGGTTCAGCTCCTTGGCCTGTTCGGGGTCCACCTTCTTGATGAACTTGG
>ENA-UONW01003553-UONW01003553.1-human-gut-metagenome-genome-assembly--contig:-CS52-NODE-3553-length-12732-cov-7.303463_pt1 | contig 12732 bp, 14 predicted proteins | sample MGYA00242463_ERZ724010 | MGnify/ENA metagenome assembly ERZ724010 | reverse complement strand
CACGAACGGTTGACACACAGTTTGCATTGTTCTGAATTCGTCGAACTCACGTTATTTTTATATTTCTTTTTGTATACAATTACGATGTTTCTTAGTTAAACGATACATATGGTGACAAACGTTGCACATCAGCCAGAGTAAAGCAATCATACAACAACAACGATTGCCAACCATTAACAAATCCAGTTTTTCGCCTAACTTCGAAAATAGCCTTTACCTGTTCGTAACTCAAATATGGATGACGTACCAATTCACGAAATGTCATTTTACTCAGACTCAGTTTGTGAATCTGTTTCTTATCTCCGACTTTAAACCATTGCACTATATCCGGCGAAATTCCAGATACTTCTGCCACCTGCTGCACCGATATAAATCCACCCAGAGCCTTACGATATTCCACGATTTTACGGGCATAATAGGAACCAATACCCGGAATTTTTTTCAATGTAGTGGTATCAACAGTATTTAAATCCAATATTACCAAAGACGTAAACTTTTCGACTTTAGCATATTGAGGCCGCTCCACTTTTACACGCGGCACCTCTGAAGAAATTTGTCTGGATGGCGAAGCTGTACGAACTATATCAGCATGATTGATACGTATATAGGGCTTCAACCTTTTATAATCAGCTACAGACAATCCAGACAAACGCGAAAAATGATCCGCCGAACGCCAACGTCCTCCCTTACGACGATATTTCATATTATTTCGGATCTGCCATATTGAAAAGCCCAAACGCGACATATCTACAGAATCAATTGTATTCGGATCAAAATAAAAAAACTCGATCGGACGTGTACGAGCAGACCTGCCAGATGTTTCAACTGATACAGTAAAAGAATCCAGAAAAGCCTTATCCGAAGTCGTGATGGGATATTCTTTTTGAGGGATGAGATAAATAACAAAAGTTATAACTGCCAAAATCAGTAAGCAGACCAACAAAGCGGCATACCCAACCCTCTCTCTCCGAGGAATATAGAAATCATCATTTTTCATGTATTTATTTTACATCACTATAACCCTGGCTCTTTAGCCAATCAATCACGCGAGTGCGACAGTCACCCTGCAACAAGATTAATCCATTTTTAACGCTACCGCCTAATCCCAAAGTTGTTTTCAGAGCAGTTGCCAACGAAGAGAGGTCAGATTTCTCCCCCATAAATCCTGATACGATAGTCACCACTTTTCCCCCACGGCCTTTGCGTTCCATATGCACGCGCAATTTCTGCGCTCTGCATGCGAATGTCGGCTTGAGCTCTAATATATCTTCTGCCTCCGCCGTACATGCCTCTCCTTCTTTAGGGAGTACAATTCCTAACTCTTCCCAATCAATATTTCCCAAATCCATAATCTTTCAAATGATTAAAATAATCAGACAATTCCTTACGAGCATCAGCAAGTTTGTCTTCCCAGTGTTTCAACGAATTCTGCCCTACCACGTCGGTAACATACTTCACCGACACAAAAGGCACATTCATCCGTTGACATACCGAAGCCAACGCATAAGCCTCCATATCAATTACGTCTCCATCAATCTGTTCAGAAGAAGTCACAAAATCATCTCCAGTATTAGCAACAAAGCTATCCTCAATTAGACGTCCATTTACAAATGAAGGCCACATATCCTTATACAAACTTTCTGTTTGATATTGTAAGCCATAATTTTTAAGTTTTACTAAATCACGATCCACGAATTGATTACAAAATAAAATATCACCAACTTGAAATTTCAAAGTTCCAGCTGTACCGATATTCAAGACCAAATCATAACTATTGGATGAAAGGCAAAGATGACGAGTCAACTCATACGAAGCATTACATTTTCCGATACCAGTTATCAAATTATCAACAGAATGCACGGCAGACAAAGCTATGCATTCCTGCTCAATGGCACATACATACAATATTTTTGACATTAAATTCCTATTTTTTTGATTGTGCTAACATATAATTTATGGCATCCACCATCATCATCATAGCTTCCAACGTAATGCCGTACTGCTTTAAATATTTCTGATCCTCATTAAAAAAGGTAGAATCAATTTCTTCTTCCTTTCCCAATTTTATACTTCGAACATAATAGTCCAAAGCTTTATGCTCATTACCTTGAGCCCATAGTACATGGGCCAAATTCAAATAATCATTAGCTGAGAGTTCTGAAATCTTATGATAAGAAGCTACAGACTGTTCTAAATCACCAACCAGAAACTGGCACCAAGCAATGGCTCGTCGTGCCTGATCACGATCATTATCAGAAACAGCTAGATAAAGAGCACGATAAAGAACCTTCAATGCCTCCTTGAAACGTCCCTCATGCATAAGACAATTGCTCTCAAGAAACAAATTTTTCAGTTGTACATTTTCTTGTGTATTTAATTCATGATAAAGTGCCACAGCCCGACTAAAATCTTTCAAATACAAATAACACTGTACCAAATGTTCCCGACTCCAATCGTTAGGATCAAGTAAGACTGACTTTTCATAGCAACTAATCGCTTCACGATATTGCCCTAATAATTGCAAACTATATCCCCACTTCTGCCAAACCGATAAAGATACATCCCCACGTTGAGCTAATAATTCATAATAATGAGATGCTATGGCATAATTTTGCTGCGAAAGAGCGAATTCTGCTGTTTCCAACAAATTATCCTCCACTTCGAGAAACGGAAAAAGCCACTTATTGTCTGCCAACAATAAATTATGTTCAAAAGGATTGTACAGTTGACGAGCAGGAATAAATAATGTATAAAAACGATATAGATCCTGCAAATAATGCCGTATTATGACTTCCATTTTCAAAGTATTCCACTCCAGCATATCTTCTGCATGATCTGGCAACTGCTGCTCCACGAGATCACGCTGCGATTCCGGTATCTCGCGAATCATCAAACAAAATGAATACTTATCTGAATCACATAAAAAAGGAGTATGTAGAAATCTCTCCATGAAATTACTCTTAAATTTCAAATCTCGTACAAGGGGATGCATAAAAGAAAAAGACAAGAACCAATTGGCCGCAATCTTATAAAAAGGATAATGCTGTTTCAATGCCGAAAAGGTTGCCCAATACACATCTGCACCTTTCTGCTGCAACTCTGAAATTGTCTGTAATTTTTTCTCTATTTTGCGAAAAGATTCATCTTTTTCCCATAAAGGATTTCGCTCTATGTTTTCTATTGACCAATTGATACCAGTCGTTCTGGAACGCAAGAGAGCCGAATTTTTCATCATTTCAGGAAAAATTTCCTGGTTCATCTTATGAGCTATATTCTTTGTTTCCTGCGTCATAAGCAATTGCAGCTGCAAGATATGCAACATTTCCGGCCAATCATCTCCCAATATATGTAACGCATTTAATATGGTAGGATACAGTGCCAAACGACTTTCATATTTAATGATTGAAAATACCAATCCGACAAGAGCCCGAACTCTTACAACATCAGAGCACCTTCTTGATCTATAAACTCGCATTAAAAGCAGCAGTTTCTGCTCATCAAAGACTTCCAATAATCCTAGAGAAAGTGCAGATATTAACAATGGGCTAAAAGGATCATTATCTTCAGCCGTTTCCAAATAATCTACAACAACATCTGAAATCTTTTCTTCTAATAAAGTAGCCAACCAAAACGCATTAAAAACATTACGTGTTAAATCACGAAAAGCTACCTCTTCTAAATTATAAACTACGCCACGATTGGAAGCGCAAAGGCGTAAGGCTTCCATCACATCTAACACAACCGAACGCACCTGTTCGTAATAAGGACTGGACGAAACATGTGCATAAAATTGTTTACGCACATCATCAAATATTATATATACCCGTCGGAGCAATTGCTCATAAATCTTAGTACGGTCAGGATCTATCACACCTTTGACCATATACTTTATCATCCAATTATATGTATCCCGAATTTCTGATAACTCAGCTTCATATTGCACCAAACTTGAATACTCTAATAGACCTTCAAGTAATTTTATGGCTGTGCCTAGTGAATAGTTTCCTAAACTATCTTCTATCTGCTGGCACATCTTATCAAAACAAGCTTTATCTCCTGTTATTTTACCCATTTTTCACTTATAATCGGTAATACATTCACCTTAATGCCCCTACTACCTAAAAAATTCACAGCCTTTTTCAAATCTGATGCTTGAGACAAATGTGCCTCCCGGAACTTTGTCCATTTAACCAGCTTTAATACACGAGCATCTCCTACCATATTATGTTTCAACAATACACTGTCACGATAAGAATTACCCTCACGATTCATTTCACCTACAGCCCAATTATAACCGTCCAATAAGCATTGAATATACAAACGCTTATACTTATTCCGTAATCCAGCAGCATACCCCACCATACATCCAAGCCCATATCCATCATATGCACGTTTGTCACCTATTATCCGATTTCCATACATACGTGCCATTGTGGCCTGCGGTTCTGGAAGGATGGCTGTCTCTACCTGTTTTTCATTAAGCATCTGCGCGCGCAAATTAACATCATTGATTTGAGGACGATATATTTCATTAGGATTCAATTTTCCTTGTCTGGCATAATAGTCACTCAAAAAATCTGTTACAGCATACCTTTCCACGGCTACTGTACGATCCTTCAATTGAGAAAACTTTTTCATCCTCACTTCTCGTGAAGCCAATAATGTCCATCGAGCTTCTGTAGACATAATTACGACAATGCGTTTTTTATCGGTTTGCTGCATTTTCACAGCCTTAACCAAATCACTTACAACGATGTCTGCATTCCCTTTATCAAGAGCCGTCTCACAATCCAAAAGTGAATTCAAAACATAGAACTTGATTTTCAGATTCTTTTTATGATAAACGCCTTGATCATAAGCATATAAAAACGGAACACAATCCATTGTAGGAGTTAACGCGACTCGAAGATCAAACGAATCAAGTTCAATATCATTCGAAACGCGACCATTCCCAGAATGACGGCATGAACACAAAGTTATCAGTAACGCAAATACGCTCAATAACAGACGAATTTTATTTCTCATCAGATTATATTAAAAAGAAAAGGGTCTATGCAATAACCATGCACAGCCCTTTTCCCACATTTAATATCCTAATTATATAATAATTATTTTTCGCCCTGAATGGCTGCAATTCCCGGCAACACTTTACCTTCAATTGCCTCAAGCAAAGCACCACCGCCAGTTGATACATAAGATACTTTATCGGCCATACCAAACTTATTGATGCATGCGACAGAATCACCACCTCCGATCAAAGAAAAAGCTCCATTTGCAGTAGCTTCGCAGATGGCTTCTGCAACAGCTTTTGAACCTGCCATAAAATTATCCATTTCGAAAACGCCAGCAGGACCATTCCACAAAATTGTTTTACTATTCTTGATAACATCAGCAAATTTCTGCATAGCTTTAGGACCTATATCCATACCTTCCCATCCCTCAGGAATGTTATCAGAAGGACAATACTGAACGTTGCAGTCATTTTTAAAATCGTCGCCACACTTGGCATCCTCTGCCAATACAAGATTTACGCCCTTATCAGCCGCTTTCTTCTCAATATCACGAGCCAGCTGCAAGAAATCATCTTCACAAATAGACTTTCCAATCTGACCACCACGAGCTTTCATAAAGGTATATGTCATACCTCCTGTAAGGATCAAATTATCAACCTTACCTAACAGATTTTCGATGATTTCGATCTTTGAAGAAACTTTTGAGCCTCCCATAATGGCCGTAAATGGACGCTGAATATCATTCAAGACCTTATTAACAGCATTTACTTCTTTTTCCATCAAATAACCAAACATCTTGTGATCAGCATCAAAATAATCAGCAATTAATGCTGTTGAAGCATGTTTACGGTGAGCTGTACCAAAGGCATCATTAATATAGATATCTGCATATGAAGCCAAAGTTTCTGTAAAAGCTTTCTGACGTGGCTTCAAGGCCTCTTTGGCAGCCTTCTTTTCTTCATCTGTAGAAAATTCGCCACGGGGCTTACCAGTCTCTTCTTCATAGAAGCGCAAGTTTTCCAACAACAATACATCACCAGCTTTCATTTCAGCGACCATATCCTGAGCTTTCTGACAGTCAGGGCAGAATTTAACAGGAGTTCCCAACTTTTCACTTACAGCGGCTACAATTTGCTGCAAAGAGAACTTGGGATCCGGATTCTTTTTAGGGCGACCTAAGTGTGACATTATGATCAAAGCGCCACCACCACTGAGAACTTTCTTCAAAGTAGGTAAGGCACCACGAATTCGAGTATCGTCGGTAATATTACCGTTTTCATCTAAAGGTACATTAAAATCTACACGTACAATGACCTTTTTGCCTGTAAAATCACATTTGTCTATTGTCATATTATTCTATATTTTGAAGTTGAATAAACACTGCAAATATACTAATTTTAGGGAAATAATTAGCAAGGACCTACGTTTTTCTGCGTTTTACAAATTTGTGCGTAATATTTACAAATATTCTGCAAACCACACGACTTACAATGCGGGGCGCGTGCTGTACAAACATAACGTCCATGATGAAGCAACCAAAAATGCGATGCAATGAGTTGCGAATCTGGTATGTGGCGCTTCAAAGCCATTTCAACGCTATATGGAGTAGTACATAATGAAGAAACAAGTCCGAGCCGGTGACTGACACGAAATACATGAGTATCTACGGCCAATGCACTTTTATGAAAGATTATAGCTAATATAACATTAGCAGTTTTACGCCCCACTCCTGGCAACTTAATTAAATCCTCCATCTGTGACGGAACATCTCCTCCAAAATCAGAAACCAACATTTTTGCCAATCCGCACAAATGGTGCGCCTTGTTATTAGGATAACTAATACTGCTTATATACGGAAAAATATCCTCTGGAGTTGCCTGAGCCATGGCTTGTGGAGTTGGATAATCTGCGAACAAGGCTGGCGTAACCATATTAACACGTTTATCCGTACATTGGGCAGATAAAACAACGGCTACTAACAACTCAAACGAAGTCTGATAATGTAGCTCTGTTTCCATAAAAGGAATATGAGCTTGGAAGTATTCCAGAGCTATTGTATAGCGTTCTTTTAAAGTCATTGCAAAGATTGAAGTCTCGTAATATATTTACCCAAAATATCAAATTCCAAATTTACCACATCCCCATCTTTTATAAAGCCGAAATTCGTATGTTCTAATGTATATGGAATGATATTCACCTCAAAACTATCCGGACCAGAATTACATACTGTTAGGCTTACGCCATTTACAGTTATACTCCCTTTATCAACCGTAAAGTATCCTTTTTTCAAGAAAGCGCCTTGCTGATTGTCATAATTAAAACGAAAGATTTTACTTCCTGCAGCATCGCATACACCAACGCAACGTGCAACAGTATCAACATGTCCCTGTACGATATGTCCATCAAGACGTGCTCCTAATTTCATTGAACGTTCTACGTTAACCTTATCGCCGACGTGCAATAGTCCCAAATTAGAACAACGCAATGTTTCTTTCATGGCAGTCACTGTATAAGTTCCGCCAGAAATCTCCACGACTGTCATACACACACCATTATGGGCGATACTTTGGTCAATCTTTAATTCATCCACAAATGAACACGAAAAAGTGAAGTGTATATTTTTCTGTTCTTTTTTAATGGATACGACGGTTGCCATATCCTCTACTATTCCTGAAAACATATTTTATACAAATTTAATTCATTAAAGACTAGACAAACGATACTACTTATTATAAATTAATCAATTACGCCATCCTCCAACAATTGCTTGTACCGCTCATATGTACGTTTCCACCGCTTATGGGACCATAGCCAAATAGCCGGCTGAACCCGCAAAGAATGTTCCAAATGCTGAAAATACTTATCTGTTATCTGAAAATCAGGATAATTTCTCACATTATCAACCATGCGACGAATAATACAGCGATAATGACCTCTCGACACTCGCTCAACATGGGTATAGAAAACCAAAGCATCAACTTTTTTTGCGATTGTTTCCGTACCTGTAAAAACGGCAGTACGCCTTCCCATAAAATTCAACCAATGATGAATAGAATTCCATTTTGGCCCTTGATCTGCAATAAAGCCAATAATAGTTTTCCTTCCCAATTGTTTCTGCTTCATTATAAATCTTAATGTTTCTTTCATCGAAATGTTTACCCCTCTAAAACGGCTACGCATCTTCAAAAATAAACGATTAAAAGCCGCATTACGTAAAGGATGATAAATATGCCCTCCTGTAATCTCATTATCGACATCAATCACTCTGGCCGAAAGAGAAGAAATCCATTCCCAATTCCCATAATGAGCAAGGTAAATAAATGCAAATTGTTTTTTTTCTGTTTTCAAAGCATGCACCATATCCTCAACGCCAACAAATTCCATTCTTTTCTTCATTTGTCTATCAGACATTGTACAGAGTTTTATAGTCTCAACAAGATAATCACAGAAAAAAGCATAATATTGACGTGCAATTACAGCTATTTCCTCTTCTGTTTTTTCAGGAAATGACTTAATCAAATTATCATATACAACAGTTTTTCTATATCGTACGACCTTATAAGCCAATATATACAAACCATCCGAAATTAAATACAGAACGCAAAAAGGCAATCGGGACAACAACCAAACCAATAAATATAATAAATAGTACATAAATATTTATTATTTTACAACCACGAAATAAGACAAAGCAAGATAGAATATAAAACTTATTAAGTATAAATTCTCCTATAAGGTAGTATTACTACTGTCTTTCTTTTTCTCGAATATCATCCAATTCAGCTCGTTTCACTTTTTTGAATAAATCTGAAGCAAAAATAAAATCGCTCAAATGCTTATTATTTGACGTCAAGATCTCATCTTTTGTTCCAGTCCACTCATCATTTCCTTTGTAAATAAATAATATATGTTCTCCAATACCCATAACAGAATTCATATCATGGGTATTAATAATTGTCGTTATATTTGTTTCTTTTGTAATTCCATAGATCAAGTCATCAATCACCAAGGATGTTTTAGGATCTAATCCTGAATTTGGTTCATCACAAAACAAATACTTCGGTTTCAATGAAATTGCTCGTGCAATAGCCACACGTTTTTGCATACCACCCGACAATTCACCAGGATACTTACCTTGAGCTTCAAGCAAATCTACTCGATCTAAGCAGAATAAAGCACGACGCATACGTTCTTTATATGAATCAGAAGAAAACATATCCAATGGGAACATCACATTCTCTAAAACAGTCATAGAATCAAACAATGCTGCATTTTGAAAAATCATCCCCATTTCGCGTCGCAACATCGTACGCTGTTTCTTTGTCATAGACACATAATCACGTCCATCATATAAGACTTGCCCAGAAGTAGGTGAAAATAGACCAACAATACACTTAACCAATACGGTTTTTCCTGATCCGCTTTGGCCTATTATAAGATTAGTCTTTCCACTATCAAATCGATTGGATATATTTTTCAAAACCTCTTTTTCTCCAAAAGACTTGCACAATTTTTTTACTTCTATCATCTACGAAAGCATTTGTGTTAAAAACATATCTGAAAAAAGAATCAGCATACTACTTGACACCACAGCCTTTGTACTAGCTTTACCAACCTCTATAGATCCACCTTCCACTGTATATCCATAATAGGAAGAAACACTTGCTATAATGAACGCAAAAAACAAAGACTTAATAATTCCCATCCAAACAAACCACTGTGTAAAATCATGTTGCATCCCAGCCGTTAAATCTGCAGGTGTAATTATATGTCCAATATATGCGGTTGCGTATGCCCCAATTATACCACTTACAATACTAAAGATCACGAGCAACGGTATCATTGTAACCAACCCAACTATTTTAGGAAGAATTAAAAAGCTGGCTGAATTTACCCCCATAATATCTAAAGCATCGATTTGCTGTGTTACCCTCATTGTTCCCAATTCAGAAGCTATATTTGACCCCACTTTACCAGAAAGTATCAAGCACATAATAGAAGAGGAAAATTCTAGTAACATGATCTCGCGTGTGGTATACCCCGACACCCAATGAGGCATCCAAGCACTCTGTATATTTAATTTAATCTGGATGCAGATCACTGCTCCAATGAAAAATGAAATTAACAAAACTATGCCAATCGAATCTACGCCTAACCCAGCTAACTCCTTTACATATTGTTTAAGAAACATACGAAAACGTTCAGGCCGCTGAAAGACCCTTCCCATCAGCATTATGTATTTGCCAAAAGTCGTAAGATACTTTAGTATGAACATACAAATATAAAAATAGTTCTATGCAAAAATAGAAATTTTTTGTCAGAAAGCTTTCTTGACGCCAAAGTCTTTTTTACTTGTTGTTAATTAGTATATTTTTTTTTACTTTTGTAGGCATAACAGAAAAAAGAATATTTTCATAATGGAAGGATCTAACCACGCGCAATCAGACTCAAGCAACCAACATATGATGCTACGCGCTGAAGGACTTGTAAAAAAATATGGGAAACGTACGGTTGTAAATGATGTTTCATTCAATGTAAGACAAGGTGAAATCGTCGGACTTCTCGGTCCCAATGGAGCCGGAAAAACCACTTCGTTTTACATGACAACAGGACTTGTAATTCCCAATGCTGGTCGAATTTTCATCAACGATAAAGAGATTACGCAATACCCCGTTTACAAAAGGGCAAAGAATGGCATAGGTTATTTAGCGCAGGAAGCATCTGTTTTTAGAAAGATGAGTGTTGAAGACAACATCTCTTCCGTACTAGAAATGACAGGAAAAAGTAAGGAATATCAACGTGAGAAACTGGAAAGTCTCATTACTGAATTTCGTTTACAAAAAGTCAGGAAAAACAATGGCGACCAATTATCAGGTGGCGAACGTCGACGTACAGAAATTGCCCGATGTCTAGCGATAGACCCTAAATTTATCATGCTTGATGAACCATTTGCTGGTGTTGATCCCATTGCGGTAGAAGACATACAATATATTGTTTGGAAGCTGAAAGATAAAAATATTGGAATCCTCATCACCGATCATAACGTAGAAGAAACTCTTTGCATTACAGATCGAGCTTACCTGCTATTTGAAGGACGTATTTTATTTCAAGGAACTCCAGAGGAATTAGCAGCCAACCAAATAGTAAGAGACAAATATCTGACCAATAGTTTCAAATTGCGCAAAAAAGATTTTCAGCAAATAGATCGCAATAAATCAGACCAATAATTAACAATTTTCAGTAATGCTATAATTTTAATGAATTATAATATCAGTAATAACCTGCGCCCCAACAGCTTGATTCAGTCTACAAACTAATTGCTTACGTCTCAACATCAGATCAGTTCTTAAAGCAGGTGAACTTACCTCCACATACAATGTCTGATTTTTTACAAAAATCTGTTTAGTCAGGTGAGTTACATTTGCCCCAACAATATTCTCCCACTGACATAATAATCTATATTGATTAAGAGGAGATTCCAAGCCATACTCACGAAGGAAACGACGGATAACAATATCTACACTTTCAGAATTATTTTTCCGCATCGCACACATTACCATCTTCAACTTTAAAAATCTTATAATCACTTTGACTTCTACTCAAAATCATATCAAGATGATCACGATTCGTATCAGTCACAAATATCTGCCCAAATCTATCAGACGAAACTAAATCCATAATTCGCTCTACCCGACTCTCATCTAATTTATCAAAAACATCATCTAACAATAATATCGGAAATGTATTTTCTTGCTTCTGCAAGAAAACGAACTGAGCAAGCTTCAGTGACAGCACAAATGTCTTGCATTGTCCCTGAGAGCCTTCTTTTTTTATAGGAAACCCATTAAGTAGCATCTCGAAATCGTCACGATGGGGGCCATATAATGAATATCCTACAATCATTTCTTTTTGGCGACCTTGAGCAAACATCTCCGCAAGATCTTCATCCAAGCAGCGTGAGCTATAGGACAAACTAACTTTTTCTGAATCATCGCCTATACGTAAGTAAAAATCATTAAAGACAGGAACCAATTGTCTCACAAAGCTCTTGCGCGCTTCTACTATGATTTGTGTTTCATGGATCATCATTTGTTCATAAAGTTCAATCATCTCCGAAGAGACGCCCTTCTCCTGCTTTAGCAACGAATTACGCTGTTGCAATGCCTTATTATAACGAATCAATGCGGTTAAATATGATTTATCATATTGTGAGATAATCAGATCCATTATCCGCCTGCGTTCTTCACTACCTCCGTTGACCAGACTAATATCCGAAGGAGCTACCATAACCAAAGGAATCCGTCCTATATGTTCAGAAAGTTTTTTACAAAACTTTCCATCGCATTTAATCGCCTTTCGCCCACCAACTTTCCCCCCAATACTTACTTCTAAATTATTATCATCGTCACCATCTAATACATAATATCCCTGAAGCAAAAAGGAATTTTCGCCATGACGAATTATATGAACATCATGTTGTGATATACCACTCTTACAAAATGACAAGTAATAGATAGCATCTAAGATATTTGTTTTTCCAGCACCGTTCTGACCCAAAAAACAATTAATTTTAGAAGCTACAGACAAATCTACCTGCGCAATATTTTTATAATTTAGTATGATTATTTTTTTTAATCTCATCGTATAGTTCTGAGTAAAATAGTTTTACAAAAATAAGATAATGTCACGAAAAAACGCATAAGCAAAGTTGAAAATAAAT
>ENA-UONW01003543-UONW01003543.1-human-gut-metagenome-genome-assembly--contig:-CS52-NODE-3543-length-12764-cov-4.229444_pt1 | contig 12764 bp, 12 predicted proteins | sample MGYA00242463_ERZ724010 | MGnify/ENA metagenome assembly ERZ724010 | reverse complement strand
TGGACTTCTTCAATTGCTTCTTTAAGGGCATGAGCAAGGGTTCCGGCACTATCTTCCTGATATTCATGATTGGCGGCGCATTCAAGATGCTTGAGGACACCGGTACTATCAAGGCCGCAATAGCATGGCTCATCAAGAAGACCAAAGGCAACTATAAGATCATACTGCCCGCAATAGGCATCATGATGGCGGCGCTCGGTTCCGTGGGCGCAGGCAATAACATAGCCCTTGCGTTTGCACCCATAATGATAATGGTATGTAAGAAGCTGAAACTTGACCCCATCGTGGCAGTTGCAGCTATGTATATACCTTCCAGCACCGGTACCGTTTCTTCCCCTATCGAGCCTTTCAATACCTTGATCGGTCAGGAAATTGCCGGTTTGCCCCAGATGTCCGGCGCAGGCGTCCGCCTTATCACATGGATAATCTTCGTGGCTGTTGCCATCGGCTACATCGTTCGCTATGCCAACCGCATAAGCAAGGATCCCAGTAAGTCCATAGTTGGCTGCTATACTGACGACGAAGAGGTGGGAAATCAGGACGCCGCTCTTGCGGAAGTTGCTGATAAGCTGACCGTGCGTCACGTACTCTGCCTTATCGTTCTGCTTGCAGTTTTCGTAGTATATGCATATGGCACCATAAAGTACACCTGGGGTATCTCTCAGCTGGGCGCCTGCATGATGATCCTTGCCTTTGCATCCGGCATCATCGGCGGTATGACCCCTGACCAGATGGAAAAGTCGTTCGCGGCCGGCGCAAAGACTATGACATACTCCGCACTGCTGGTTGGCTTTGCCAATGCCCTTAGCGTGATAATGACCGATGCAAATATCATGCACACCGTCATAAACGCCATATCCATTCCTCTCGGTGCACTGCCTGCTGCTCTTTCCGCAGTCGGTATGTTCATCGTAAACCTGCTGATGAACATCTTCATCTCCTCTTCCTCCGGCCAGGCTTATGTCATCATGCCTCTGATGGCGCCTCTCGCGGATGTTGTAGGCGTAACCCGCCAGGTAGCCGTTTCCGCTTACTGCTTCGGTGAAGCCATCGGCAACCCCCTGTTCCCCACCGCTGCTCTGATTATGGGCATCTGCGGCATAGCAGGCGTAAAGTACGATAAGTGGCTGAAGTTCGTGGTACCCCTCACCGGAATACTCTGCGGCTTGGCAGTAGTATTCCTGGTAGTTACCCAGACCCTCGGCTGGTGCTAATAGAAGACCGATAGAAACACACACTCACAATGCGAGCACGGCAAAATGCGCCTGCTCCACTGGATAAGCCGAAATAAAAAGAAAGGAACATAAACCATGGCAAAAGAACTTTCACACGTTGTCGAACGCTTCCTTCGCTACGTCAAGGTGGATACTCAGTCCGTACATAACTGCACCGCCATACCCACAACCGAAAAGCAGAAGGATCTGGCACGAATGCTTGTAAAAGAGCTGGAAGAACTGGGCGCCGCCGATATCAGGCTGGATGATGCCGGCTGCGTATATGCGACCATTCCCGCAAATTGCGATGTCAAGGCGCCTGTCGTTGGCTTTATAGCTCACATGGATACCACTCCCGATGCTTCCGGCACCAATGTCACTCCCCGCATAATAGAGAACTATGACGGCAAGGACATCGTGCTCAACGCGGAAAAAGACATCGTAATGAGAACAGAGGTATTCGAGCATATGCTCAACTACGTAGGTCAGGACCTTATCGTTACCGACGGCACCACTCTGCTCGGCGCAGACGACAAGGCCGGCGTAGCGGAGATCATGAACATGGTCGAATATTTTGCAACCCATCCTGAAGTAAAGCACGGCACCATCAAGGTTGGCTTTACTACCGATGAGGAGGTCGGTAAAGGCGGCAAGTATTACGATATAGGCTATTTCAACGCCGATTTTGCCTACACCTTTGACGGCCAGACCACCGGCGAGATAAACGCCGAGACCTTCAACGCGGCTGACGCAAACGTCACCATTCATGGCGTTCAGGTACATCCCGGCCGCGCCAAGGATAAGATGATCAACGCTATCACCGTAGGGCGCAAGTTCGACGAGCTGGTTCCCGAAGCACAGACCTGCGAGCACGTTGACGGTCGCGAAGGTTATTACCATATGACTAACTTCAACGGCACCGTCAGCAAGACCACTATGAAGTACATCTTACGAGACTTCAGCATGGAGGGCTTCCTGGCCCGTAAGGCTCACATGCGGAAGATCGCCGATTTTCTCAACAGCGTGTACGGTGAAGGCACCGTCGAGCTGGAGCTCGTAGACTCCTATTTCAGCATGTACGAAGTCATCAAGCCCATGCCCATAATTCTTGACCATGCGCGTACAGCTATCAAGCAGGAGGGTATCGTACCCCGTGAAGTACCCATTCGCGGCGGCACAGACGGCTCCATTCTTTCCGGAAGAGGGCTTCCCTGCCCCAATATTTCCACCGGTTACCAGAATGGCCATAGCGTATATGAGTATGTTTCCACCAAGGCTCTGGAGACCTGCGCACGTATATGCATAAATCTTGCTGCTTCGTTCGTTAAGTAAGCTTTCCCCAAATCACCCCGCCGTCTTTTTGCATGTGTTTTCATGGCGGCGGGGAAACTTATATTTATCTGCGGGCAGGCAAGTCCGCTGCCTACCCGCAGAACTATTAAAAATGCGAATATAAGCGCTTGCGTATTAAATAGATGATATAGCAAAATAGATACGGGAAAATTCCGTAAGGATTTTGCGAGAGGTAAATATGAATTACGAGCTTGGCTATGGCAAGGGCATTCAGAAAATAGAAATACCCGATGCCAACCTGATGGGAGTTCTTCTGCCGGAAAATGCGGCTGCGGAGCGCAGCGAGGATCAGGAGGTGCTCCGGGCTCTGGAGGAACCTATAAAAAGCCTGAAACTGCGCGAAATAATACGGCCAGGCGAAAAGATCGCCATAGTGACCAGCGATATAACCCGCCCAATGCCTACGGCGAAGGTGATGCCGGCGCTGCTGGATGAGCTTTACCGGGGCGGAGCAAGGCCGGAGAACATAACCCTCGTGTTCGCAATAGGCAGCCACCGCCATCATACCGATGAGGAGCGGAAAGCGCTGGCCGGCGAAAGAGCCTGGCAGGAAATACGCTGCGTGGACAGTGATCCCGATGACTGTATACACCTTGGCACAACCTCCGGCGGAACCCCCGTTGATATAACGCGCGCAGTAGCCGAAGCCGACAGAAGAATATGCCTCGGAAATATAGAATATCACTACTTTGCCGGTTACAGCGGCGGGGCCAAGGCCATAATGCCCGGCGTATCCACCCGCGCTGCAATACAGTGCAACCACAGTAAAATGACCAGCCCCTGGGCGGTAGCGGCAAAGCTGAAGGAAAATCCCATAAGGGAAGATATAGAGGAAGCGGGCCGCATATGTGGCATAGACTTCATACTGAATGTAGTACTGGACGACCACAAGCACATAGTCAGGGCGTTTGCCGGTCACCCGACAGAGGCCCACAGGGCTGGCTGCAAGGCCCTTGATGCGTTGTACGGCAAGCGGATAGACTCCCTTGCGGATATAGTCGTGGTATCTCCCGGCGGAGCGCCAAAGGACATGAACCTTTACCAGGCCCAGAAAGCTTTGGACAACGCGAAGCACGCGGTAAAAAAAGGCGGTATAATAATACTGACTGCTGCCTGCATCGAGGGATTGGGGGAGAGTACATTCGAAAAATGGATGACCAAGGCTAAAGAGCCCGATGAGCTTATACGGCGAATAAGGGCGGATTTCAAGCTGGGCGGCCACAAGGCCGCCGCCATAGCAATGGTGATGCAGAGCGCCGATGTGTATCTTGTATCCGACTTGTCGCCGGAACTCGTAAAAAGCATATTCTTCAGGCCCTTCGGAAGCGCTCAGCAGGCGTTGGATCAGGCGTTTTGCGAGCTGGGTCACGATTCAAAGGTGCTGCTCATGCCCTGCGGCGGATCGACGTTGCCGCTTCTAAAATAATAATATGACTGACAGGAGAAATAACATGGATTACGCAAAAGAATCTCTCAGGCTGCATGAAGAATGGAAGGGGAAGATAAGAGTAGACTCTGCGGTGCCGGTAAAGACCATGCAGGATCTTTCCCTCGCCTATACCCCCGGCGTGGCACAGCCCTGTCTTGAAATACAGAAGGATATCAGCAAAAGCTACGACCTGACCCGCAGATGGAACATCTGCGCCGTAATAACCGACGGCAGCGCGGTGCTGGGGCTTGGCGATATAGGTCCGGAGGCCGGTATGCCCGTAATGGAGGGCAAGTGCGTGCTCTTCAAGGAATTTGGCGGTGTGGATGCCTTCCCTATATGCGTAAAGACAAAGGATGTTGACGAATTCGTAAACGCGGTATATCTTATTTCCGGCTCCTTCGGCGGTATAAACCTTGAGGATATAGCTGCGCCACGTTGCTTTGAAATAGAGCGCAAGCTGAAAGAAAAGTGCGATATACCAATATTCCACGACGACCAGCACGGTACAGCCGTAATAACCCTTGCCGGCCTTACCAACGCACTGAAGCTGGTGGGAAAGAAAAAGGAAGAGGTAAGGATAGTAATGAACGGCGCCGGCGCGGCCTCCATAGCCATAACCAGACTGTTGCTTTCCGCCGGTTTTAAGAATATAATCATGTGCGATCGTACCGGCATAATATACTCCGGCCGCGAAGAGGGCATGAACCCCATAAAGGACGAGATGGCCAAGGTCACCAACCTCGAGGGGGAAAAGGGCAGCCTTGCCGACGCGCTCATTGGCGCCGACGCATTCATAGGTGTTTCCGCTCCCAATACCGTTACAAAGAAAATGGTAAGCAGTATGGCCAAAGACGCGATAGTGTTCGCCTGCGCAAACCCCACACCCGAAATATTCCCGGAAGATGCCAAGGCCGCAGGCGCGAGAGTAGTTGCGACCGGACGCAGCGACTATCCCAATCAGGTAAATAACGTGCTGGCATTTCCAGGCATATTCAGGGGAGCTTTCGATGTGCGCGCATCTGATATAAACGAAGAGATGAAGATAGCCGCCGCTCATGCCCTTGCCTCCCTTGTGAGCGACGAGGAGCTCAATGAGGACTATATACTTCCCAAGGCAATGGACAGCCGCGTGAGGGAAGCGGTATCCTCCGCCGTTGCAAAGGCGGCAAGGGAAAGCGGAGTAGCCCGTATATAACGCTTTTTACAATTTGGCGCCTGGCGTATAAGCATAGGATAAAGGGAATTCCGATCCCGTAAAAATATAAACAGAAGCGAGGTAAAAAAGATGAATAAGTATCGGGAACGCATAGCGAGGGTTTGCGCCGAGATGAAGAAGGCGGGCATCGGCCAGCTTATGGTGAACGACCATCTCGGCATATACTACCTTACCGGAATAGACGTTATGCCATTTGAAAGGTTCTGGGCATTTCTGATAAACGACGACGGCAGCACCGTGCTGTTCGACAATAAGCTTTTTGCACTGGGAGATACCGGCCTGAATACCGTGACGCTTACGGATACAGACGACGTGGCAGCGGCTGTAGCAAAGCATATAAAGCCCGGCAAGATGGGCGTAGACAAGAACATGGCCGCTCGCTTTCTGCTGCCCATTATGAACGCCTGCAGCGATACCAATATGGTGCTGGGCTCAGACTGCGTGGATAACGTAAGGGCCCGCAAGGACGAGGAGGAAAAGAGGCTCATGCGCCGGGCCTCCGAGATAAACGACATCTGCATGGAAAGGCTTGCAGCCTACATACATGACGGCGTTACCGAGAAGGAATGCGCGGATTACCTTGACAGGTGCTATGCGGAGTTCGGCTGCGAGGGCCTGGCCTTTGATTCCATAGTATCCTTTGGCGCCAACGCCGCGGATCCCCATCATTCACCGGATGGGACTGTGGTAAAGGAAGGCGACTGCATAGTAATAGACATAGGCTGCAGGAAGGATCACTACTGCTCCGATATGACCCGTACCTACTTCTGGAAGAAAGCTGATCCAAAGTATACAGCCATACATGATCTGGTGCGCGAGGCCAACGAGAAGGCGGAGAAGCTCATACGTCCGGGCGTGCGCTTCTGCGATATAGACGCCGAGGCCCGCAACCATATCTCCGCCGCAGGCTACGGAGAATACTTTACCCACAGGCTGGGCCACTTCATAGGCATGGAAGACCACGAAAAGGGCGATGTAAGCTCCGTAAATACCAACACCGTGCAGCCCGACATGATATTCTCCATAGAGCCGGGAGTATACCTGCCCGGCGAGTTCGGTGCAAGGGTGGAGGATCTGGTAATAGCCACAGAGGACGGCTGTGAGTTGCTCAACCATGTGGATAAGCATGTTAAAATACTCGGCATCTGATAAGGATAAAGCACAAATCAATCTTTGCGATGCCGGGCAACAAAAGAAAGGAGCGTCGGGCAATGTAGCCTGACGGCAGATATGGCACAGGTTTTTGAAACTGCAATGATGGTGCTGTTTGGAATATCGTGGCCGCTTAATATAGCGAAGTCCATAAGATCCAGAACAGCTGAAGGAAAGAGCTTGTTGTTCGAGCTCTGTATTTTCTTGGGTTATGCAATAGGCCTAGCGGGCAAGCTGATCAGCGGAAGCATAACCTATGTGGTCGTAGTTTACATACTGGATCTCATAATGGTAACCACGGATCTGATACTGACGCTGAGAAACCGCAGGCTGGACAAGCTTCGCAACAGCGCCGCAAAGTAGCATGGCATTATATCCGCCCTCGAATGGGGGCGGATAACTCTGCTGCGCATATGAAAAAAGGAGACTGTCGAAAAAGTGGCTGACGCCACTTTTTTGATATTCTCAAATAATATGGGCGCGCCGATCGACAAACACATACAGAGATTGTTCAAAAATCTGAATGCCATTGACTTTCGCTGGACAAAGAGTATAATAGATAACAGATGTTGCGCAATGTGGATTTCTTATTATGTTGCCGAACAAGGAGGGAAAGAAAATGCCGCCCAAGTTTAAGTTTACCAGAGAGGAAATTATTCAGGCTGCATTGGATCTGACGAGAGAAAGCGGCATTGCCGCCGTAACCGCGCGGGGACTGGGGGCAAAACTGGGATCCTCCGTAAAGCCGATTTTCAGCCTGTTTGAGAATATGGAAGAAGTACAAAACGAAGTCCTGAAGGCGGCGGAAAAATTGAGCCAAGCCCGCATACGGGAGACTATGGAAAGCGGTCAATATCCTCCTTATAAAGCCAGCGGAATTGCGTATATATGCTTCGCCAGGGAAGAAAAGGAGCTTTTCAAGCTGCTTTATATGCGTGACCGTTCCCGTGAGACATTTGATGAGGGGGATTCCATAAAACCGCTGATTGAGGAAATACAAAAGCAAACCGGGCTCAGCGAGGAGGACGCATATCGATTCCATTTAGAGATGTGGGTGTATGTCCATGGAATTGCCACTATGATAGCGACTTCATATCTGGAATGGGATTTAGACACCGTAAGCGAGGTCCTGACAGACGCATATGTGGGACTGAAGTACCGCTTTTCTCAGAAAAATTGCAAATAACAGTGGTCAAAGAGCCGGATGCCGGGACATAGAGCTGACGCACTTTTACACAAACACGGTTTACTGGCTTTGTTTTATCCAAACAGGAGGTATATGATGGAAGCCATCAAAACAGATAAGCTTACAAAGAAATACAAAAATCTGACTGCTGTGGACAGCCTTGATCTGCTTGTGGAGCAGGGAGAGCTGTTCGCTCTGCTGGGTGTCAACGGCGCAGGAAAAACTACCACGATCAAGATGCTTTCCTGCCTGACAAAGCCAACAGGCGGGGACGCCTATCTGAACGGTAACAGCATTGTCAGCGATCCGGCAGCGGTGAAGAATGTAATCGGAGTATCGCCCCAGGAGACCGCCGTCGCCCCCGGTCTGACGGTAAAAGAAAATCTGGCGCTGATGTGCGGCGTTCACGGTTTTTCAAAGGAAAAGCGACAGCAGAAAATCAAAGAGCTTTCCCGGCAATTTGACCTGACAGGTGTCCTCGGCAAGAAGGCCGGTAAACTCTCCGGGGGCTGGCAGCGGCGATTGAGCATTGCCATGGCTTTGATCAGCGAACCCAAGATACTTTTCTTGGACGAGCCGACCCTCGGGCTGGATGTGCTGGCGCGAGGTGATCTATGGGATGTGATCCGCACCCTGAAGGGCCGGATCACCATTATCCTGACTACCCACTACATGGAGGAAGCGGAGGCACTTTCCGACCGTATCGGTATTATGAAAGGAGGCCGGCTGCTTGCGCTGGGGACGGCTGATGAACTGAAAAGGCAGACCGGCAAAGAGAAGTTTGAGGACGCATTTATAGCAATTGTGAAGGAAAACTAAATTGAGTATGCAAGGGTGGAGCAATGGTGCCGGAAATATCTGTCAGAGAATTAAAAGAAAGCGAATCAGCGGACGCCCTATTATTGGTCTGGGATGTTTTTATGGAATATGAGGCGCCTGATTATTCAGAAGAAGGGATTGCAGAGTTTTACAAAAGCATTCACGACGAAGGCTATCTGTCCAAGCTCCGTATGTACGGTGCATTTATGGAAAACAGGTTGATTGGCGTTATTGCGACGCGAAGCGAGGGCGCGCACATCGCTCTGTTTTTTGTAAAAGGTGAATATCACGGAATGGGCATCGGGAGCCAACTGTTCAAAACGGTTTTACAAATGTGTCCTGCCGGCAGTATGACGGTAAATTCATCGCCCTGTGCCGTTCCGATTTATCATCATCTCGGTTTCCATGATATGGATAAGGAACAAGCCGTGAACGGCCTGAGATTTACGCCGATGGAATGGAGAAGGACGTAATTGTTTTGATTTTTAATAAGAGGAGAGAATATGAGATTACTTACTTTTTCGAGCCGGAACGCAAAAGAGATATTGCGCGATCCGCTTAACGTGGCGTTCAGCCTTGGTTTTCCGGTGATCCTGCTTTTTCTTATGAGTGCGATTGGGGCAAACGCGCCGGTAAGCATTTTCGAGATCGAAACTCTTACCCCGGGCATTACCGTGTTTGGCCTTTCCTTTATGACCCTGTTTTCCGCAACGTTGATTGCGAGGGACAGGGAGACCGCTCTTCTGCAAAGGCTCTATACCACGCCTCTGACTTCAGCGGATTTTATCTTCGGCTATGTGCTGCCGATCCTGCCTATTGCGGTGGCGCAGTGCGCCCTATGCTATATTGCCGCCGTTATGCTGGGGCTAACCTGGTCGGTTTACATTGTCTATGCGGTGCTGCTCATTATTCCCGTTTCCCTGTTCTTTATCGCATTGGGGCTTCTTTTTGGAAGTATCCTCAACACAAAACAGGTAGGCGGAATATGCGGAGCTCTGCTGACGATCCTGACTGCGTGGTTTTCCGGCGCATGGTTTGACATTTCACTGATCGGCGGTGTCTTTGAAAGATTAGCTAATATCCTGCCCTATATTCATGCCGTTGCTTTGGAAAAAGCTGTGCTGGCCGGGAATTTTTCCGGAATCCTTCCACATATTTGGTGGATCGTGTGCTATGGGGCTGTGGCGCTTGCAGCAGCTGTTTTGCTGTTCCTTCGCCAGATGAAAAAACAATAAGCATGAAAGAAATCGCTTGACAGGAAGAATCAGATCAGCATGCTTTGGGGTTAAGAGGAATGCAAAGTATGAGACTGCCGAAAAAGTGGCGTTCAGCCACTTTTTCGGCAGTCTCAATCATCAATGGTATTTTGAGATTCGCAAAAAAACGGATTGCGCCATGTGGACGTCAGCTTTTAATTCTTCTGGCGGCACTCTTACTTATCCAGCAGTGGATAGCAGATAAGCCTGCTGCCCTCAAGGTCTTCCCGGTGCATATCTACAGCGGCTATCTGATGGTTTGTGTAGGTGGTATAGTAATAGATACCTCTGGAGGCATTACAGCATGAGGTATAAATTGTGATCTCGTATTTACCCTCTGCCACCTCGCAGCAGCCGCGCTGCTGATCTACGGAGCCGAGAATGTGGAAGAACTGTCCAACACTGTCTTCTTCAGAGCTGGAGGATATGGAATTCAGTTTTGTAAATGCCACCCTTGCAAAGCGAGAGGCAGAAGAAAGGTCACCCGGCAGCCCAAGCGCGCCCATCCCCCGGCTATAGGCGTTGAGCTCAAGTTTGCTGGAAAACAGATTTTCCGGCTGCCTTGGAGAGAGCTTCATATAATTATTCAGGGCAAACATCTGCTTGTCAAAGGGCGGATTATTTGTCAGCACGCCCACCGGGTTTTCGTAAACCCTCAGACCGTCTGCTACCGATTCGACGGTGATAGCGCCGCTTTTATCGGCGATAATCCAGTGAAGCTGGGCCGTTGGCAGCGTATCGCTGTACGGAGTACCGACCAGATTCATGCAGGAAATAAGATTTCGGGCCTCAGCCAGAGTTCCACACTGGCCCAGCAGCCAGGGAATGAATTCGTACTGAGCAACGTTTCGGCATCCGTCTTTTACATTGCTGTATATGGCGTTTCCCACAAAGTTCAGTCCTGCTATGCCGAGCCCCATCTCGTTGACCGCATCATAGTAAAGCGGATAATCGTCTGCGATATGAGCCATGCCGATAATGGCATAGTGAGAGGGTATACTGCCGCCGTGGCGAAGCTCGAGAGGATAATTCCTGGGCATAACAGTTATCTTTTCCCCGTATGAAAATTCATAATCCAGGGTCCGCCCCATGTAGAAATCCTTTGTCTGATATGTTGCAGCAGTACACATAAGCCCTCCTAATATAAAAAAGTAAGCGAATCATCGTAGCCGCCAGTTAAAAAATCAGGCCTGTAAGCCTGCTACGATTATATCACCGAGCATTTGAAATGTACAGCTGCCAGCGGAAAGCAAAATTGTGAGGAGCAGTCATCAGGCTTTGCTTTTGGTTTCCGAATGTTGATAGATTTTGCCATAATATTGCGGTATACTTAATATGAAAATCAACCATGGGTTACCGCACATACAGGAGAAGCGATATGCCACAGAAAAGCAATGCAGATCACAAGAGGCTGATGAGGGTGGAGGTGCAGTTCAGGACAATATCCATGGACTGGTGGGCGAGCCTTGAACATAAGATACGATATAAAAAGGGCTTACAGGAATCCGACCATGTGGATCAGGAGCTTTTCGAGTGCGCCAAGATGAGCGCTGAACTCGACAGCCGTATGGAAAAATTGCAGCAATTTGTGGGAGACCTATACGAATAAGCAGCAGGAGGTATAAACAGTGAAAAAGATAGTACGCCGCATCCTGATAGTGATTCCCGCAGCTGCGCTGCAGGTACTGTGGCTGCTACTTCTGGTAAAGTGGCTGGCCCCGTATACGGCTCTGATCACGCTGACCATGTCTGTGGCGGCGTTCTTCTTTGTGCTGTATATAATCATAAAGCGGGAGGAAAGGACCTATAAGATACTATGGCTGCTGGTAATACTGACATTTCCGCTGCCCGGCGCGCTGTTCTATCTGTTCTTTGGAAATAAGCGGACGGCGAAGCCGCTGGGGAGGAGACTTGAAAAAGTAAAAGAGGCAGGAACGCCAAAGCCGCTTTGCATTGGCGCAGTGCCATTTGACGGGGGGCACAGAATGGAGCAGACGCTCCGATGGCTGGAAAGAAAGACGGGCTATCCCCTGATGAGGGCGGGGCAGGTGCGCTACTACGCTCTTGGAGACGATATGATGCCGGATATGCTGGAGGATATTAAACGGGCGCGCAGCTTTATATATCTTGAGTATTTCATAATAGAGCCGGGCAGATTGTGGGATTCCATGGCTGCGGTTCTGGTAGACAAGGCAGCTCAGGGCCTGGACATCCGGGTAATGTACGACGACCTGGGCAGCATTTCCACATTCAATATGGACAATGTGCGGCAGCTTCGCTCAAAGGGCATAAAATGCGTGCCTTTTAATCCTCTTATTGCCGTGAAGGGTACGGTCAATTACCGCGATCATAGAAAAATGCTCATAGTAGACGGCGAAACCGCATACAGCGGCGGCGTGAACCTGGCGGATCGCTATGCCAACATAGAGCAGCCATACGGACACTGGAAGGATACCGGTTTTCGCGTTACCGGAGAGCCGGCGCAGAGCTTTACTCATATGTTCCTGACATTCTGGAACGCTTTCTCACTGCAAAACAATCTGCCCCAACCGGAGCTGAAGGAGCCGCGGCTGCCTGCACCTGAAACTGAAAACGGCTATATACTGAGCTATTATGATTCTCCTTTGAACCGGGAGGCATCCAGTAATCAGCTCTATATCGACCTGCTCTCACAGAGCACAGACTACGCGTGGTTCTTTACGCCGTACCTTATGCCCGGAGACGAATTGCTGGACGCTATGGCGTGCGCAGCCCATCGCGGCGTTGACGTTCGCATAATCATGCCGGGCATTCCGGACAAGAAGCTTATCTTCAGAATGTCGCGAAGCTTTTATCAGGCACTCCTTACAGAAGGGGTCAAAATTTACGAATACACGCCGGGCTTTGTCCACGCAAAGAGTTTTGTGTCGGACGACGTGGTAGGCACTATAGGTACGATCAATCTTGACTACCGCAGCCTGTTCCTGCATTTTGAGAACAATTCGCTGTTTTACCGCTCCAACATAATTGCTGAGCTGAAGGACGACTTCTTATCGACGCAGGCAAAATGCAGACAGGTGCAGCCGTACGACATAAAGCACTATGCAGTTCGCTGGATAGTGGACGGGATACTGCGCATCTTCGCCCCGCTATGCTG
>ENA-UONW01003539-UONW01003539.1-human-gut-metagenome-genome-assembly--contig:-CS52-NODE-3539-length-12772-cov-30.207517_pt1 | contig 12772 bp, 6 predicted proteins | sample MGYA00242463_ERZ724010 | MGnify/ENA metagenome assembly ERZ724010 | reverse complement strand
GTGAGGATGGATGGGACTACACCCTCTACCACAGCGATTATTCTGTGATGGACGGTGGGCAGTTGGATGCCCCGGAACTGACGATTCAGGAAGTCCGGGAAGAAATTCTGGAAGCACATCACATGGAAAAAGGTCGGCGGCTGATACAGGACTACGATTTTATCATGGACAGAGCCGCCGAAGCCGAAGAACTGGGGCTGAACAGCCACCCTTCCACGCTGGAAAAGCTGGCTTCACTGGCTGGCGCAAAAGAGAAATGCGATGCCCCGGAGTGCAGCCTTGTTGGGTGCCGGAAAGTGAGAGATGCTCATGAACTTTAATGGCGAGGAATTGACGCTGATGATGCTCTACAATTCCGGCTCCCGACTGGGTTTGATGCAGGAGCTGCGCCTGATGCAATGTTACCTGACGCCCGATGAAACTGCCCTGCGGGAACTGTCCGAACAGGTCATTGAAAAGCTGAAACTTATGACCGATGCCGAGTTTTCCGAACTGGAATTTCCACTCAACTGATTTTTGCCGCCGTTTGGCGGCATACATATCCTCTTTTATGTTAACGAATAGTATGGTATACTTTACTTAACAAGTCGCACTCGATGAATTTCATATATTTTGAGAGGATAATAAGATGTTAAAGGATATTGCAGGCATAAGAGTATGTGGTGCCAACTTTGAAAACTCGTCAGACATATTATTTCTCGATCCTCATTACGGCAACAAAATTAAAAAGGTCAAAGGAAGTTTACTTTATGGCCGAAACGGTGCTGGAAAAAGCACACTGGCTAAGGCTGTAAAAAGTGCAAAGGGAGAAGTTCAGGAGGCTATCATCCAAGCTGACTTTTTGGATTCAAACAATTCTCCATTTGAATTAACGCCCGAAGATAAGTCACACATTTTCGTATTTGATGAAGAATATGTTGACAAAAATATAAAGATTCAAGAGTCCGGGCTAAATACAATTGTAATGTTAGGACATCAAGTAGAGCTTGCCGAGCAAATACAAACTGAACGAAAGAACTTAGAAGAACTAAAGACCGCACGCGATGCACAAGAAGCCATAGTGCAGACGTATGAAAAAGATGACACCGAAACTTCTCCTAAGTATCATATGAAAAAAATGCGCTATGCACTTCAAGGCGATGACTGTTGGGCAGGTAGAGATAAATTGATAAAAGGCAACCGACAGAACACCTCCGTTCATAATGATACATACAAGCACCTTGTCCCCTTCTCCACATCAAAAACGCGTGACCAGCTAATTGTAGAGTTTAACGAGACATTAAAATCACTTCGAGAAGCTCAGCAAGGTAACGCGACAATCTCAAGTAGCATATCAACATTTAATATCCATTATGATGAAGAGAAGATAATGCGGCTCCTAAAGATGAAAATTGAAAAGCCGGAGTTGACCGAAAGAGAACATTATTTGCTCGAACTAGCACAAACAGGAAATACTTCTCAATTAAATAGAATGGTTACTATTTTCTCAAATAAAAATGTTTGTGCCTGCCCTGTGTGTATGCAACCAGTTTCAGAAGAGTATAAGCAAAATCTAGTTCAAAGTGTTCAAAAGGTACTTAGCAAAGCTGTTGAGGAACATCAGGAATCTCTACGCCAATTTATAATGGATGAAATCGAATTTAACTTTTCACCATTCATAAAACTAGCAAATACTGACTTATGTTCGAAGCTGTTGTTAGAATTCAATGCTGCAATTAAATATAACAACTTGGTTATTCAAAGCAAAATAGATGATCCTTATACCCCCTGTGAGCAGCAATTACAACCCATCTCTACTTTGTTAACTCGACTAAATGTCGCATTTGACAAGTTGGAATGTGAGAGAATTGAATACAACAAAGAGATTACTGCCACAAAACCAATTGTTGATTACTTAACAAAAATCAATAATCAAATTGCGCATTTTGATATTCAAGATTCGTACTTGCGGTATCTTGCATGTGCTGCTCAAGCTAAAAAGGAACAAGAAAAATTAGTTGAGCTACAAAATGCTTCTGCTCGTACAAAGCATCGTTTAGACGAGTTGGAAGCCATGCAGAAGAATGTTCAAGTTGCTGTTTCAATTATCAATAATAACTTAAATTATATATTCTTCTCAAACACCAGATTCAAAATTGACTATCGCAATGGAAATTATATACTGCTTTCCAATGGAAAATCCGTGCGTCCCTCTCAAGTATCGCAAGGCGAGCGAAATATAATTGGATTGTGCTATTTTTTTGCCAGTATTTTACAAAATCAGGAGGAGTCTTCTGGATATACAAAAGAGTACCTATTAGTAATTGACGATCCTGTTTCAAGTTTTGATATAGAGAACAAAACGGGCATCATGTCATTTTTGAGGTATCAACTTGGGAAATTTTTGTTAGGAAACAAAGATACCCGCGCAATCATTATGACTCATGATTTGCCCACATATTACGACTCCGAAAAAATATTCAAAGAATTGACTGCAGCGAGCGAAACAATATGTGGCGAAAAGCCGGTTTACCGCTTGTATGAATTAAAAAATCAAAAACTGGTCACATTTTCTTACAATAAGCGTCAGGAATATTCAGAACTTATAAAAATCGTCTACAATTATGCACTGGGAAATGCAACCGAGTACGAATTAGTTATTGGAAATATTATGCGTCAGATGTTGGAGGCTTTTTCTACATTTCAGTACAAAAAAGGATTCGATGATATTTCAACTGACCAAAGCATATTGGCCTTGTTGCCAGAAGATGTTTATAAAACCTACTTTGAAAATTTAATGTACCGTTTGATATTGAACAATGGAAGTCATCGCCTTGAACAAACCCAATCAATGTCCGATATGTATTTCTTCACTGTAATATCAGATTCTGAAAAGCAGCGAACTGCAAAAGAAATTCTTTGCTTTATCTACCTTCTGAATAAAAAGCATTTGCTATCTCACTTGGAAGGCTGCACTGATATAGAAAGTAATTTACAGCATTGGTGTAATGACATTAAAAACAGCTGTCTAATGTAAATTCGCAAATTGTTTCTGCTAATAAAAACACACGCATTTCTTTGCGGGTAACCATAAAATGGTTACCCGCTCTTTTTATATCCTGAAATCGGAAGGAGGAACGCAATGCCAAACAAAACGCAAGAATACCTGAACCTTGCCCAGCAAACGGCAAAGGAACTGACCCGTTACTGGGAAAACTGGACGGACTACCTGACCACTGCATCCCGGCTGTACAAGTACAGCTTTGCAGACCAGCTCATGATCTACGCCCAGCGGCCTGATGCCACTGCCTGCGCCAGCTTCGACATCTGGAACAATCGCATGAACCGCTATGTCCGGCGCGGCTCCAAGGGCATCGCACTGTTAGACCAGTCCAGCAGTGTGCCGCGTCTGCACTATGTCTTTGATGTGAGCGACACCGGGGTGCGCCGCAATTCCCGTGACCCGGAGGTGTGGCAGCTCGGCCCTGATTTGGTGCAGCCGGTTTCGGAGATGTTGAGCAAGACCTACGGCATCAGCGGGGAGCGTGTCAGCCAGCAGCTTGCGGATGTTGCGGGGAAACTGGTGGCGGATTACTGGGACAACAACGGCGGCGACATCCGTGCCATCGTTGACGGTTCGCTCTTGATGGATTATGATGAAGCCGGGGTGGAGATGCAGTTCAAGTCCGCCGCCGCCATCAGCGTCACCTACACGCTGCTGGAACGCTGCGGCTTTGAGCCTGCCGGGTGGTTCGACAAGGACGATTTTCAGGCAATCTACAATTTCTCTACCCCGGATAGTGTCTACGCCCTCGGCGCAGCCGTCAGCGACATGAGCCGGGAGGTGCTGCGGAACATCGAGCGCACCGTAAAAACCACCATTCGCCGCCGCAATGCAGAAAGGAGCCAATATGAATACGAACAGCAGGAACGTGACCTACTCGACCGTCGGGGACTACCAGCTCCCGAACCTGATTCTGAACCAGCCCCGGAAGCCGCTGGGCAAGTACGGCAGGCTGCGCCGGACGTACCTGATGAACCATCGCCCGGTGCTGTACAACACGATGCTCCTGAACGGGAGCCTGTACCCGCACCTGATGGAGGTGGAGCAGACGTCAGAGAACCGGATGCAGCAGACCATGGCGCAGCTTCTGAAACAGAACCCGGCCCCGGACAAGGAGCAGAATCAGATGGCATGGGTGCAGCACATGAACAGCCTGCGGGCACAGGCAGAGGAACTGGTGCTGAACGAACTGATTTACAGTTAAGTTTCTTCGATGCCCACATTCCCACTGAAGCCAAACAAATTGAATCCATCGACCAAGCGGAGAGCGAAAAATCGCCCTCCGCTTTTGTTTTGTCGCAGGCGGAGATTGAAAATGCGCTGCGGAGAGGTTCCAATGTTGAAGGCTGCAAACTTCGGATATGGAAAATTTATCAGTTGCAGCCTGACCGAAAACTCCGGGCAAAAGCTCTTGCCAACGAATATGCACCGTATGGCCCCGGCGGTTCTTCACACACTTATCTGGACGGAAGCAGTGGTTGGCTTGACCATGACAGCAAGGGTCTGACGTTTGAGCATTATCCCGACCATCAGAAAGTGCTTCTCCGCTGGGATCGGGTCGAAAAATATATTGACCTGATGATTCAGTCTGACCGCTACCTGTCGGACAAAGAAAGAAGAGCCATCGACTTTCCCCTTGAACTGAACGCCGCCAGTGCAGCCGAATACACTGCATTAAAGGCGCAGCACCCGGATACTCTGGTTGGATTTGAAGCTGGCGGCAATTTTATGTTCTATGGAGAAGATGCTGCCAAGGTCGCAAAAGTTCTCAACAGTGCTTTGTTTACGAGAGAAACAGCACTGGGCGAAGTTCAGGTCACAGGCTTTCCACCTAGCTTATGGGCAAGAAAGTCAAAAGAATTGTGGTCTGCGGGCAATGATGTTTACCTTGCCGGATTGAACGAAGATGGGACTCATCACCAGACTAAACATCTGCACAAAGAGGACTATCTGCCCATCGGCTCCATCATCAATATGGATGGCCGGAAATTTCGGATTGACGGAGTGGATTTTGATAAGGGCAAGGTTTCCTTGCAGGATATGGCGCTGGCAGAAATGCGGATGCCGATTTTCCGGGAGGAACCGCTGGTTCTTGTCCGGGAGTTGTACGAGCAGGAACAGGAAGTGATGGAACACCCCCTACCCGATTACAAGGTCGGTGACAATGTTATCGTTGACCTTCCTACCCGAACCATCGAAGGCAAAATCGGCTATGTAGGCGAAACGGATGTTCGCATTGACACCAGCGCACAGGGACAGTCGTGGGATAACGAAGTTATCAACAAACGACAATTCGAGGATGGCTTGCGGCAGAATGAACAGGTTACTACGCAGCCAGATGATACTGTAAAAACGGTTGCCATATACCCTGCTGAAGAAAACCGTATGCCTTATGATATTGTGATCCAAACGATTGGCTCAAAATCACCTACTCTGGATGCAGTTGAACCGGAACGATCCACACTTGAACTTGCCGGGAACTTCCACATCACGGATGATGATTTGGGTGTCGGAGGCCCCAAACAGAAATTCGCCCGGAACATCGAAGCCATCCGCACCCTGTTCCAGTTGGAACAGGAGCATCGGGGTGCCACCGCCGAGGAACAGGAAGTGCTTTCGCAGTATGTGGGCTGGGGCGGTCTGCCGGATGCCTTTGACCCGGATAAGAGCAACTGGTCAAAAGAGTACGCGGAACTGAAAGGGTTGCTCTCCGAGGACGAATATGCCGCTGCCCGTGGCTCTGTCCTGAACGCCCACTACACTAGCCCCACCGTGATCCGTGGCATCTACGATGCCGTGGAGCGCATGGGCTTCCAGTCTGGCAACATCTTGGAGCCGTCCATGGGCGTAGGCAACTTCTTTGGAATGTTGCCCACCAGTATGGCAGACAGTCGGCTGTACGGCGTAGAACTGGACAGCATCACCGGGCGCATTGCGAAAAAACTGTACCCGCAGGCTGACATTACCGTAGCCGGTTTTGAAACCACCGACCGCCGTGATTTTTATGACCTCGCTGTTGGCAACGTGCCTTTTGGTCAATACAGGGTCAACGATAAGGCGTACAACAAGCTGGGATTCTCCATCCACAATTATTTCTTTGCGAAAGCCATCGACCAAGTGCGACCGGGCGGCATCGTGGCGTTTGTCACCAGCCGTTACACCATGGACAGCAAGGACAGCACCGCTCGCAAGCACATGGCAGAGCGTGCTGACCTGTTGGGGGCCATTCGTCTGCCCAACAACGCTTTCCGTGCCAACGCTGGTACGGATGTTGTCAGCGACATTATTTTCCTGCAAAAGCGTGACCGCCCCGCGGACATTGAGCCTGCATGGGTGCAGTTGGGCAAAACGGAAGATGGCTTTGCCATCAACCAGTATTTCGTAGACCACCCGGAGATGGTTCTGGGCGTACTCTCCACCGAAAGCACCCAGTATGGACGAGAGGAACTGACGGTTGCGCCCCTTGAGGGCATCAGCCTTGCCGACCAGCTTGCAGAAGCGGTGCAGCACATCGAGGGGCAGTACACCGCCGCCGAGGTGGACACTCCCGACATTGCCGAAGAAGAAGCCGCCCGGCGCGCCCTGCCTGCCGACCCGGAGGTCAAGAACTTCTCCTATACCGTAGTGGACGGCGAAGTTTTCTACCGGGAAAATTCCGTGATGACACAGGTGGAACTGTCCGACACCGCCAAGGGGCGTGTCACCGGCATGGTAGAGCTGCGGCAGATCGTCAACGACCTGATTGACCAGCAGTTGAACGATTACCCGGACGAGGACATCAAGGCAACGCAGGAGCATTTGAACGCCGCCTACGATGCTTTTACCGCAAAATACGGTCTGCTGAACGACCGCAAAAATGGGCGGCTGTTTGAGCAGGATTCCTCGTATTATCTGCTGTGTTCGCTGGAAAATCTGGACGAGCAGGGGCAGCTCAAGAGCAAGGCGGCGATGTTCACCAAGCGCACCATTCGCCCGGAGCGCACCGTCACCAGCGTGGATACCCCCAGCGAAGCGTTGGCGGTGTCCATCGGAGAACACGGCAAGGTGGATTTACCCTATATGGCAGAACTGCTGGGTACGCCCGGCGAGTACGGGCGCATTACCACTGAACTCTCCGGCGTGATCTTCAAGGACCCTGCCGCCGACCCTACCGACCCCGAAGCGGGCTGGCAGATGGCAGACGAGTACCTGTCTGGCGATGTTCGGGCAAAGCTGCGGATGGCGCAGTTCGCCGCCGAAACCAACCCGGAGTTTGCCGTCAACGTGGATGCACTGACCAAGGCACAGCCCAAAGATCTGGAGGCATCTGAAATTGATGTGCGGCTGGGTGCAACATGGCTGGACCCGAACATTATCCAGAAGTTTATGACCGAGACATTCCAGATCCCCTACTATCTGCGCCATGCTGTCAAAGTGCGTTATTCTCCCTATACCGCAGAGTGGCGCGTGGAGGGCAAGACCGCCACGGGACGGGGCGATATTATCTCCTCCGAGACCTACGGCACATCCCGTGCCAATGCCTACAAGATTCTGGAGGAGACCCTGAACCTGAAAGATGTCCGCATCTATGACACGATCGAGGATGCCGAGGGAAAGCCCAAACGGGTGCTGAACAAGCGGGAAACCATGCTGGCACAGCAAAAACAACAGGTCATCAAGGATGCTTTCGCCAACTGGGTCTGGCAAGACCCTCAGCGGCGCATTGCACTGGTGAAGCAGTACAACGAACTGTTCAACTCTACCCGCCCCCGTGAGTATGACGGAAGCCACATCCATTTTGTCGGCATGAACCCGGAGATCACCCTCCGGGAACACCAGCGAAATGCCATCGCCCATGTGCTTTATGGCGGTAACACGCTGCTTGCACACGAAGTTGGTGCGGGCAAGACCTACGAAATGGCGGCATCTGCCATGGAAGCAAAACGGCTGGGGCTGTGCCAGAAATCCCTCTTTGTGGTGCCCAACCATTTGACAGAGCAGTGGGCTTCGGAGTTCCTGAACCTCTACCCTAACGCAAAACTTTTGGTAGCACGGCGCAAGGACTTTGAGACTGCCAACCGCAAAAAATTCTGTGCCCGCATCGCCACCGGGGACTACGATGCCGTCATCATCGGGCATAGCCAGTTTGAGCGCATCCCGCTGTCCTTTGAGCGGCAGGAACGTATCATTCAGGAGCAAATTTATGAAACGCTTGCCGCCATCAATGAGCTGAAAGTCCACGCAGGTGAGAATTTCTCCATCAAGCAGATGGAAAAGACCCGGAAAACGCTGGAAACCAAGCTGGAAAAACTGCGCTCCGATGAGCGTAAAGACGATGTAATTACCTTTGAACAACTGGGCGTTGACAGGCTTTTTGTGGACGAGAGCCATTTTTACAAGAACCTCTTTTTGACCACAAAAATGCGGAATGTCGCAGGATTATCCACCAGCGAAGCGCAGAAATCCAGCGATATGTTCGGCAAGTGCCGCTATCTGGACGAGATCACCGGCGGGCGGGGCGTGGTGTTCGCCACGGGCACGCCCGTGAGCAATTCCATGACCGAACTGTACACGGTCATGCGGTATTTGCAGTACAGCACCTTGCAGCAGAAAAAGCTGACCCACTTTGACTGCTGGGCATCCACTTTTGGAGAGACCACCACTGCAATCGAGCTTGCCCCGGAAGGTACAGGGTATCGGGCGAGGACGAGATTTGCCAAGTTCTTCAACCTCCCGGAGCTGATGTCCATGTTCAAGGAGGTTGCGGACATTAAAACCAGCGACCAGCTCCACCTGCCTGTGCCGGAAGCGAAGTTTGAAACGGTGGTGGCAAAACCCTCAGAGATCCAAAAGGAAATGGTGCAAGAACTAAGCAAACGTGCTGCAAAGATCCACTCCGGCACCGTGGATGCCTCCGAGGACAATATGCTCTGCGTCACCAACGATGGCAGAAAAATCGGCTTGGACGTTCGCCTGATGAACCCCATGCTGCCAGACGACCCCAACAGCAAGCTGAACGTCTGTGTGCAGAACGTGCTGAAGATCTGGGAGGAAGGCAAAGACCAGAAGTTGACCCAACTTTTGTTCTGTGACCTCTCAACACCAAAGAACGATGGCAATTTCAACGTCTACGATGACATTCGCAAAAAGCTGGTTGCTGCCGGTGTGCCGGAAAATGAGATCGAGTTTATCCACAACGCCGACACCGAGGCGAAAAAAGCGGCGCTGTTCTCCAAAGTGCGCTCCGGCGATGTTCGAGTTTTGCTCGGAAGCACGGCGAAAATGGGAGCCGGAACCAACGTCCAGTCCCGGCTTGTGGCGGTGCACCACTTGGACGTAGGCTGGAAGCCCAGCGACATGACCCAGCGCAATGGTCGCATCATTCGGCAGGGCAACATGAATAAGGAAGTCAAGGTGTTCAATTACGTCACGGAAGGGACATTTGACTCGTACTTGTATCAGACCTTGGAGAATAAGCAGCGATTTATCTCGCAGATTATGACCAGCAAATCTCCGGTGCGCTCCTGCGAGGATGTGGACGAGCAAGCGCTATCTTACGCCGAAATCAAGGCACTGTGTGCCGGAAATCCGCTCATCAAGGAGAAGATGGATTTGGATGTGCAGGTTGCAAAGCTGAAGGTGCTAAAAGCCGACCACCAGAGCCAAAAATTCCGGCTGCAAGACAAGCTGCTGACCAAGTTCCCGGCTGACATTCAGGAAACGAATGCCCACATTGCCGGGCTGAAAGCCGATGCACAGCTTGCCGCCGCCCATCCGCAGGGCAAGGAGGAGTTTTGCGGCATGGTCATCAAGGGCGTTGCCTACGACGAGAAAAAGACCGCCGGTGAGCGGCTGGTGCTTGCCTGCTCGGAACTGCCCAACGCCGAGGAAAAAGTCATCGGCAGTTACCGGGGCTTTGAACTGTCCCTGCGGTTTGACACTTTCCGCACGGAGTATCAGGCACTTTTGAAAGGGCAGCGGAAATACACGGTTCCCTTGGGCACCGACCCACTGGGCAATATTATCCGTCTGGACAATTCGCTGAACAACTTCCCGGAGCGAATTACCGCCGCAGAGAACGAGCTGGCCACCCTGCATCAGCAGCAGGCGGCGGCACAGATCGAGGTGGAAAAGCCCTTCCCGCAGGAGGAAGAGCTGGCAGAGAAGTCCGCACGGCTTGCAGAATTGAACGCCCAGTTGGATGTGGATGAAAAGAGCCACGAGCCGGAACAGGACGAGCAAGAACAGGAGGATGCCCCTCGCCGCCCCTCGGTGCTGGCGGCACTGGAAGAAAAGTCGGATAAGCCGGAGCCGGTGAAACCTTTCCGCAGTTATTACGACAAGGACGGTGATGCCCGGTGAAGGAAAAGCGGGATGAAATCATTATCCTGAGAACCACAAAAGCTGAGAAAAGCCGCATTTATGAAAAGATGTTGGGCATGGGCATCCGCAGCCTGAGCGCCTATATCCGAAAAATGGCTCTGGATGGCTACTGCCTGAATCTTGACCTGCCGCAACTGCGGCGCATGGCGTATCTCTTGCAGATGTGCAGCAACAATCTGAACCAGTACGCCAAAGCCGCCAATGAAAATGGTCGGGTCTATGCTGCGGACATGGAGGACCTGCGGCAGCGGCTGGACGAATTGATTGAGATTGGCAGACAGATTCTTTCCCGGCTGGCTGAACTCTAAAATTTTCCCCGTAGTTGGAGGGCTACGGGGGGTACATAGGGGTGACATCCTTGCATCGCGGTGGTTGAGGACTTTATAATAGGGATGAAAGGTGGGTGCTAGATATGAGGTTCGTTTTTAAGATGATTGTTTTCCCGTTTTGGCTGATTACTGCTTTCCTTGCGCTGATGCTGAAATGGACGCTGAACCTGTCGGCGTTTGTGCTGGCTCTGCCCATGCTGTATATTTTCGGCTGCGGTCTTTATACGCTGTACTGCCGGGAGTGGCTGCAGTTTTTGATTTTACTGGTGGCAGAGTTTGGATGCTTCCTGCTCATCACCGCCGGAACAGTCATTGTAGAAGCCGTGGAATGGTTCAGCGGCTGGGTTGCAGAATTATAAAATCTTTATGCCGCCATTGTGCGGCATTTTCTTTTTGCCGGGAGGTGGTAGAATTGGCTACAACACGTTTGATCGCGCTGCACAAAAACAAGGGCAAGTCGGTTGCGGCCTGCCTGAAAAGCCGCACGGACTATGCGCAGAATCCTGACAAAACGAACAAGGGAGAGTTGGTCAGCAGCTATGAGTGCAGCCCATTGACCGCAGACGAAGAATTTATGCTCTCCAAACGCCAGTATGAGCTGATGACTGGACGCAGACAAAAAAGTGACGTGATCGCCTATCAGATTCGTCAATCATTCAAACCCGGAGAGATCACCGCCGAAGAAGCCAACAAGGTGGGCTACGAACTGGCGATGCGTTTCACCAAAGGCAAGTATGCGTTTATCGTTGCCACCCACACGGACCGTGAGCACATCCACAACCACATTATTTATAACTCCACTGCGCTGGACAGCACCCGGAAATTCCGTGATTTTCTATTGTCCGGGCTGGCTGTGCAACGGCTGAGCGATTTGATTTGTCTGGAACACCAGCTGTCTGTCATTGAAAAGAAGCCCTACCGGGAGCGACAGAAGCGCACCCTTTATCCACCCAAAGAAAGCAATCGTGACAAGCTGTGTTCTGTAATCGACGGCATCCTGCTGAACGAGAAACCTGCAAGTTTCGAGGGCTTCCTTCAAAAGCTGGAACAGCAGGGCTACGAAATCAAACGGGGAAAGTACACTTCGGTCAAAGGAACACGGCAGAAACGCTTTATCCGTTTTCGGACACTGGGCGCAGGATACAGCGAAGATGAAATCAAGGCAGTGCTGGAGGGCAAGGCGAAACACCAGCCGTACCAGAAGCAGCCGCCCAAAGAGCAGCCGTTCCATCTGTTGGTGGACATTCAGGCAAAACTCTCCGAGGGCAAAGGTGAAGGCTACGCACGGTGGGCAAAGCACTATAATCTGAAAGAGATGTCCAAGACCCTGATTTTCTTACAGGAAAATAAAATCGGCAGCATCGAAGAAATGCAGGAGCGTATGGATGCTTCCACTGCTCGCTATCATGAACTGGGCGATTCCATTAAAGCATCAGAGAAGCGGTTGGCAGAAATTGCAGTGCTGAAAGCGCATATCATCAACTACGCCAAAACGCGACCGGTTTATGATGCCTACCGCAAGACCGGATATAGCAAACGCTTTCTGGAAACGCACCGCACGGAGATCACACTGCACAAGGCAGCGAAAGCAGCGTTTGATGAAGCTAATTTGAAAATGCTCCCCAAGGTCAAGGAGCTGGACGCGGAATATTCCAAACTGCTGACAGAAAAGAAAGCACGCTACCCGGACTACCGCAAAGCGAAAGAAGAAATGCAGGAGCTTCTTCGTGCAAAGAGAAACGTAGAAATGTTCTTTGCAGAGGAAAAGAGCATTGCCGAAAAAATGAAGTCCCGATAAATGAAGATAGCCTAGGATTCTTCCCTCATGGAAGAACCCTAGGCTATCTTTTTTGTTATAAAAGTGTTTGGAACAAACGCGCCGCCTGCATCGGCACGATGCAGAACAAATGGGGTTTGGGCATAGCCCAACAAGCATTTTTGCAAAGCAAAATAGCATTTGTATAGACGAATGCCCTGCTTGCTACAACAATGCGTCCTTTTTGTCCGCAGTTTGAAATTTTTAGATTGGAGAAAAACG
>ENA-UONW01003530-UONW01003530.1-human-gut-metagenome-genome-assembly--contig:-CS52-NODE-3530-length-12814-cov-5.217337_pt1 | contig 12814 bp, 14 predicted proteins | sample MGYA00242463_ERZ724010 | MGnify/ENA metagenome assembly ERZ724010 | reverse complement strand
GGCTTTGGGGCTCTGTCTTTGCCGCTGCACCGGATGGGAAAACTCTTGTATATGCGGAAGGGCCCAGCCTCTATCAATATACCTTTGATCCACAGGAACTGGCGGAAATCACTCCGGCCATGAGCGAAACCGTTTATTTTGAGGCAGTCGGGTACAGCGGCAGTGGAAACTATCTCGCCTTTTTCGGAAGCCTGGACGGGCAGGAAAATACCACGGCCTACGGCTCGATTGATCTGAGCAGCAACACCGCCGCTGTTTTTTCTGCTGAAGGCTTTTCCGGTTCCATGCTCTCTGTGAACGGAGAATATGCCGCTGTTTCTGATACAATCCTGCCCGCCAGCATGGGAGGAGCAAAGCAGACCGGCTCCGTTCTCTTTTTGGACTTGGCCCAGCAGCAGGGAAAAGTAATCAGTGTGGAGAGCGGAGATGAAAGCGGGATCGCCGCCGTATCCGCAGACGGCCAGTATATTGTGACCTGTGCGGGTGGGGACAGCCCAAGCGGCACTCTGCGGGCCTATCAGGTCAGCGATGGCACGAAAGTTGCGGATGAAACCTATACGATGGATGCAAACTGCAAGCCCTATGAGATTTGGGTCATCGGCCATTCCGCCTATGCAGCCCTGGGAACGGATGATGGCTATGCTCTCTCGCAGGCAGTGGAGCTTCCGTGAGGAATACATGATGAAACTGGAACTTGAGCAAATCACAAAATACTATGGAAAATATCCCGCACTACAAAATGTTTCCGCTACTCTGACAGAAGGTGTTTACGGTCTGCTGGGGCCAAATGGGGCTGGAAAAACGACACTAATCAACATTTTAATCGGGATACTGCCTGCCAGCGGCGGCGTGATCCATCTGGATGGTGAAAACACCGTCCAGATGGGCGGGCGCTACTTCGACCGGATTGGCTATATGCCCCAGTACCCTCAGTTCTATGCAAATTTTACCGTACAGGAATTTTTGGACTATATGTGTCAAGTAAAAGGGGTAGCGAACGCAAAAGAGAGCATCGACGCGGCACTGGTTTTCGTCAATCTGGAGGAAAACCGCAGCAAGCGGATCGGGGCGCTGTCCGGTGGGATGAGGCAGCGGCTGGGGATCGCCCAGGCTATTCTGAACGACCCTAAACTGCTGGTGCTGGACGAGCCGACGGCGGGCCTTGACCCTGGTGAGCGAATCCGTTTCCGCAATCTCATTTCCCGTCTGGCCAAGGGGCGCATCATCCTTTTAGCTACCCATATTGTTTCCGATGTGGAATATATCGCCAAAGAAATCCTCCTGCTTCGGAGGGGTACATTGGTTATGCAGGGTACGCCCAGGGAACTGGAGCAGAGCATCCAGGGAAAGGTGTGGGAGGTGTCGGTCAACGAGGCGGATATGGCTCTGATGGTGGACACTTACTGCGTGAGTAATATCAAGCAGCAGGATGGCTCCTATCTGCTGCGCATCGTGGATGACGGGAAACCGCTCCGAGGCGCAAAGCCGGTATCCCCAAATCTGGACGACGTGTTCCTGCACACCTTTTTCCAGCCAAGTGAGGGACGGATATGAGTTTTCTCTATTTGGAGGCCAGAAAAGGTATCCTGCGGCGCTATACACTGATTGCGCTGGCGCTGTTCCTGTGTCTGAATACGGTCAAAATCATTGCAGACTATCACGCCGGCGATATACGCCCCGTTGCAGCCAATACGAGCGGGATGCAGACAGGCTACAACACAATCTACCAGCGGATTAAAGGCAAAATTACAGAGGATACTGTGCGCTTCCTCACGTCAGAGTACCAGCGGTTGGACGCTTTGACGGCAGATGGAACATATAGCCGGGAGCCGCAGGAGGGGACTTACAGCGGATATATCTTTGGCGACTACTATCTGCTCCACAGTTACTTCTATCCCCACATGGAGTACAGTGTCAAATATTCCTCTGATATGGAGGAGATTCTGGCCCAAGCGGAAGAAAACGTGACTTTCTATCAGGAAAGCGGAAACACAGCGGGAGCGGCGGAAAATGCCTATATTCTCCATCACTATGCAGGCCGAACGATTCCTGCGTTTTATCTATATGACGGCTGGGAAGCTCTGCTGTCCTATGACTTTTCCGATCTACTGATCCTGCTTTTACTCATTTTGGCGGTAGCGCCCGCATTCACGCGGGAGAAAGAAAACGGGATGACCTTGATTCTGTCCTCCTGCAAACGAGGCAGATGGCCTCTGCTTATTTCCAAATGCGGCGCTGGAGTGATATTCGCATGGATACTGACAATCCTATTCGCCCTGTTAAACCTCCTTGTATTTGGGCTTTTGTGCGGCTTTGATGGCTGGGGCAGCCCGCTCTATGCCATCGAAAGCTATCAATATACTCCATTCTCCGGCTCGATTTTGCTGTTCTATGGATTGATTTGCGGGTTGAAGGCCATCGGTTTCAGCGTGACAGCACTCTTGCTGATTCTCCTGTCCGCCTGTTTCCAAAAATCACTCTATCCATGCCTGATGGGATTGGGGCTTGGCGTGGCATTAAACTACTGCGCTGGTTGGGCGCTCTCCCCCGTGTGGTGGAAACAGGTCCTCTCCTGCATCAGCCCATTCACCTTGACAAGCGGCAGTAATCTGCTGGAAAGCCTGTCCGGGGTGAGCATCGGCGAGTTATATCTGCTCCGGCTCTTTGTGGTTCTGGTCGTTCAAGCTGTAATCGCGTGTCTGCTGGTCATAGCAATCAGGAGGAAATCATGCTGCAAGTAGAATTAAAGAAGATATTATTTCATCATAAAGGGCTTTTACTTCTTCTGATTGCTCTGGCGGCTTATGCAGTCTTTTGCGTCGGCAGCGGCTACGACAGCAGTTATGTGATAGATCGGAACGAAGATACCTACCTGACCTACATAGAACGCTGGCAAGGTGAGATCACAGAGGAGAAGGCGCAGGAGATGGAGGCGGAGTACGCAGAAGCCACCCGCTCCGATGATGGCAGGAAGGCCGCCTTTTTAACCATCTACAACCAGTATTACTACGCAAAAGAGGACCCCGCTCATCGTTTTCTCATGGATGAGAGGGGATGGGATACATTGCTGACCCACGATGGCGTGAATGTAATCCTGTTACTATTTCTGCTGGCGCTCTGTGTTCCGGTGTTCTGCGGGGAGTACCAGTGCGGGATGGCGCAGATCCTCCGCTCTTGCAGAAACGGCCGGGGGCGGTTGGCTGGGATCAAATTGGGCCCATTGGCGGCTCTGGCAATTCTGGCAACGGCTTTGTTCCAGTTGGTACAGTTTGTCGTTGTCGCCTTGTCGGTCGGTCTGGATGGAGCATCCTATCCGCTGCAAAGCCTGTCCTTTTTTGAAAATTCTCCCTACTATATTTCCGTTGGGCAGGCGTATGGGATTGTAGTCTTGTCCAGGTGCTTGGGGGCTGCTTGGTTTGCTATCCTGATTGCCCTTCTCTCCATTCTGTTCCGGCAGACGGTGCTGACTACATTTTCCTGCATCGCAGTTTCTATTCTGCCACATTTGATCGGCGGCAGCTTCCTCAAATATGTCCTTCCGCTCCCGGCGGGTCTGCTGGCCGGAACCGGCTATGTGTGGGGGACACTGAAAGAGGTTGGATATGACGAGGACTGGAACTTGATTGATATAGTAACCTTTCCGGGCATCACACCGGAGCAGTTCGGCTTTTTGATAGTCCTGTTCTTGGCTATCGTATGTCTGCTGGTGTGGCTTTGTCTCAGATTTTATGTCGGCAGGCGGAAGGCCATTTCTGCCCGCCCGCTCCTGACAGCGGTGCTCATACTCTGCATGACCGTTTCATTGACTGGCTGCGGGCACAGCAATTCCCGTGAGATTACGCATGATTTTCTGGCCGATGCGTCCAAGGGAGAAAACAGCGCCTACACGGTAGAGCTTGATATGGTGGAGAACACCATCACTGCGACCAGCAAGGCCACAGGCGAGGCTATCCTGCTGACCCGTGATCCCTTTGGACAATCCGGGGCTATCTCCAGCATCTATGTTGACGAGGATGCCTGTTATTATGCCTCCAGCGGCGAGGTGGGGGATGGCTTTCAGATTTACCGAATCGACTTCAAGGATTTCTCTACACGGCTTTATTTCAGCACCGGCTCTGATAACACAGCGACCTTTTGGGGGCTGCTTGACCATGAACCGACAGTGGATGAACTGCTGGCAGATGTAGGCTCTATTACATCCTTTGTCGTAGACGGGAACTACATCTACTATCTGCAAGGAGGACGGCTCTATAAGGTATTCCGCTGGACGGGATGGGAAACGGTGGAGGTTACAAACGCATCGTGTGTTCAAAACTTGAAGTATCAAAACGGAAAGATTATCTGTAAGGGATGATAATGAGTGTTGTCTACAACAGGAGAAAATACTGCTATTTAGAAAAGAACCTGCAGATACAACAGATTACAAATGCACGCTACGGGGTAGATTGTCAGCGCACATTCTCTTTGTTTCCTTATCAAATTCTCCCAGAGAGGTGAGCAGCATGGAGAAGATCGTTATCATCTGGGCTCAGGATCCGGACGGCAGCGTGTTTAAGGCCGTCATGGATGCACTGAAGAATAAGAGGGAAGAGATGGCCGATGTCGTCGGTCCGGCCACATCGGTGTTGCGCATCGGAGAACTGGAGATCTATCACGAGTACCGCCGGGTGCTGATGGCCGGCAGGGAAGTACGTCTCAACCACGGGGAGTATGCCATGCTCTATTGTATGGCCAGCGCACCCGGGCAGGTATTCTCCAAGGCGCAGCTCTATGCGGCGGCTTGGGGAGAGGAATATTTGCATGGGACCACTTCGGTGGAGAATATCATATGGCGGCTGAGACAGAAACTGGAGCAGGATCCCAGGCACCCGGCGTACATAAAAACGGTGATTGGAGCAGGGTATCGACTGCAAATTTCAACGGAGAAAGAAAAAAGGAAATAACGATCTCTTCTCCATAATGAGCATAGCACAGTGCTCATGGACAATGTGGGAAGCAGCGTAGTCCAATGACTACGCTGCTTCCCACATTTTCTTGTAGCATCAACCATGGTAAGGTCTCGCAGTGTAATACCTAAAAATGTTAAAACACTTCTTGAATACAAGAGTTCCGCCCTCTCAGAGCATGGAACTGAGTTGTTCCATGGCTTGGAGGAACTGCTTGGAGTGGGCCCGGTGGATATTGTGGGGGGAGGAGATCGTTACCAGGCGGCAGTTCTTCATCAAATCTGCCGCCTGCTGGGCCTGCAGATCTGAGGCGGCAGCCAGAAGTATTCCATCCTCCGTGTAGGCATCTTTGCAGTGGAGAAACACCGTGGGGACACGAATTTCCCCCATCAGTTGCCGGTGAGGAATGCCGCTGTGCCAGCTGTAGTTGTAAAAGGCTTCCCCAAAGGCCAAGTCATATTGGGGGAGATAGCGGAAAATATCGTTGATACCGCCGGGGAGAAAAAAACGCACGGGCTCCTCCAGCGGCCGGCGCTGCCGGAAACGCTGGGCATAACGGGCCAGTTTCTCTGCAGTACCTTTTGGAAGAAACAGCCGGCCCCACAGGCAGTGGCGGAGATAGTAGGCCTCCCAGCACTCCGCCGGATGCTCCAGGAGGTAGCGGTGGAGAGGGGCGTAGGTGTCCTGGAAGGCAAAGGATCGAGGGAAAAAATCCGGCTCGGTGGAAAAAACCGGCGGATCCTCCAAAAGGGCTCCCAGTACCAGCAACTGGCCCCGAGCGGCCACATAGGCGGCCAGAAGTCCGCCGGAGGAGTGGCCGGAGACCGCCGCCGGACGGCCGATGACCTCCCGGATAAGCCAGAGCAGATCTTCGCCGTTGGCCTGCAGGCTGTAGAGGGAGGGATCGTGGCTGGATCGGCCGTGTCCGTAGCAGTCCACTGCGAACACCTGCCAGCGGTGGCTCAGTTGGGACAGCACGGGACCGTAGTCCCGCCAGCAGCCGGTCTGCCCGTGGATCAGCAGCAGTGGAGGCCCGCTGTCAGGCCCCACGGCATAGTGGATACGGGCGCCGTGGGGCAAAATGGCGTCTTGCTCCTGAAAGCGGCGCCGCCAAAAAAGATCACAGCCCCCGCTCATGACTGGTCATCCGGGGGAAAGATCCCCGCGGCCTCCGCAAAGCGGATCAGATCACGCTGATGCAGCAGCGCCAGTCCCCGCCCCTCGTCTCCCAGCAGCAGAAGCTGGTCACCGGTATGGATGCCGAAGAGGGTTCGGGCCTTTTCCGGCAGATATAGCTGTCCCTCCGGCCCTACGGTTAGGGAGCCAAAAAAGTGTTTTCCCCGAGGAGGGATCATTAGTCCAGTATCCTGATCGTCAAAGCGCACCAGATCGTCTAAAGATACACGGAAAAGTTCCGCCAAGGCACAACTGCTGGCCAGGTCCGGGACGCTCTCGCCGTTCTCCCATTTGGCCACTGCCTGCCGGGAGACACCCACCTGTTCCGCCAGTTCCTCCTGCGTCAGACCCCGGATCTTGCGCAGGGTCAGAATATTTTTGCCGATCATGTTCTCACCTCGGCTTTATTATACATTCCGCCCCTTCATCAGTCCACCAACCGATGTTAACGGTTGTGTCAAAGTTAGTTGCGGGATTGGTTCCAGATACCCAGGCGGCTTAAAATGGTTTCTTGAAACCACTCATGGTACAGGATGGTCTTATTTATATGATACTTTTCTGAAATCTCCATGATAAATTCATAATTCCATGCTATCCTTGGGACAGGTGATGCTGCATGAAACACATTTTAATTGTAGAAGACGAGCCAGATATTCAGGAGTTGCTGCGGACCTATCTGGAAGACGCCGGCTATCAAACCGCCGTGGCCGGGGACGGCGTGGCGGCCCTGGCCCTGTTCGGGAGTCAACACTTTGACTTGGTTCTCCTGGACTTAATGCTCCCCAAGATCGACGGGTTCGGTGTCTGCGAGTTAATTCGCCAGCAATCTCAGGTACCTATTCTCATGCTTACCGCCCTGGACGGAGAGGAACAGCAGCTCCGAGGCTTCGGCTTGGACATCGACGACTATGTGACCAAGCCATTTTCCATGCCAGTGTTGCTGGAGAAGATTCGGGTCATCCTTCGCCGGAGCGGCGGGGGAGAGGAGGAGAACCGTCTGCGCTACCGGGATCTGGTGGTCAACCTGGACACCCGGGAGGCGCTGCTGGACGGCCGTCCCCTGGAACTGACCACCCGGGAGTTTGAACTGCTCCATACTTTCTTGGATGCGCCGGGGCGGGTGTTCACCCGAGAGATGCTGCTGGCGAAACTATGGGGCTATGATTTTTATGGGGACGAGCGGGTGGTGGACAGCCATATCAAGAATCTCCGCCACAAACTGGGTCGGGACTACATTGAAACTGTGAGGGGGGTGGGCTATCGTGCCGCGAAAGAAACTCTCTGAGAGTCTGACCGCTCGCATTTTTCTGATTACTGCTGGTATCTTGCTCTTTGCCGGGACGGTCACCTTCGGTCTGATCGCCTGGGCCACTCCAAGCACCTATACCGCTGTGGTGAATGACGACCTCGCCGCCCAGGTGGATGCCCTGGCGGAACGGTTGGCGGACACCACGCCGGATGACTGCGGCGCGCTGCTGGACGAGTTTACACTCTCCTCCGGGGCCAGTGCCATGCTCGTGGGGCCGGACGGAGAACTGGTGGATACAGGGGCGAGTTTGACCGTCCAGGCCGTTTATGAGGACGAACGTGTGGCCGTCACCACAGCGGAGGGAGACACGGTGGTCAGTTATGGGACGGGGACGGAAACCGAGGAAACCATGACCATCACCGCCTCTGATGGGGCCACCATTGCCGCCGAGGTGACCTTTGCGGGCCAGAGCGAGAGCTATACGCTCTATGTCACCCCCAGGATCCAGGTGGAGAACCTGGCTGTGCGGGCGCTGGTACAGATGGCTCCCTGGATTTTGATGGTGCTGCTGGCCTTCTCCCTGCTGTGCGCTTTCTTCTACTCCCGGTACATTACCCGTCCCATCGTGCGCATGAGCGGCATTGCTGGGAAGATGGCGGAACTGGATTTCCACTGGGAATGCGGGGAAAAGCGCCGGGACGAGATCGGCAAACTGGGGCGCAGCTTAGACAAATTGGCCCAGCGGCTGGATGCGGCCCTCACGGATCTGGAGAGCGCCAACCAAGCCCTGCGGGGAGAGGTAGAGCAGGAGCGGGAGCTGGACCGCCAGCGAATGGCTTTTTTCAACGCCGCCTCCCACGAGTTGAAGACGCCAGTGACCATCCTGAAGGGGCAGCTCTCTGGGATGCTGGATGGAGTGGGCGTTTACCAGGATCGGGACAAATACCTGCTGCGCTCCCTTCAGGTGACAGGCCGGATGGAAAACCTGGTGGGGGAGATGCTGGCCATCTCCCGGATGGAGACAGGGTCTGTGGCTGTCAAGCAGGAGCGCGTGGATCTGTCCGCTCTGATTGAGCGACAGCTGACGCTGGACGCAGGATTGCTGGAGCAGCGTGAGCAGCGGCTGGTGTCCAAATTGACGCCGGGGGTCACCGTCACCGGCGACCCGTCTCTCCTCGGCAAGGCCGTGGGGAACCTGCTCTCCAACGCAGCCCTCTATTCCCCGGAGGGGGCAGAGATCCGGGTGTGGTGCGGCCTGCTGGAGGGCCGCCCGGCCCTGACGGTGGAAAACACTGGGACTCATATCAGCGAGGATGCCATACCCCATCTCTTTGAGGCATTTTACAGGGAAGAAGGCTCCCGGAACCGGGCCACCGGCGGCAGCGGCCTGGGGCTGTATCTGGTGAAGATGATTCTGGACCGCCATGGGGCTGCGTGTACCATCGAGAATACGGCGGACGGGGTGCGGGCCACGGTGCGGTTTTCTGATTGAGGGCACGGTGGATTTTACGGACACAATATGATAAAATAGTACCATCACATTGCGAATGAGGGAAATGATGAAAAAATTAGGTTTCGCTTGTATCTTATGCTTTTCTCTGGCGCTGTTAAACGCTTGCGGCAACGCCACGTTTAATGGCAGCAGCACCGGGAATGATACCCAGTTTATCATGGAATACAGTATCTTAAATACTTCCGATCACAGGGCGATGCCTTTGAAAACAGGCGATGTTATTGATACAACTGTCGTAAGTGACGATGGAAGAGTGGACATTCAGGTAGAGAACAGTGCGGGAGAATCTATCTATTCAGAAACAGATGTTCCCACTTCTGAGTTTGAAATTGTGATCGCCCAAGACGATACTTACACATTTACTGTTACAGGACACAAGGCCAAAGGAAGCGTAAGTTTTATAAAAAGATGACCGGGAATTGAGGGGATGCCGATGGAAAAGACGATTTTAGTTCACGGCTCCGGCCATAAGGCGGCCAGTTGGAAAGAGACCATCGCTTATCTAAATCACCCGGAGGACATCTTCTGTCCGGAGTTGTCCACTATTCTGGACGGGCGGGAGGCCAACTACTCCAACCTCCGTACTGCCTTTGAGATGTGCTGCGCCCAGGCGGGCGGGCCGGTTCACCTGTGCGGTCTCTCTCTGGGTGGAATTCTGGCCTTGGACTATGCGCTGGAGCATCCAGAGGATGTCAAGACCTTGGTATTGATTGGTACGCCCCACAAGGTGCCCAAGGGGGCCTTTGCGCTCCAGAACGTGGTGTTCCGGCTTCTGCCTAAGTCCATGTTCACCTCTATGGCCTTTGACAAAAAGGACACCTTTGCCCTGGGAAACACCATGAAAGACCTGGACTTCAGCGACAGGGTGTGTGAGATCCGCTGCCCCACCCTGATCCTCTGCGGGGAAAAGGACCGCGCGAATCTGAAATCAGCCCATTTTCTGGCCGCACATATTCCGGGCGCGGAGCTGCGGGTGCTGGAAAACACCGGTCATGTGGTGAATGAGGAGTCCCCCAAAGTATTGGCGGAGCGGCTGAACGACTTTTACGCACGGCATCTTTGACTGTTTCGCGGTCGCTTGCGGCTGCGGCAGAATATAAACATCATTCGGGAGGTGAGGCGGATGAAGCGCGGCCTTGATGTAGCTCCATGCAAGGCTTGACTTGGATGGACTTGTATGGAGCAAAATGTTAGCCATCCCAATGGCCTTGCATGGTGGAAAAGAAATAATCATGCAAAGGAGTATTGAGATGAATTACAAAATGGTTGATTTCAGCACTTGGCCAAGAGGTGATCTGTTCCGGTTCTATATGGATCACATGCGGGTTGTCATGAGTCTGACGGTGGATGTGAACGTGACGCCGCTGGTTCGGTTCGTAAAAAAGAACAACATGAAGTTCTATCCAGCCATGATCTGGGTGGTATCTCGGGTAGTCAACTCTCATGAGGAGTTCAAGTTCGGGTGGGATAAGGATGGAAACCTAATCTGTTGGGACTTCATTTCTCCCAGTTATGCCCACTTCCACCCAGAGGACGGAAATTTCACCAAGTTGGTCACACCCTATGGAAAGGACCTGGCGGAGTTCCACACCCGCTTTCTGGAGGATCGGGAGAAATACCGGGATCTCCGGGCTGTAGTGGAGGGTCAACCAGCCAATCACTTTGACGTATCCTGCCTGCCCTGGGTACGTTACCGCCACTTCGATGTCCATGTGTTTGATCAGGGGGACTTTCTGGCCCCGGTGGTCACTTGGGGAAAGTACGAGGCGGAGGGCGATAAATTGGTCATGCCGCTGACAATGAATATCCACCATGCAGTGGCGGACGGTTTTCACCTGTCCAGGTTCTTTACAGAGGTACAGGAGTTGATGGACCACTTGACCGCAGGCAGCCCCGCAGACTGAGGCAAGTAATGAAATAGATTAAGAAATGATTTCCAGATGAACTAATATACACATCGCGTGGGGAGAGGGGCAAGGCCGACTTGGACTTGCCCCTCGATTCTTTTCATTTCTTAGGCAAAATCGAATGAACCAATTTGCGATTTGATTGTATATGTAGATGAAGGGGGGTGCAGGGTGTGTGATCGACCAGTACATCCACCAATACGGAAAACGCCTCTATGGCCTGTGTCTGACACTCTGCGCCAATACGATAGAGGCAGATGATCTTTACCAGGACACTTGGCTTCAAGTGGTCAAAAATATTTCCCGTTATGATACCAGCCGGGATTTTGAGCCTTGGCTCACCAAGATCTGCGTCAATCTGTACCGGAATGCTCTGCGGCGTCTTGCCAAAAGCCCCATTCTTCATTTCCGTACCAACGAAGAGAAAGATTTCTTGCTCTGTTCTATACCTGCTCCGGAAAAGGTGGATTATAGGCCTCTATATGAGGCAATAGACCACCTGCCCGAAAAGTATAGACTGGCTGTGATCCTCTATTATTTCGACGATATGGATATAGCAGCAACCGCACAGATACTGGGAATTCCAAATGGAACCGTCAAATCGCGTCTGGGCAAAGCCCGAAAATTACTCAAGGAGGCGCTTGGGAATGAAACAGATCTATGATTTTGGACGGCGCACGCCTCCGGGTCTCAATGAAAAAATGCTCCGGGCGGAACTGGAGCGCCGTAAACTTAGACTGCAAACCACTCTGGCAGTTCTGGGAGGTTTCCTACTTCTTATCGCGTCCGTCTTATTGGGTTATTCAGCAATCGACTGGTATCCCTCTCTCACATTGCTTTGCTTTGGATATACCATCCTTGCGGCAACTGCAGGGGGCGTGATCGCCGTCATATATTCCCATAAAGGAGGCAGGACAGCATGAGCACTATTATGACCATTCCTGCAATGATTGTACTGGCCCTCATTATCATATTGCCATTCATTGTCGGCTTTTTTGTCTATCGTGATGCCCGGCAGCGTGACATGAATGCGCTTCTATGGGCCTTCGTCGCCGCGCTGGTGCCTGCTTTCATTGGCCTCATCATCTACTTTCTGGTTCGTGGGAACTACGCCAATCTCAGATGCCCGCAGTGCGGAACACCAGTAAAAGAGTCCTTCACGGTATGCCCCAAGTGCGGCGCCAAACTCCGTCCATCCTGTCCAAACTGCAAGGCACCGGTGGAGTCGGATTGGAAGGTCTGCCCTCTATGTACCACTCCACTTCCGGAAATCCAGACGGACATTCAGGTTCCGGTACGCCCCAAGGATCGAACTGGGTGGAAGGTGCTTGCAGTTATAATCCTTGTACCAACCTTTTTGGTCGTTCTTTTGATTTTAGGCCTTACCAGTATGTCATATACGGGGTCTGCAAGCATCCAGGAACTGAGCAGAGACGAGTATTACGCTGAGATGGAGGCGTTGTCACAAGAGGAAACTGCAGAAAAGGTGCAGGAATGGCTGGATGGCCTAAACCAGGAAGAAACTCGTGGTGCCCATGCCCTGCGCTATGATTACTACAACGGCAGCAATACAGAGTACTACTTCCTCGTCTATGTTCCGGGAGGTGGAGATTCTTCTCATTCCGGTTTTGGCCAGTCCACCAGCATTTTTGGAACGACGCTGAAACTTGAACTGGAGCCCACCGGAAACGACGGCACACTGTTCAACATCATGTCCTCTGCGGAAAATGTGCCGAATCTGAAAATCACATTGGGCGGTGAGCGGATTCCTTGCAATGTGGATACCGTGGACTTCAACCCCACCGTGTACTACATTGTCCCCCAGTATGACGAGCTTGAGCCTGGGGCCGCGGACTTCTTTATGCCAGAACGGATTTCGGTGGTCCATATTGTTGGAAATTCCAATGTAGGATCCGTTGAGATCCAAAATGATGACTTGGCTTTTGATATCCTGGTGGGCATCGACAGCGCGCCATATCTCGACCTGGAACATGACATCTATGGGAACCCGGACGGCAGTGGC
>ENA-UONW01003528-UONW01003528.1-human-gut-metagenome-genome-assembly--contig:-CS52-NODE-3528-length-12847-cov-6.435428_pt1 | contig 12847 bp, 10 predicted proteins | sample MGYA00242463_ERZ724010 | MGnify/ENA metagenome assembly ERZ724010 | reverse complement strand
TTACAATATATCGAAAACTCTCAATAATTATTACGAAAAAACAGGAAACATTGATTCAGCCAACAAATATAAAGGAGAGATGTTGAAATATGGAGAACTTCGTGACTCCGCAATAAGAGCCAGCCGCGTTACAGAAATAACATATCAGAATGAGATGGAAGAAATTGAAGAGGATTCACGGACAAAGATTGTGGCTATCTCAATAATTTCTTTTGTTGTTATTGGAGGACTCTTGTGGGGGATTGCGATATACCGGAGCAAGAGGAACAAACTGAGGCAGGAATATAGCGACAACGTGGAGAAGTTGCATGAGATTCAGGAAGAACTTAAAAAGGCGAAAGACAGTGAGAAAATGTCAAGAAGAGCCATTGCTTCAGAATCTCAAAGACATAGATTTGAAGTAAAAAGACTGACAGACATGGCTGACACTTACAGCATGAAAGTATTAGCAATGCTGACTAAGAACGGCTGTACAGATTTCAAGCCTACAGTAGCCATATCCGAACAGTTCTATACCAGCATCAACAACGTATACAGCAAAACGGACAAAGGAAAAGACTTTGTAAAAAAGATTACAGAGGCTTGTCCAAGCATAAAAGATCGTGAATTATTCATCTGCTTACTGTACAGAGAAGGCATCAATAACGACAAAACAATATCTAATATCCTGAACGTTACAGACGGCACTTTCAGAACAATCAAAAGCAGATTGAAAAAGAAAATAGAAGAAGCACCTGAGAATTGTTATATAAATGAAGTTCTAAAATCTATGGGACAATAATAGACTTACGTCCATAACCAATAAGAGAGAATAAATGGCGGACAACAAATATATGTTGCCGTCATTCATGTACCTTCCCCTGCTCCATCAAGCAATCACGAATTTTGAAAAGCATGTTTATAGGTCCGGAAAAATTTCTGTTGGCATAATAGAGCTGGGCGAGATGAGACAGCTGTGCAACACTGACCTTGACGCTCTTGATATATTGTCCGTGGCCCAAGTCAACCTCATCGTCGTACTCATGTTCGTTGAACCATTTGACAAGTTCGTCTACTTCTTCTTTCGTATATGTAGGTTTGTAATTGCTCATAATCTTTATTTTTTAGTTTTATTTCTTTCAGAAAGTATTTTCACCATTATTTGTGCAGCCTTTGTTGATGCACCGGCAGGTCCGAGGACCTTATGCAGGGTCGCATAATCGGCACGCATTTCTTCAAGGCGTGAACCACCAGGAAGTATCTTCTCCAATTCTGTACGAAGATTCTCCACGTTCATTCTATCAGCCACAAGTTCTGTCACTGCTTCCTTGTCAAGAATGAGATTTACCAGAGATATGTACGGCACATGCAAGAAGAGCTTGCGCAGAAACGATATGAACTTACCGGCAGTTATATAGTAGCAGACCACCTGAGGAACGGAAAGTATGGCCGTTTCGAGAGTTGCAGTACCGGAAGTTACAAGTGCAGCAGTGGAATGGCGAAGGATCCTGTAGGTCTGTCCGAAAACAAGTGACACTTCAGCACCTTCAGGTATGAATTGTCCATAGTAGTCCTTATCAATTCCTGGTGCACCTGCTACAACAAGCTGATAATCGCTGAATGCAGAAGCAGCCTCAATCATCCGCGGGAGATTGTCCTTTATTTCCTGCTTGCGACTTCCTGCAAGCAGAGCTATGACAGGTTTTGATGACAGGCCGTTGGATTCAGTGAAATCCGTGAACGTATCGGATGCGGACTTGTCGAGATATTCCTGCACAGCATCGACACATGGATTGCCGACGTAATGAATTGGATAATCGTGGCGACGATAGAAATCCACTTCAAAAGGCAAGATTGAAAACATTTCGGACACGCACTTGCGTATGGTCTTTATGCGATGCTCCTTCCACGCCCATATTTTCGGAGAGATATAATAATATACAGGTATAGACGTATGGGCAGATACATATTCTGCAATGCTTAGATTGAAACCAGGATAGTCAACAAGTATAACAACATCGGGGTTCCAAGCGACAATGTCTTTCTTGCAACGACTCATATTCGACAATATGGTGCGCAAGTGCATGACAACCGGAATGAAGCCCATGTAGGCCAAATCACGATAATGACGCACAAGAGTTCCACCTACGGCCTGCATTTTGTCGCCACCGTAGAAGCGGAATTCGGCTGCTGAATCTTCAGCTATAAGTGCCTTCATGAGATTGGATGCGTGTAAATCGCCTGATGCCTCACCTGCTATTATGTAGTATTTCATCGCTATATATAGTGGAAAAATAGATTTATTCGGTAAATAATGAATAATTACATCGACAACGACATTCCAAGTTCGTCCAAATACGAATAGGCCGTCATATCAAGCTTAAGAGGAGTAACTGATACATAGCCGTCGCGCAATGCTGCTGTATCTGTATTGGAATCATCACCTTCACCTGTAAACTGTCCGGTGAGCCAATAGTATGTCCACCCTTTTGGATGCACAGACTTCTGCCATTCGTTAGTCCAACTGCCACCGGACATACGACAAACCTTCATGCCACGAAACTCATGTAGAGAAGGGAAATTGACGTTAAGGCAAACTCCGTCAGGAAGAGGACGGGCAAGCACAGAAGAGACTATGCGACGGATGTAAGGACGCAAGGGCTCAAAATCGGCATCAGGAGATGTAAAACAGCTTGAAAATCCAATGGAAGAGATATGTTTCATACATCCTTCAAGAACAAGCCCCATTGTGCCGGAATAGTGAACGTTGACAGACGAATTGTCGCCGTGGTTTACGCCTCCTAAAACAAGGTCCGGCTTGCGCGGAACGACTGTTTCAAGTGCCAGCTTGATACAATCTGTCGGCGTACCGGAACAAGAATAAAACTCCATATCTGGTTTCACAGATTCGGGTTCGATGCGTATAGGCGTTCTTGACGTGATGGACATGGCAGCTCCTGAACGAGGAGACTCAGGTGCAACAACTACAACATGTCCGAAGTCCTTAACGGCATCGGCAAGAAATCGTATGCCCTTGGCCTGCAGACCGTCATCGTTTGATATAAGTATGAGAAGTTTTTCGTTGTCTGTAATCATAAGAAACTATCAACTAATGAAAGGCTGTGCATTTCTGCTACAAACTACTATACAGCAGACAATGGTGCACGAAACGTCAACAGCCATGCAAAAATACTGTTTTTTCGATACAGACGGAATGATTAACGGTGTGAATATGCAAAGCATACCTTTTTTCGGCATATTCACCAAACATATATACTAAAAGAGAAAATAGAAAAGCCGTTTGCCCAAATATATTCAGGCAAACGGCTATATAGATGAATCAACAAATGATTACTTGTTCTGCTTTTCGTCAACAGCTGCTATTTTTGCTTCAATCTCCTGAAGGTCAGACTTCAGTTTCTCAATCTTGCGATTGATTTCGTCAACAAGTCCGCTTCCGCTCTTTGAAGAAAGATTAAGGAATCCAAGATTGTTCTCGTATGTCTTGATTTCATTCTTCAGAATCTCATACTGACGTGTGAGCTTGTCGCGAAGGCGTCCAGTATCACTACCCATCTCCTGCTTGAAGCGGTCAAGCCTTCTGCGCGATGCAGTCATGTTGGCAGCCTTGAAAAGACGGTCTATCTGCTCCCTATATGCGTTATACACATTATCCTTTTCTTTGAAAGGAACATGACCGATAGCATTCCATTCATCCTGTAATGAACGAATCTGCTCTCTGAGTTCCTTCTCGTCAACGCCATCTGTTGCAACAGACTTAATCTTTTCGATAAGAGCCTTCTTCTTTTCGAGATTCTCAAGTTGTTCGCCTTTTACAGAAGAAGTAGCCTTATTCTTAGCTTCGAAGAAAGCATCGCAGGCACCGATGAAACGCTGCCAGAGAGCGTCGCTGTACTTCTTAGGCACGGTACCGATTTCTTTCCAATCTTTCTGCAGCTTGATGAGTACATCCGAAGTGGCCTTCCAGTCAGTGCTGTCCTTGAGAGCCTCAGCCTTTTCGCAAAGTTCACGTTTAAGCTTAAGATTTGCGTTGAGACTATCCTTAACACTCTTGAAAAACTCAGACTTACGCTTGAAGAAATTGTCGCAAGCCGCACGGAAACGCTCGAAAATCTTTACATTCATCTTCTGCGGAGCAAAACCTATGGTTTTCCATTTAGCCTGCAATGAAGTAATCTGTTCGGTGCATGCATTCCACTCGGCAAAAGTCTTCAGACTGTCGAGATCCATACCTTCTATAACTTCACAGATGGCTGTCTTCTGGTCGAGGTTCAACTGCTCCTGTTCCTTTCTTTTTTCGAAATACTCTTGATGTCTCTTGTTGACAGCAGTAGAGGCCGTCTTGAAACGTGTCCAAATTTCCTCACGAAGCTCACGCGCTACAGGTCCGATTTCGCGGAATTCCTGATGCAGTTTCTGAAGCTGATGGAAAGCAGATATTACATCCGGTTCATCGGCAAGCTTCTCTGCAGCCTCGCACAATGCAGTCTTAAGCTCAAGATTTTTTTTGAAATCGTATGCTCTGAATTCGTTGTTGAGCTTAAGTGTATCATAGAACTGCTCAACATTGGCCTGGTATGTTTTCCATAGGTCGGTAGCCTTTTCTGCCGGAACATCCTTTATCTCATTCCATTCCTTCTGAAGAGCCTTGAAATCATTATAAGCCTTGTTGACTTCGTCAGGATTAGCCAGAATGGCCTTAATCTTTTCTATTATCTGGAGTTTCTTGTTGTAATTGTCTTCTTTTTCGCGTTCCTGTTCCTGAATCTGTTCGTTGCGTTTTTCACGTATGATAGCCATCTGCTCTTTGAACTCAGGTTCTTCTGCATTGACAGCCGGCATATACTCATCGGGATTGCCACCCTCTTCGAGATACTTTTTATAGTTTTCTTCGCTCTGAGCTTTCTGAAGTCTGTAGAAACAGCTCTTGAGTGCTTCCACCTCCTGGCGGGAGATAGGTTCGTTGCCTGAAGCAAGCTGCTTCAGCCGTTCAATCACTTCAGTCTTGCTGTTCATCTGAACAGAAGCATGTTTTCCTTCCGTATCAGCAGTGCTCACATTGTCTTCGCCTTCAGCAACAACATTGTTCGTACTTTCATTGGCTTCACATGCGGGTTCTGCAACAATCGAGTTTTCTGCCGACTGCTCAATCTGAGGCATATCTTCGGCATTCTGAATGTCCGTCATCACTTTGATTTTAAGTTAGTAAATCTATGAAAAAAATAATTATATTCTGTTTTACATTGAGCCACAAACTTATGAATTAAAATTCAGTTTTCATATTTTTTGACAATATTTTTGTATAAGGGGGCAAAATTTATGCAAACAGAGAGGACAGACAATCCTGTTTGCATATATATTATACCGCGTCAGCAAGTGGACTACGAATTGGAATGCAGTGATTTTTCAGTCATATTGGTAAGTTCTATGAAATCTTCGACAGACAACTGCTCCGGACGTCTGTTCATAATTTCAAGTGAAAGCAACGGCGAATCCTTACCTACAATCTGCTTCATTCCGTTGCGCAACATCTTGCGGCGCATAGAGAATACGGCCTTGACGATACGACGGAAAAGCACGTCGTCGCATCCGAGAGATGAGCGCGAATTGCGTTTGAGGCATACTACGGCACTCTTGACCTTCGGAGGTGGATTGAAGACGTTTTCGTTGACAGTGAAAAGATATTCTATATCATACCATGCCTGGAGCATGACACTGAGCACGCCGTAGGCCTTGCTGCCAGGCGCTGCACACATGCGTTCGGCAACTTCTTTCTGAATCATGCCCGTGCAACACGGTATGAGTTCGCGGTTGTCGAGCATCTTGAAGAATATCTGACTGGAAATATTGTAAGGATAATTTCCGGTAAGGACAAAACTACGTCCTCCGAAAACCGATGCAAGATCCATCTGAAGGAAATCCTGCTGTATGATGTTGTCGCCCAATTCGGGGAAATGTTCATGGAGATAAGGCACAGACTCAAAATCTATTTCTACGACCTTCAGCTCACGGTCTTTCTTCAAGAGAAACTGCGTGAGCACTCCAGTACCCGGACCTACCTCAAGAACCGGAATTGAAGGACATACATCAACAGTGTCTGCAATGGACGAAGCAACATTCATATCCGTAAGGAAATGCTGTCCAAGGAATTTCTTCGGTTTTACTACATTCATATATATGTATACTCAAAATATAAGATTACACGACCAAATCATTTATAGATGTGCGGTCGAAGATGCAACAAAGATATGGATTTTTCGCTAGTTTCCAGACATTATGCAAGATGCTGATGCATTTTACGTAAAGAAAATTTGCAAGACGTCAATAATTAATGAAGGATGAATGATGAAAAGGATGTGCAAATATCGTTGAACAAAATGCGAAAGAATGAATCCTGTGCTTAAAAACGATGAAAACAACGTTCTCAATAAAAATCATTTAGTTCCAAGTCGTTGCCAATGGGAATAAATATCTATATTTGAATAAATTAGAATGGGCCTATGCAGAATGGTCAGAACAAAAGCCCGTTTTCTGGCATATGACCAAGATAATGATAAGTTATTACACATAAAATAGGATATAAACAATCGAGATGATGTTTTTCAACAGACATAGACATGCTTTTCAAGAAAAAAGCTCGACAATTCAGACAACTCTGTTTGCTATTATTGCCGTGGCAACTGTGTTTCTGCCAGACATATACATATGGGACAACTACATATGCAAGACGACAGAAATGCTTGGTGCCATAATGTGGTGGACACCGGCAACTCTGATTGCATGCACTTTGCTTATGTGGAAATCCGGCAGATGGCACAATCTGCTGCTGAGAACGTTCTTCGGACTTGCTCTCTGCACGGTACTGCCAAAACTTATATTTGCCGTCATATCCGTAATAGGCCGCGGACTGGCCTGTATATGGACACCGATGGGACATGCAGCAGACATTGCCGCTGTGATTATCGCTTACACGAGCCTGTGCGCCTTTGCATACGGTCTGACTGTGGGATGGAGGAAACTGACGGTAAAAGAAGACATACTGACGTTCGACAATCTTCCAAAAGCTTTCGACGGATACCGGCTTCTGCAGTTCTCCGACCTGCACGTAGGAACATTCAGAAGCGACAAAAAATTTGTTAAGAGACTTGTCAAGTGCATAAATGAGCAGAATGCGGACCTTATTGTATTCACCGGCGACCTTGTGAATGTGCACCCCGGCGAGCTGCACCCGCATCTGAACGTGTTGAACAATCTGCATGCGCGCGACGGTGTATACTCAATACTCGGCAACCATGACTATTGCGAGTACAGACACTACAGAGCCAAGGACGGAGCCAGCAAGAATGTGGACAAACTGAAAAAGATGGAAAAAGATTTCGGCTGGAATCTGCTTCTTAACGAACATGTGGATATTGAAAGAGACGGCGAAAAAATAACACTCATAGGTGTGGAGAATTATGGAAAACCTCCGTTCAAATCTTACAGCAACCTGACCAAAGCCATGGAGGGTATGGACAAGGACGGATTCAAGATTCTGCTAAGCCATGATCCGGCACACTGGAACAGCGAAATAACTACTGACACCGACATAAACATCACCTTGTCGGGACATACGCATGCCATGCAATTGCGCATAGGAAGATTCTCGCCGGCGAGATGGAGCTCAAAGGAATGGGGAGGAATATACAGAAGCGGCAAACAGGTGCTGTACGTGTCGTCTGGAATAGGTGGAACAATGCCTTTCAGACTGGGTGCATGGCCTGAGATAAATGTAATAACTCTTAAGAGAAGTACATGAAATGTGACCTAATTGCAAATAGGTGTATACTTAAGTACCATTACTACCAACTTGTTTGGTCAATTAGCGAAAATGGAATATATTTGCAATTAAGCCGTATGTAACCTGCACATGCATGTCACATGCTGAGAAACACAGGACAAACGGCAATTTGCAACACTAATAACAGCACGAACTTGAAACTTGATACAACAACGGCAAAAAATGCCATAAACATAATACTGCCGATAGTACTCGGAGGAGGGATTCTGTACTGGATGTACAGAGGATTTGACTTCGGCAAACTGAGCGACATCTGCATGCACCAGATGGACTGGTGGTGGATGGGATTTTCACTCATATTCGGAGTAACAGCACAAATGTTCAGAGGTCTGAGATGGAAACTGGCACTAGAACCGCTCGGCGAGAAACCCAAAACGGCCAACTGCATTGATGCCATCTTCATTTCGTATGCCTCGAGCATCATTATTCCACGAATCGGCGAGGTGTCGAGATGCGGTATTCTGAAACAATATGACGGCACATCGTTCTCAAAATCACTCGGAACGGTCGTAACCGAAAGGGTCATAGACTCGATACTTGTAATGGTGATGACTGTTGTGACCTTCCTGTTGCAAATCAGAATGTTCAGTACGTTCTTCGACAAGACAGGGACGAACCTTACCAGCATCGCAGAAAGATTTACAGCTACAGGATATATTGTCACAGCAATATGTGCCGTAGCGGCAATCGGCTTCATCTGGTTCCTTACAAAAAAAATTGCAGTGTTTGCTAAGGTCAAGGAGATGATGGGCAACATGAAGGCCGGAATACTGTCGCTCAAAGATGTGAAAAACAAATGGCTGTTCACAGCATATACTTTGCTGATATGGATAAGCTACTTCCTGCATTTCTACATAACATTCAATTGCTTCGGATTCACTACAGACTTAAGCATATCGGTGGCACTAGTAGCATTCGTTGTGGGAAGCATAGCTGTAATCGTACCAACTCCGAATGGTGCCGGACCATGGCATTTTGCAGTAAAAACGATATTGGTGCTGAACGGCGTAGGCGAAGATGACGCCGTGACATTTGCCCTGATTGTGCACACGATACAGACATCACTGACTGCACTGCTCGGCGTGTATGCCATACTGGCTCTGCAAAGCAGAAAAATAAGAAAAGAACTTAAAGAACAGACGGGAACAACCCATTAACAAATAAAGATATGGAAATATATGAATTGGAACCACAGAACGTGTGGCGCAACTTTTATGCTCTGACACAGATTCCTCGTCCGTCAGGACATACTGAAAAAGTAGCACAATTCTTGGTTGACTTTGCCAAGAAAAACGGTGCAGAGGCATTCATCGACAACGCCAAAAACGTTGTAATGAGGAAAAAGGCTACAGCTGGATATGAGAACAGAAAAACAGCTATACTTCAGGCACACATGGACATGGTGCCACAAAAGGCTAAAGACAGCAGCCACAACTTCGAACAGGATCCGATACAGACATACATAGACGGCGACTGGGTAAAGGCCAAAGGCACAACTCTCGGTTCTGACGACGGAATGGGTGTTGCGGCTGCAATGTCTGTCATTGAAGACAAGAATCTTGAACACGGCCCTATCGAAGTACTTATCACCAACGATGAGGAAACCGGCATGTACGGAGCTTTCGGACTCGACAAGGATACTCTCAAAGGCAAACTTCTCCTCAATCTTGATTCTGAGACTGAAGGTGAAATCACAATAGGATGTGCCGGCGGAATGGACGTTGTCTGCTCTATGGAATATCAGGAGATAAACGTCAACAAAGAGGGCATGCAGGCCTACAAGATAGATATCAAGGGACTCAGGGGCGGTCACTCCGGTCTGGAAATCAACGAAGGAAGAGCCAATGCCAACAAACTCATGGCGCGCCTGCTCTTTGCTGCAGTCAACACTGGTTGTGCATGGCTCTGCTCATGGCACGGAGGAAACATGAGAAACGCTATACCAAGAGACAGCGAAGCCATAGTATTGGTTCCTGAGGCTAAGGAGGAAGAATTCAAAGCTCTCGTAGAAAAGAGCCACAAACTGTTCAATGAAGAATTTGACCTGATTGAGAACGGGAACATACATCTCACTGCCGAGAAATGCGAAGCTCCTGAGAAAGCTGTTCCTGAAGATGTGCAGGAGAACCTCATAAATGCTATAATGGCGGCTCACGACGGAGTACTGCGCATGACTCCTTCTATACCTGAAGTTGTTGAGACATCGTCAAACCTTGCAATAATATCCATCAACGAAGGAAAAGCAGAAATAGGCATATTGGCAAGAAGTTCACGCAACAGCATGAAACAGTATCTCTGCAACTCGCTTATGGCTTGCTTCTCAATGGCCGGAATGAAGGTGAAATTCGAAGGCGGATACGATGGATGGCAACCTAACACAAAATCTGAACTTGTAAAACTCATGTCGGGCGTTTACACCAAGATGTTCGGCAACGAGCCTAAGATTCAGGTTTGCCATGCAGGATTGGAATGCGGCATCATCGGTGCTACATACAAAGACATGGATATGGCATCATTCGGCCCGACACTCATGTCGCCACACACTCCTGACGAGAAGTGTTTCATTCCTTCAGTCGGCAAGTTCTACAACTTCGTCACTGAAGTTCTTAAGAATATACCTGAAGAATAAAGGAAACTAAAGCATAAACCCTATTAAACAGAACATGCAAAATGGCATATAATCCGAATAAAGAGCTGAAGCTGTACTATTCAATCAGTGAAGTGGCACAGATGTTCAATGTCTCGGAAACTCTTCTGAGATATTGGGAGAAAGAATTCCCCAACATAGCCCCTAAAAAGGCCGGAAGAGGTATCAGACAATACACCAAAGAGGATATAGAAGAAGTCCGCCTTGTATATCATCTGGTGAAAGAACGAGGCATGACTTTATCGGGCGCACGCTCTGTTATAAAAAGGGATAAAGGAGGAACAAACAGACAGATAGAAGTGATAGAAAAGCTGAAAACCATAAAGGAGGAACTTCAGGCTATAAACAAATCGCTAAACGGTCTGACATAGGATTATTTCTCCTAAGCAGAAAACGCAAAAAGGCCACCGCAACATTTTGTTTGCGGTGGCCTTTTTGCATATTGCAAGCTAAAGCATAATCCGAGCTATAAGGTAGATTCACCAATGTGTAATGCAATGTCAGATACGTGCTACAGTCTTAACATCAGGGATTTTCTTAAGATTATCAATGATAACAGCCACGTCATCAGTATCATGTACATATACTTGCACCTTACCTTCAAAAAGTCCATCATCAGACTCTATTTCCAACTTGCGTATATTCACATTAAGCAACTTGGATATCACTTGTGTTATCTGATTGAGAAGTCCGACCTTGTCTATTCCCTTCAAGTAAATATTTACAGGAAACAGCAGAACCTTATTGGTATTCCATCTTGCTGCCAGGACCCTATTGCCCTGACTGCTTTTCAGACGTGCCGCTGTAGGACACTGGAGCTTATGAATGAAGATGTGATTGTTGTCGTCTATAAAGCCCATTACCGGGTCACCAGGAATAGGCTTGCAGCAATCAGACAAGGTATATTGTCCGCTGATTGTATCCTCTGTCAGTATGAGTGCCTGTTTCTTATCTATAGCAACAGGGACCTTATTGTCAACCGGCTCTGCAATCTTTTCCGAATGTTTACGTCCGAACTTGAAAAGATTCTTCAAAGACAATGCCAGAACACCATTCTGCTTTCCACGCAACAAGTCGACATCTTCAGGACCAAGCACAATCTGCTTCTTTCCCAAAGCGGAATAAAAAGCATCTAACTTGTTCATACCATGTTTGCGACAGAGTTTCTCTACATTTATTGAATTTTTCTGTATATCTTCCCTATTGAAAAACTCATCAAGAATAGTCTCACCGGCTTTCTTGGCATCGCGTTCTTCGCGCCTCAATATAGACAATATTTTAGTCGTAGCTTTGGCTGTCGTCGCAATATTCAGCCATGATTCTTGAACATACTGAGACTTTGATGTAAGAATCTCGACCTGATCTCCACTCTGCAGCTTGTGGCTTATCGGCACCAGCTTATGATTGACCTTCGCGCCGATGCAATGACTGCCGACAAACGTGTGTATGGAAAAAGCAAAATCCAGCGCTGTACTTCCTGCAGGAAGGGTACGCAACTCACCCTTAGGGGTAAACACAAATATTTCAGACGCAAAAAGATTCAGTTTTATGGTCTCGAGAAAATCCATGGCATCCGGCTGAGGGTCGTCAAGAATCTCCTTGATTGTAGTCAACCATTTATCGAGTTCACTCTCACTGGCCTGTTCTGTCTTGTCACCTTCCTTATACTTCCAATGAGCGGCGAAACCTTTTTCGGCTATTTCGTCCATGCGGCGACTGCGTATCTGTACCTCTATCCATTCACCCTTATGGCTCATAAGGGTTACGTGAAGAGCCTGGTAACCATTAGCTTTAGGGTGACTCACCCAATCACGTAAGCGGTCCGGGTGAGACTTATATATCTTGCAGATGGCAACATATATATTGAAGCACTCCCTATATTCAGCTTCAGGATCCGGTGTATCGAAGATAATTCTTACAGCCAGTATATCGTATATTTCTTCAAAAGTTATATGCTTGTTCTGCATCTTACACCATATAGAATATGGCGACTTTATACGGGCTTTGATTTCATACTTAAGTCCCATCTTGTCGAGACTCTCACGAATAGGCGCCGTAAACTCATCAAAAACGGTGTTACGTTCGGCCTCTGTACCAGCTAGTTTATCAACTATCTGTGCATATTCATCAGGATGCTCGTACTTGAAACTGAGATCTTCAAGTTCGGTTTTGATTGTATTAAGACCTAGACGATTGGCCAGAGGAGCATAGATGTAAAGAGTCTCTCCTGCAATCTTATACTGCTTGTTTACAGGCTGTGACCCCAACGTACGCATATTATGCAACCTGTCTGCAATCTTTATAAGGATGACACGGATATCTTCGCTCATCGTCAAAAGAATCTTCTTGAAATTCTCTGC
>ENA-UONW01003516-UONW01003516.1-human-gut-metagenome-genome-assembly--contig:-CS52-NODE-3516-length-12887-cov-8.902821_pt1 | contig 12887 bp, 6 predicted proteins | sample MGYA00242463_ERZ724010 | MGnify/ENA metagenome assembly ERZ724010 | reverse complement strand
GTTATACAAAAGGTAAGTACTCAGATAATGTGTATTTGCCTCCCCCGGCAACCAGGTGACTCCCAGCCCGACATCACCGACCGGCTGCTTCTCATAGGTCAACTTCTGAACATTGGCCTCAGCAGACACCTGAAGAGAGTTTTCCGTTTGAATATAGGTAGCCTCAGCAGAAAAAAGCCCGGTAAGTTTTGGCAGATAAGGCATCACCTTACTCAACTCGCTCAAGCGGAAACGGCTCAACTCTACATTGATATTCTGCAAAGAAACCGTATCCTGCCGGTCGGACTGCATGCGGAAACAGATACCGTCATCGCTATCCATATCGACATTGGCATAAACACGCATATTCTTATGCAAATAAATCCAGTTAGCCTGATCGGCAAACGAGAATTTCCGGTAGGCAATGATAGGCTGTGCAGGAGTCAAATTCAGCAAAACCCCGTTCCCCTTTCCATTCCCTTCGCTCAAAGGGCGGGCATTGATACCAAACAAAATACCTTTTTCTCCCCGTTCATCCTCAAAATCCAAAGTCAGCTCGGCATCTTCACTTCTGATTTCACCAGTCAAAGTACTGCGGAACACAATCTGAGGATTACGGTCGTTATTGATGACACCACTTTGAAGCTTTATCCGTGTGGTATCCTGATGTACGGCAAAAAAGATGGTATCCAACAGCAACGAATCTGTGTGCAGACCATGAATGGAAGAACGCCCGTTTATTCCTCTTTCGGGAGTAAAACCAAAACTGAGTTTCAGTTCATTGAAACCCATATGATACTGCGCCAACAAATCGTTTACCGGATTATCCTTCCCTGCTTTTATAAACATACCGGCTGTAGGCAAAGCCCGACGTAACGCAACATGGTCCAACTTACGGTCTTCCACCTGTTTCATCAATAATTCTGCAAACTGATTTCCCTGTTGCATAAGTTTATCGACTGTACCCTGTGCCCGTAACCAGAGATTCAAATCACCGGCCGAAAGTTCCATCCTAGCCGTGTCACTACGCACTTCGCCTTCCAAACGGAAAGCCAGTGGACGTACCAAGCGTTCCGGTACCAATCCCAGTTCATACAAACCGACTCTATCCACATTCAGGTTCGCTGATCCGTCCAAATACTTACGGTCAAGCCTCATATTGGCAACAGCTTGCATCTTCAGTAATGCATTGTCACTCGACACGTTTACTGAAGCCAATGCAGATTTCACTCCAGCTTTCAGATTCACCCCGGAAAGATGCCATTTGCCGTATTGAAGGGCATCCAATTGAAGCGACGCATCGGCAACCGTCCGTCTGGAGGTAAAGTCTATTCCCCGTCCCTTTGCTGCCGCATGCAGCGTCAGTTCATAAAGACTGTCCTGAGGCAAGAAATGATGAAGCTGAAGAGAATCGATTGACAAATCGGCTCCATAGACTTCAGTAGCCAAATCATAAGAAGCATTCAAAGCGAGCTTTCCACGCCCTTCCAGCAAACTCATATCGGCAGACAGGCGGTTTCCCTCCAAACCGGCTTTTGCTACCAAATGCATACTGTCCGGAATAGCCAATGTTCCTTTTCCAGCCTCTCCCGCCAATGTGGTCAGAAAGCCTAAATTTAGCGTCTGCATATCGAAATCCATCTGGACAGAACGGGTAAGACTGTCTGTTACATTCCACAACTCACCGCCTCCTTGCATGGAAAAAGCTCCCGGCAAATCAACCTGGAAACGGGAAATCTGCATTTGCTTCAGATTTCCCTCTGTACCGGCACGTACCACCAAAGGGTATGAAGGATAAGTCTGTTTAAAATCTTCCGGCAATCCACCCGCAAAAAGCAAGACATCCTGCTTGCCCAAACGAGCTTCCAAACGAGCCGAAAAATGCCCAGTTGTTGGTATATCAATCAATTCCCAATAGGTTTGAGCAGACAATTCAACTTCGCTATGTCCTGTAAGCAAATGTAAACGCGGGATCTGTATCAAGGTCGAATCTGCAAACACACGTCCCGTAAGCGACGCCAAACTAAGTCCCGACCGTTCGTTGCAAGAGAATTTCCGGATCACTCCATTCACATTGCGCCCATAAAAAAGGACGGAATCAATGCCTATCTGAATATCCCGAAGGGCTATGTGTGAAGCGTCGAATCCTTCGGCAGGCTCCCCTGAGCCAACATCATACCGAACTGATGCTCCAGCCAACTGAAAACGTTGCCATCCATAACGCTGTACACCCAAATCGGCCTCAGCATCGGTAAGCCCCATTTCACCAATATAAGCAGACAAGGTGGTTGTATCCAAAGGAAGAGCCAAGTCGGCTGAAAAATTCTTCAGCTTCATGTTTTGTAACGTCAATCTCCATTTAACTGAAGTTGCAACCGTATCTTCATCTGCCGATGCAGCCGTATCGGAGAGCAGAACCTTCACACGGGAGTCTTCCAATTCAACATCATTAAGAATCACTTCCTCATTCAACAAGTCCACTCCATGGCTTTTCAGAAAGAAACGCCCCAAACGTCCTTCCACCCGCATGCCATCCAACAAACCGGCTGAGTTGACTGACACATCGTTCAATGTAACCCGATCAACCTCTACCCTGCCATGCAATAACGGCCAAGCCTGAATGCGCACATTCAAACTGCCCAAATTGAGCAACGTGTCAGGACGAAGCATACCTTGAGCGGCAGAATCAGGCGGCTGTACCACCAAAGCTCCACGTACCAACAAATTAAGAGGGAAACGCAAATCGATACGTTCCACAGAAATATCCATCCCCGTAGCTTCAGAGGCTATAGCCGTAGCCTGTCGGCGCAAAAAATTCTGCACGGGAGGTACATACAGCAATATCATCGCCAAGGTAAATAGGGCAACAGGTGTAAGCAACACCCAAAGCAGTACCCTCAACCACCTTCTTTTCTTCTTTATCGGATTTTCTTCTGTCACAACATTCACTTATTTGAGTACAAAGTAAACAAATTCCAACGAAAAAAGTTAGTCTTTTCCCACAAATAAGCACTGCATTCCTCAAAGAGGAACACATTCCAGCAATTTTTCAATCTGCGTCAATACCTGCTGAACTTCTATACGGAGTTTTTCAGAGAAAGATGTCCCCGAGGAAGCTTCAAGCCTTCTCAACAATCCAACGATATCAGAAGCTTCAAGCATAATGAACAAAGGAATCATCTTATGAGCTACGGCTGACACCTCCGCCACATTTTCATTATCAGCCGCCTGCCCCAGGCGTTCCATATTCCGGCGTGTTTCAGACACAAAACTTTCCAAAATGGAACGGGAAGCATCGGCATCATCCGCCGAAAAGGCCGTCAGTGCAGCAAAATTATACCCTTCAGCCGAAGAGGCCGATGAAACCTGTACAACTGTTTCCACCAAAGAGTTTTGCGACAGCTCAGCCAGCAGTTCGGCCACTGTAAAAGGTTTGTGCAAACAACCCGAAAAGCCGTGTTCCACAAAATCATCACGTTGCATATCACTCCGAGCCGTGACAGCGATTATGGGAATCGTACGTGCCTGAGGTATATTAGACGCCCGAAGCAGGTTCAGTAAATCAAATCCGCTGATAGCAGGCATTTGTACATCTGTCAAAAGTACATCAAAAGTATCATTACGTAGCGCATCGAGTAATTCATCCGGTTGCTGGCAACATACCGATTCTACCCCTCCCTGTTTCAACATGGCAGCAGTCAAGGTCAACTGAATACGGTCGTCGTCGATAAGCAATACCCTACTCAGAGGAGTAGGAGTAACCGATTCTGCAACAGAATTTTCAGTCAAATTCATCGGGTCTTCCGTTTTGTCAATGCGTATAGGAAAAATGGGAATCCTTACCGTAAAAGTACTCCCTTTACCTGGCACGCTATCCACTTCTATCGTTCCCTCAAGCAACTGAACCAGCATGCGTACAATAGAAAGCCCCAGGCCGAACCCTTCTTTTCCCTGCGCACCCGGCAGACGTGTAAATTCCTGAAAGATTCGTTCACGGTCGGAAGGTTCCATACCTTTACCTGTATCGGCAACTGACACAACCAACATACGTTCTGCATAACGGGCAGTCAGAGTAATACTTCCCCGGTCGGTAAACTTCACGGCATTTGATAGCAAATTATTGATTATTTGCCGTAAACGCAACGGATCACAGATATAAGTACCCTCCAACTCTGGAGCTATCTCACAATATAAGGCCAACCCTTTGGCAGCCGTTAGCGGTTCAAAGCTCACCCGTATTTCGTCCATCAGACGAGACGGATGAAAGCTGACCCGATTAACTTCCGCCTTGTGCAAATCCAGTCGATGAAAGTCAAGCAAATCAGTCACAAGTTTTAATAAGTGCTCCGACGAAGTCTTCATATTGTCCAAATAGAAACGTTGCCGCTCGTCAACTGTCAAACGCGACAGCAAATCGGCATATCCCATAATAGAACCCAATGGAGCTTTGAAATCGTGTGTAATGGCCAACATCAGTTTTTCACGTGTGGCCAGCAAATCCTCAGCCCTACGCCTGGCTTCTTCCAGTTCACGACGATAACGGTTACTGCGAGTCACATCACGTCCTATCAGCACCAAAAAGAAAGCTGAAAGCAATACAGCGCCCACTGCTATGCCACCAATAATCCGGGCTGAACGCTGACGTACCTGTTCCTGCCGTTCGTCCACTTCACGGGCTCGCAACAGCATATCCTGTTCATATCCTTTCAGAAGACTGTCAATACGGGCATTGAGCATTTTGTCCAAATGTCGTAAATAACGCTGACGGCGTTGCACATTCACCTGCCGTTCCTGCCTTTTCTGAGTTACCTCCCGCAAGCGTTCTTGAAGAGAATCTACCGGATTGTAAGTATCATACACCGTATCCATTGCCACCTCGGTCGTCGTACGTATCTGTACTGTCGTATCTTCTTTAGGCGGGACAAAGGCTTCGCCTAACCTTCGGAAAAAACCTTTTTTCTCCTTTTTGGGCGTACGAATGGTATCACGACGTTTCACTACATGCTGCTGGACACGTTGACGAATAATGATGGTGTCATGACGGGCAATTACCTGTTCGATATCATTGGTCGAAATCAAACTGTCACTGGCCGCACTCAACATACGCAGAAGGCGAATGGTATTATCATCCTTTTCCCGAAGCAGAGTCATCAGACTATCTTCCCACTGCATGTTACGATCTGTCGAAAGGGTCAGATTACCCATTTCCCTGTTTACAAAAAACAAGGAGAACAACAGTACAGCCAGCATCAAAGCATAGCCCAAACTGATTTTCACACGCGATACGTTCGTTTTGTTCCGCATAAATTATTTTGTTTTAAAACGGAAACGTCCCCACAACATCAACCCGGCACTGGTCAATCCGAAAGGGAAAGCCATCCATACTCCCGTCAATCCCCAGTCAAGCACAAAGCCGCAAAGATATCCCACAGGCAAAGATATAACAAAATAGGCTATAAACGCAATCAGCATCATCGGTTTAACATCCGTAATGCCCCGCAATGCATTGGCAAAATTTATTTGCAAGCCATCACCAAACTGGTAGATAAGAAAAGGGAAAAACAATGCGGAAACCATAGCAGCCACTTCCGCATTATCCGTGAACCACCCTCCCACATGACTACGGCAAGCAAAAACAATGCTGAGCAAAATGATTCCCATAAACAGAATCAAGTGGAAACCCGCATAAGCCACACGACGTACATTCCGCACGTCACCTTGTCCATGAAAGTTACTTACACGTACTGCAACCGCCGCTCCCATTCCATAAAACATCATAAATGTAAACTGCGAAATGGTAAGCATTATCTGATGGGAAGCCAATGCCAAAGTCCCCAGCCAACCGACCATCACTGTACTAAGACTGAACGAAGCCGTTTCCATCCCCATCTGAAGTCCGACAGGCCATCCCAAAGCATTGAGCCGGCGGAACACCTGTGAAGACCATCCCAACCTCCATATACCTACTCTATAGCGGGCAAAACGACGGCTGCGCCACACAATCAATGCAAAAGTCACAACCATCACAATACGGGACAACAAAGTACTCAAGCCAGCCCCCAATAATCCCAATTCAGGCAATCCCAACTTACCGTTTATCAATACATAGTTGCCTGCAATATTCAATGCATTTCCACCCAGCAATAACCACATAGCCGTCTGTGTATCGGTTATGCCATCTGTAAACTGCTTGAAACCGTTGAATAGCAGTACAAAAAGTAAAGAAGCAAGAAGCACCAGATAGTAAGGACGGATGAGTGGCAACAATTCAGCCGGCTGCCCCAAACGACCTATATTAAAATAAAGTATACTCATAGCTAACATGAGCACAATAGAAACCAATGCATTAGCGGCCAAACTGCACAGCAAGGCCTGACCAGCTTCAGGAAAACGTTTTTTTCCATACAGAGCTCCAACCACCGGAGTAAGCCCATAGCTGAAACCAGTACTGAAAATTATACATAAATTAAAAAGATTATTCACGAATGACGCAGCTCCCAGTTCCTCCGTACTATGATGCCCGATCATCAATGTATCTGCAAATCCCAATACAATAACCCCCAGTTGTCCGACAACAATCGGTAAGCCCAATCGTACCAAAGCCCGATAATGACCGGCGTAATTTTGTATCCAATGTTTCATGAAAAAGGTCTATAGTATATCTCTGGCAAAGGTAATCCTTTTATTTCGGATAAGACATACAAAAAAATGTTTTTTCAACTACTCATTTTGAAACTGTTAGTTGTATCAAAGGAGTTAAAGGAGTTGGAAGAAGTTATTGCCCACTAATGTGGACTTGCAAAGCGAAGTGATAACTTCTTAATTTCTTAACCCCTGATTGGCCTTTTCCTTTCTCCGCGGAAAGCACTTGCTTATTCCATAGGAAAGTTATATCTTAGCAGCTAAGATGTACATCTGAGCACGCAAGATGAAACTTTTTCACGGAGAAAGGCATTCCTTTCCTGCAACAAAGACCGTCCCAAGGTAGCAGAAAGGCACAAACGGAGTACGAGGAATCAGGAGTTGGCGCCCTGATTCGCATAAACCAATAAAATAGACTTCTATCCAATCTTCACATAATTATTTCCACACGACTCTCTTCTTATCATTTTTATAAATATATTTGTACCCATTAAATTGCAATTTCTAACTACACATGAAAAGTATATTTCAACTAATAGCCCTTCTCTGCCTTTCTATTGTGGCATGTATGATGGAATCTTGTTCCAACAAAAGTGAAAAGATTGTTTTGGCGTATGTCACATCGCACGGGACAACTCTTCCAGACCCTGACATTGTAACACACATAAACTATGCATTCGCTCATGTAGATTCTACATTCAGCAAACTTAAAATAGACAATGAAAAACGTTTGTCTGAAATTACAGCCCTCAAACAAAAAGCCCCCCATCTGAAGGTGTTGCTTTCCGTCGGTGGATGGGAAAGCGGCAGATTCAGCGAAATGGCAGCAAACGAACAATACCGCATGGCGTTTGCCAACGATTGCCAGAGAGCAATAGAGCAATTTCAACTGGACGGCATCGACATAGATTGGGAATACCCAACCAGCAGTGCGGCAGGGATATCATCTTCTCCTGACGATACAAAAAATTACACGCTACTGATGAGAGACATACGAAAAGCAATTGGTCCTGACAAACTCTTAACACTCGCTTCCGTACATAACGGCGATTACATAGACTTCAAAGCCATCGACCCTTATATAGATTTTGTCAATGCCATGGTATACGACATCAACCGTCCTCCCTACCATCATGCGGCTCTTCATCGCTCGCCATTGGTAGGAAACGGATGCGGTGAAGAATCCATTGAAGCCCATATTCAGAAAGGAGTTCCTGCAGAAAAGCTGGTATTGGGTATTCCTTTCTACGGACATGCAGCTGCTCCGCTGCCTGATTTTATCAGTTACGATGCAATCAGGGCACAGCAGGACTACAAGGCTTGCTGGGATTCCATTGCAAAAGTCCCTTACCTTGCCGATAAAGAAGGAAAACTGGTTTGCTCGTATGAAAATCCAGCCTCCATTGCAGCCAAATGTGCTTTCATCAAGCAAAAAGGGCTGAAAGGCATCATGTATTGGGAATACAATTCTGATGGAAAAGAAGGGAGTCTCCGAAAAGCAGCCTATAAAGGGATGCAGGGGGAATAAGTTCCACTTCCAACCAACGTTTTCCAATCAACATCCAAGCTCGTTATGTGTTATAACACTATTACTCCATAAAATAAACAATCATGAAAACAAAAAGAAATCTAGCCATCCTACTCAATTGCCTGGCATTGACAGCTTTTGGACAAACCAGAGAGTTTGCCAATACCATCAAAATTGAAAACACGGATTCCAAGGAAGTCATTGTTGAAAAAGCTGCCCACATTATTCCGACAGCCAATCAAATGCAGTCATTGGAAAATGAGTTCATCGCCTTTATCCATTTCGGACCGAATACCTTTACACGAATGGAATGGGGAACAGGAAAAGAAGATCCCAAGATTTTTGACCTGAAACATCTGGATACCGACCAATGGTGTAAAGCCATTAAGGCTGCCGGCATGAAAATGGTGATTCTGACGGTCAAACACCACGACGGCTTCGTATTATGGCAAAGCCGGTATACCAAACATGGCATCATGTCCACCGATTTTGAAAACGGGAAAGGAGACATCTTGAAATCACTCTCACAGTCATGTAAAAAATATGGGCTGAAATTAGGTGTCTATCTATCTCCGGCCGATTTATACCAGATTGAAAACCCGGAAGGCTTGTATGGAAATCTGAGCAAATACACAATGCGCACCATTCCAAGGCAAGTAGAAGGCCGCCCGTTTGCCAACAAGAAAACATTCAAGTTCATGTTGGACGACTACAACGAATACTTCATGAACCAACTGTTCGAAATTCTGACTGAGTACGGTGAAATACATGAAGTATGGTTCGACGGCGCCCATCCCAAACGGAAAGGGGGACAGCGCTACAATTATGCAGCCTGGAAACAATTAATCAAGGAACTGGCTCCCAAAGCCTCGATCTTCGGACGGGAAGATATCCGCTGGTGTGGCAACGAAGCCGGACAAACACGAAGCACAGAATGGAATGTCATCACCTATCCCGAAAACCCAGACACAGCATCTCATTTCCCCGATATGACAGATCCTGACTTAGGAAGCCGCAAAGTGTTGTACAAAGGAAAATATCTGCATTACCAACAGGCCGAAACCAATACATCAATCCGTGAAGGCTGGTTCTATCGTGACGACACCAACCAGAAAGTACGAAGCGCCGACGACGTATTCGACATATATGAGCGTGCCGTAGGAGGAAACTCGACCTTCCTTTTGAACATTCCGCCCAACCGGGAAGGCCGTTTCTCCGACACAGATGTCAAAGTACTGGAAGAAGTGGGAAAACGTATACGGGAAACATACGGAAAAGACTTGTTCAAGCAGGCCCAAGGTCCTAAAGAAGTGTTGGACCAGGATAAGAATAGCTACATCGAAATTGCATCACCAGACGAAGAAATCAAGATAACGACCTCTTCTCCCATCAAGTTCAATCGACTGGTTCTGCAGGAAGCTATTGCACTACGCGGAGAACGTGTAGAAGAACATGTTGTCGAAGCCTGGATAGACGGTGCCTGGAAAGAGATAGCCCACGCTACCAACATCGGCTACAAGCGTATCCTGCGATTCCCCGATGTAACGACCAGCCAGATCCGTATACGCTTCCCACAAATGCGTATGAAGGCTGCTATCAGTAAAATTTCTGCCCACTATTACCATTCACGTCCGCCACAGCTCACGGTCTGGCGTAATCTGGACGGCCAACTCACCATCGAACCCCTGCAACCCGACTTCAACTGGAAACGCCATGGTGAAAACAGCATAAACAATCTGAATGCCGGATATACAATCCACTATACACTCGACGGCAGCAACCCGACATCCTCCTCGCCTGTCTACCAAGGCCCGTTCCAGGTTGACAATCAAGAGGTACGTGCCATGTCCGTTTTAGGCAAAGAGCAAGGACCTGTTTACAAAGAACAACTCGGATACATCAAAAAGAATTGGAAAGTGGTTGCTGCAAGCAGTGAAGATGGTGCCCACAAAGCCAATCTGGCATTTGACGAGAACCCGGCTACCTATTGGCAGACTCAGGAAACTGCAGGCGAACGCAATCTGACAATCGACTTGGGAGCTGTCAAAACAATACAAGGCTTTGCCTATACCCCCCAAAAAGCCAATAAAGAAGGTATGTTTGAACGAGGTCGTATCCTGATCAGTGAAGACAACAAGAACTGGAACAAAGCGGAAGAGTTCACATTCGGAAACCTGATTAACGACCCGGTAAAACGTTATCACAACTTTAAATCTCCGTTGAAAGCCCGATACATAAAAATCGAGATGATAGAAGCGGCCAACAAATCGGATTATGCGTCGATTGCGGAAATAGACTTCTTCTGATAAACCCAATTCCACACGAGGCTGTATCAAATAAGAGGATGCCTTACCTGGCATCACACCTTTCTGATACAGCCTCGTATGTTTTCCAAGAATCTCCTTTCACACAATCCGTTTACCCAGCTTAAACCATCAGTCCAAGCTGGGAAAACCATTCGTTTAAGCTGGGAAAAGCACTGCTTTAAGCTGGGCAAACGGATGCTTTCCCCAGCTTAAAACAATGCTTTCTTCACTTCAGTCAAATAATACTATTGTTCTTTCCGATAATGTAACACCACCCCATTCTCGCGACGGAAAGCACGTTCGGCCACCTGACGCAAATGGTCGGCGCTGACGGAACGATAATTGTCTACCTCGCGATCCATGTCTTCGGCACGGCCGGTCAGCTCGAACCAGGCCAGATTGGTGGCCACATTCAGGTAATGGATATTGCCGAATATCTGGGCAGACTCAAACTTGTTCTTCACCTTTTCCAACTCAAGCTCGTCAACGGGGCAATGACGGAGCTGTTCCAACTCCTCACGGACAGCAGCTTCGGCCTCATCGAGCGACACACCCGGCGAAGGCTTTCCGCTGATATGAATCAAGCCAGCATCGCGGCTGCCTGAAATATAGGCATCGATACTGGAAAAGAGTTTCTGCTCCTGCACCAGCCTGCGGTTCAAGCGGCTGGAGCGACCGTTGGACAGGATGTCGGACAGGATGTCGAACGCATAATAATCGGGATCGTCACGGCGGCACATGCGGAAGGCCATGAACAAAGCATCGAGGGGAACAGGGCGTTCCACGGTAAGACGCCGTTCTTCGGTCTGTTCAGGTTCCTGGGGCAGCTGACGCACGGGCACTTCCCGACGGGGAATGGGGCCGAACCACTTCTGCGTCAAGCGCACGGTTTCCTCCCACGTGATGTTGCCGGATACGGCCAGAACTGCATTGTTGGGAGCATAATGACGGTAGAAGAAGTCGCGTACCTCGTCAAGCGTAGCTTGTGCAATGTGCGACAGATCCTTGCCGATGGTAGGCCACTGGTAAGGATGCACACGATAGGCCAAAGGACGAATCAAATGCCCGACATCGCCATACGGCTGGTTGAGGCAACGTTGCTTGAACTCCTCCATCACCACACCTCGCTGCACTTCGAGGCTGCGTTCACTGAATGCCAGACCGAGCATACGGTCGGACTCCAGCCAGAAACCCGTCTCCACATTCTGTCGGGGAACGGTCAGGTAGTAATTGGTGATGTCATTGTTGGTCCACGCATTGTTCTCGCCTCCCGCCAGCTGAAGCGGTGTATCGTAGTCGGGAATGTTCAGGGAACCTCCGAACATCAGATGTTCGAACAGATGGGCAAAGCCCGTATGCTCGGGGTGCTCGTCGCGCGCGCCTACATCATATACAATGTTCAGCGCCACCATCTGCGTACTGGTGTCCTCTACATGCACCAGCCGCAGGCCGTTCTCCAATATCAGTCTGTTGATCTTAAACATTCCCACCCGAACCTTAATTCAAAACTTCCACTTTCACAATCTTCACATCCTCTTCGGGACGATCGTTGCGGTCGGTCTTCACACGCTGGATCTTGTCGACCACATCCATACCCTCGAGCACTTCACCGAAGACGGTATACTCACCATCCAGATGGGGTGTACCGCCTACGGTCGTATAGGCTTTCACCTGTTCGGGAGTGAAGCGGAACTCGGGCTGACCGGCCAACTGCTTCTCAACCTGTGCAATCAGCGTATCCTGCAGATCCATCAGTCCGTCCTGGTCGTTAGCCTTACGCATTTTATAGATTTCCTTGGCATGCTTGGAAGCCAGCTCGTTGAAAAGGTTGTTGAAACGTCTCTGGTTCATCTGCTCTTCCATGCCCAGCAGTGTAGAATCGTTGTACACCTTACCGGTAACGATGTAGAACTGGCAACCCGACGAAGCCTTCTGGGGATTGACGTTATCTCCCTGACGGGCAGCAGATAAGGCACCCTTCTTGTGGAAGTATTTGGGATAAACAAACTCGGCAGGAACGGTATAGCCCACATCGCCCGCACCCAGCATCTTGCCCTTGGGCGCATTCTTCGATTCGGGATCGCCTGCCTGTATCATAAAGTCCTTGATGACGCGATGAAAGAGGGTTCCCTCGTACGTACCGTCCTCGGCCAGCTTGATGAAATTGTCCCTATGCTGGGGAGTTTCATTGTACAGCTTCACCACGATATCACCCGCGGTGGTCTCAATTTTCAGTTTGGTTTCTTCGCTCATATCTTTCGCTTTTTTGTCTTGTTTGCAGGCCGCAAAGCCGCAAATCAATATGGTTAATAATACAACTGTTGTCTTTTTCATCTTACTTTTTGTTTAATTTAAGTCTGCAAATATACTAAAATCAGCCAAAACCGCTTACCTTTGTGTTGTAAAAGATAATATTTGCGCTTATGAAGTCT
>ENA-UONW01003511-UONW01003511.1-human-gut-metagenome-genome-assembly--contig:-CS52-NODE-3511-length-12902-cov-3.843621_pt1 | contig 12902 bp, 6 predicted proteins | sample MGYA00242463_ERZ724010 | MGnify/ENA metagenome assembly ERZ724010 | reverse complement strand
TCCAGCTTTCTTTGGCGAGGAGATCGCCGCCGAGGTAGGTCATTTGCCCGAGCTTGTACCCGGTCGTCCAATAGCCGCTGGACGCATACAGCACGTGCAGCTCGCCGTTGTCGCCGACGATCGGGGTTGCGCCCTCGATAACGGCGGGGTACCACTTCCCCTCCGCTTCTGCGTAGCCATAGCCTTCGCGTTCCCAGTCGTATTCGGGTGCGACCAGTTCAAGTACCCTGCCTGTCACCGTCCACGGGTTCTGCATCTCGGAGAGATACATCACTTGTCGGAAGTCTGCCGTATTCCGACCGCGCTGCTCGATCCAAAGCGCATAAATCTTACCGCCAAACCGTAGGGTCGACTGTCCGGCACACCAGTCCACTGTGTTGACAAAGCTCTCAGTGTCGCTGGTGAAACGCGCCGGAACACCAATCTCGCCGGTGATCGGGTTGACCCAGGTCCCCTGCAGGTCGTCGGAGGTGCATTTCAGCACATAGCTGCGGCGGCTCTGTCCGTCGGTCGCCGTCGCGGGAAGCCCGTCCAGCTCCCGGCTGAAGGTCGAGAAGAACAGATACCAGCCTGCACACTCCGCCCCGAAATCCTCCGCGGAGAAATACTGCAGTTCGGACGGCCAAATGCACGCCGTGCGTGTTTCCATCGCTGCCGATGCCGTGCGCGCGTCAAAGATCAGCTCGCCGACCGAATAGGCAAGGTCGGCAACATTCGCCGCCTTGTACATGCTGAGCGTCGAGCCGGAAGTGAACATGTAATAATAGACGCCGTCAACCAGCGCGATGCGCGGGTCTGCCGTCTTGCGAATCGGGTTCTCATAGGTAAAACTGCCGCTCTCCGCCCGGGTCAGCAATGTATCGTCCGAAACATGCAGCGTGGATGTAATGTTTCCGCCGAAGAGGCTGCCCCCGACAAGATCGGTCACATGCGCAAAATTGCCGCCCGAAATCATCAGGTCAAAGCTGCCGTTTGCCGTTGTCTCATAGCGCGTGGCAACACGGATCTTGCCGTAGAAGTTGCCGCCCTCGAGGTTGATTTTGATGCTGCCGTCAAAAGTTTCGGTCACAAGCGAGGAAAGTCCGTATATGCCGCCGTAGAAATTGCCGCCGCGCACGGTCAAAGTGCCAACGCCGGTCTGATTGCCCGCGCCCATGGCGCAGACGCGGCTGTAGAAATCGCCGCCCGTTACGGTCAGCGAGGTTGAAAGGTTTGGAAAATCCGCTGCGGCGGTATTTGCGCCATACAGCTGATACCAGCTGCCGCTCTCCACGGTCAGGTCCGCCCCGGACAGCCGGAAGTCATTTCGGCGCGTGCCTCCGGCAAGCGACGGATAGACCGTCACATTCGGCGCAAGCGAACAGGTTACATCTGCCCCGATGCGCGCCGTGTAACCGTTGAAGTAAAGCCATGTCGAGTTTTTCTCGGCATAAATATGCAGTTTTTCAAACGTAGTCGGTGTGTAGAAGCCGACATTGCCGGAGATGCGCAGCTCTGCCCCGGATGTCCGATAATCCGTGCCGTCATACACCGAGGTCAGCGTATAGGCATGTTCGGAAGTCGGGAGAACGGTGCTTGTCGTCACGCTGACCGGACCGCAAAGCACGATCGTGCCGCCCTCCGGCAGCATGGCATAGGCAGCCTCCGGTGTCGCCGCCGCGTTTTCGGGGGACGAGCCGTTTCCGCTGCCGCCGTCCCGGACAAAAGCGACTGCCCGCGACGAAGTCACCGAGAATGCAGGCGCAATCCGCGCGGCAAGACCCGCATCTGCTGCGGGCAGTACCACAAGTTCCGCGCAGTTGCAGTTCTGCACCATAAACGATGCAAGACTGCCGCCGCCGAGCGTCAGGCAAAAGCGATCCGTAATGTTCTGCACCTGCATCTTCCCTACACTGCCGCCGAGCAGCTCGACAGAAACGGTTTTGCCGGTCAGCGTCAGTGAAGTGATGCTGCCGCCGTTCTGTACAAGCGCTGCATTACCGGCGAGCGTTGCAGCATCCAGTGTGCCGCCCGTGAGTGTCAGGCGGCTGCCGGTCAGCGATGCAAAATGCCCGCCCGCAACCATCAGATCGTCACCGGTCAGCGAAAGCGCGCCCACCGACGCACACTGTGCGGTCACAACCGCCGTATGCGCACCGCACGCAATCGTGCCGTTTCCGGCAAGCGTCACTGCGTCAAAGGTCACCGCGCCGCCAGTCGTGAAGTCGCCGTCGATTTGCAGGCGGTCGCCGCGATAGGTGATCGGCTGTGCATGCGCGGGCTCTGTGAAGTTCTTTGCCGTATAATTGCCGACGATCATAATGTCCCCGCCGCCGTCTGCCAGTTGTCTGACTGCATCGGCAAGATTGCCGAGCGGTTTTTCGCGGCTGCCGTCGCCGTTTGTGCCTGCGGCAACATACAGCGTACCGAAGCGCTCAAGTTCCGTGATGCCTTTCACAGCGCTTGCAAAGTCTGTCGTGTAGAGCAGCGAATTATAGCGCAGGCGGATCGTTTTGCCGTACGCCAGATTTTGAATCTGTTCGCTCCCATAGGTCACCTGGATGCCGCTTAGCTGAACGCCGTCCAGCGTCACTTCGGTGCTGCCGAGCATATTGTTGATATACAGCGTGCGCATCGCGCCGCCGTAAAGCCCGACTTTTGCGTCGCCCAGTGTGCGGCGCGTGGCGTCGCCCGAGGTGAAAATGTCTCCGATGCTGCCGTCATAGATCTGCATATCCAGCCCGCCGGAATAGTGGTTCAGCGCCGAACCACCAAAGATGCGGTCGATATGCCCACCGCGAACGGTGATGTGCGCCGTTCCCGTAAAGGTATAGGTGGCAGCACCCTTCCCCATGCCGAAGGCGATCACGCGGGCGAAATCGCCGTTTTCGATTGTGATATGCGCATCACGGTCTGTCGGCAAGTCCTTGCTGCGCGGCGCATAATAGCCGCCGATGGCATAGAGGTATTTCGCCGAGCCTTTTGTATTCTCGACGCTGAAGCCATCGCCGAACACAAGCGCATGAAAATTACCCGCAAGATAGATCGGTGCGGCATCGTTTTTCAGCGTAACATTTTCAAAGCAGAGGTCGCCGCCGCTCTCGTAGACATACGTTTTCGGAAAGTAGATACACGCCCCGCTGCTTCGATAATCCTGTGTGCCGTCGAGCGAGGTGACGGTGATCTTCCCCGCATGGGTTGGCTCCACCAGGCGCGGCATGCCGTCAACGACCGCGTCGCGCTCGGTCACGGTATACGTTTCGGTGACGATGATTCTGCCGCCGTCGCACACCGCCCCGATCGCCGCTGCAAGGGTGGAAAACGGTCTGGTTGCGCTGCCGTCGCCGGTCTCCGGTGTCCCGGATGCGCCGAGATAGACCGTCTTTTCGGCAGCGCCCGCCGCAAATGCGTAGGCGAGCACGGCGAGCAATACGGCAAAGATCAGTGCGCGCAAAGTGCACAATTTGTTCCGGTTCATGCGCATCTCCTTTCGTCAGGCGGTTTCAATACCTGCGCTGCGGCGGATGAAATCGTCCTGTACTTCTCTTCTCATATTGACAAAGTATTCGTTCCAACCGCAGACACGCACCTGCAGATTCGGATACTTCTCCGGGTGTTCCTGTGCATCGCGCAGTGTATCCAGACTGAGCACGTTGCCCTGGATGGCAAAGCCGCCGCCCGTAAAAAAGGTGCGGATCAGCGCCTTCATGGCGGCAAGTCCCGCGTCGCCCTCGACCGCTGACGGATGCACGATAAAGTCCAGCGGTGCGCCGTCCGTGAAGTTGCAGTTGTCGATCGCGCAAACCGACTGGATAAACGCCGTCACACCGTGCTTTTCCATGCCGTTCGTGGGGCGCATGTTCTTGGACAGTTCCTCGCGCGCCAGGCGTCCGTCCGCGCTTGCGCCGGTGCGCATCCCATAGCCGGAAACCATGTTGACCGAGTCGCAGCCGAGGCGGAATACACCGCCGGTCGAGGTCGGCTTGCCGACGATCTGCGCGGCACAGAAATCGTAAATGTCATGCGCAAGGGTATCCGCCTCCGCTATGTGGTTGCCGTATTTGACAGGGTCATGCAGAATTTCCGCGCGCAGCGTATCCGCGCCCGCCCAGTTGTTCTCCAGAATTGTACACAGCTCTGCAAGCGTCACGCGGCGGCGCTCATAGACAAACTTTTTGACCGCGAGCAGCGAATCCACCGCCGTGGCGATCGCAAAGCATTTGATCGACTGGTTGCGATAGGTCATACCGCCGTCAAACACGTCCCTGCCGCTCTCGATGCAGGATGCGATCGTGCCGGAATAATAAGGCGACGGGTTTGCCGCATAGGCGAACTTCGCCTGTTCATTGACATTGTTGATGACCATCGCGCAGTGCTCGGCGAGGTACGCATAGTAGGTATCGAGAAATGCATCCCAGGTCTTCGGCTCCGCGGTGTGCATGCCGACGTACAGATGCGTCAGGAGGTCGCGACCGCCCGTGACGGCATACTCGCACGCCTTGGCAAGGTTGATCCAGGACGCGCAGATGCGTGCATCCTCAAGCCCGGGAATAACCGGCTCGTAGCAGCCGGTCGGAATATAGTCCTTCGCGATCTCCCGCGGAATGCCAAGCCGTTCGTAACCGGTCAGAACCGTTTCGTCATTCAGCAGCACCACCGACGAATTGCCGTCGCGGATCATCCCGCAGAGCTTGCCGAGCAGTTTGTCGGACATGTTCTTGCTGCAGCGGATATGGATCTTCGGGTTGTGGATGTCCAGCTCCTTGTAGGCATCCAGCATCAGCACCGTCAGGCGTGCCGCCGGGCAGTCATCGGAGGTCCATGCCTTGCCGATGCAGATCGGCTGGTCGGCATAGCGTTTCTCCGCCGCGACCTTCTGCCAGAAGTAACGGAACATCTCCTTGACCGATTCTTCGGTCTCTCTCCCGCTTTCGAGGTCGGCGACAAAATAGGGCGTGTACAACTCGTCGATCGCACCATAGCTGCGGCAGCGCTCTCTGCCGAGCTCTTCTACGTTCAGCATGATGTGCGACAGGCAAAGCACCTCATAGAGCGATTTCGGCGGCGCCGCCAGCAGGTTTGCCAGCGCCGCGGCATAGCGCGTGCAGCCGACGCGCTCCGCCTCGGCAAGCAGACGGCGCATATAGGTGAGCATCGCGGTATAACTGATGATAACCGAATCATAGAAGACCGACTGTCTCTCGGTCAGCGTCCCCGCAGCCTGCTTCTCGCGCTTTGCATCCTTTGCACGCTGCAGGAGTCCGGGCGCACCGAGACGAAGCACCTCGCTCCAGTCCACCACCGTATGCCACACATCGGTGTCCGGCACGGCAACGCCGGAAAAACGCAGGACGTTCCGCTCGGAGCGGATGGCGGGGCAGCCGCGCATCAATGCATTCTCATACCGCTCGCGGCTGTACATTTCCAGTACACTCTGCGTAGCGACCGTTTTATACTCGCCGCCGTGGCGCAGTTTGTCCGGAAACATGGTGTGCGGATTCAGCGAAAGCTGCGCGTTTTCAAGCAGCAACCGGTAACCGTGCGCCATCACAAGCGGCGCAGGCATCTTCGGATTCGCCGCGGCAAAATCGCGGATCATCCGATCAATCACGTGCGGCTCAAGCCCACTTGCCGTGTTCCAATCCGCTTCTTCATATTCATTTTGAATATAAGGGCGATCCTTGTAGAACTCAGTATACATGATTTTTCCCTCCGTGTAAATCACTCGGTAAAGTTTCTTTGTTTTCTGCCTTAAGCATATCCCCCTTTTCTGGGATTGTAAATCCGACTTTCGCGCGGATTTATGTTTTTCGACCTCAGAATTGCAGCTTTTTTCAAAATCCCTTGATTTGCTTATAAAATTCTGCTTTAATAAATGCGGGGGTGATGATTTGGAAATTCGTTCTGTGTCCGAAATCTCGCCGATGATCGGCGCATTTCACCGCGCCGTCGGCACCACCATCCGCAAGGGCTTCATCCCGGCGCGAACGCCGGGGCGGCGCTCGGACGGATTTGTCTATGTCATCAGCGGCAGAACGCACTATGATTTCGGCGACTACGTCTTTGACGCAAAGCCCGGAGACATCTTCTTTCTTGCCCGTGACAGCGTCTATTCGATGGATATCCGGGAGGAACCTTACACGGTGCTGTTTGCGAATTTCGACTTTCTGCTGCCGCCCGACACTGCACTACGCTGTGCGCAATATCCCTCGATCGGCGGCAAAAATTCGGAGAAGCTCTTCCGACGCATGCGGGAGGTCTGGTGCCTGCAGCAGCCCACCGTCAGGGAGGACTGCATGTCTCTTCTGTATGCGGCATATGCCGATTTTCTGAAGTCCGCGCACGGCGCAATGTATCTGCCGTCCGTCAAGCGAAAGCGCATGGATGCAGCGCTCGGCTATATTGACATGCACATTGCCGACGAATCGCTGAATGTTGCTGAAGTTGCCGCCACCGTCAACCTCAGCGAATCGCATTTCCGCAGATCCTTCCGCGATGCATTCGGTATATCCCCGGTCAAATACATCACCATGACCCGTGTCACGCAGGCGCAGGAACGTCTGCGCTACAGCAACGAGCGGCTCACCGACATCGCAGAGGCACTCGGCTTTTCCAATCTGTATTATTTCAGCGTTGTTTTCAAAAAAGAGGTCGGTGTGTCGCCCAGCGAATACCGCAAGCGCTACAGCGCCGACCCGCTGACCTGACTTCAAAAAATAAAAGCGCCTTTCGGCGCTTTTATTTTTCCACTAAGCGGTCACAAAGCGCCGCCAGGTTCCGCACGGTGCGAAAATCGAGAAAATGCTCGATTTTCTCGGTTTGGCGCAGCTCATCTGCCGAATGATTGACCGTGCAGAGAAAGCGATGGATGACCTCATGCCGGTAGAGCAGATAGCGCCCGGTCTCCTGCCCTTTTTCGGCAAGGCGGATGTAACCGTATCGGGCAAACAGAATATAGCCGGTCTCCGCAAGATGCGCCGCCATCTTGGAGGCGGAAGACGGACGCACATGCAGCTCGGCTGCCAGCGTGCTGACGCGGACGATGCTGCTTTTTGCCGACAGGCGGCAGATCATCTCCAGATAATCCTGCATGGCGGGCGTCAGTTCGTCGCTTTCGATCAGCTGGTAGCCCTTCAGCGTATAGAATCCGTTTGCTCCGCTCATCACAACATCTCCTCACCGTTTTCGCGCCATCGCAATACAATGGGAATAGGAAAGAATGTTTCCTTACACTAAACCAGTATTACGAGGTCACAAAAAATATGTATTGTCTGAATGATATCGCGCCCGGTGAACGTGCGCGCGTTGTTTCGCAAAGCACCTGCGGTGCGCTGCGCCGCAGGCTGCTCGACATGGGACTGATCGCGGGAACCGAGGTGGAATGCGTCGGCAAAAGCCCTGCCGGCGATCCGCGCGCCTATCTGATCCGCGGCGCGGTCATTGCGCTGCGGGACGAGGACTGCCGCCGGATCTGTGTCGAGCGCGGAGGCACGGTATGGGGCTGACGCACAGTTCGGTCGGGCGCGGCGCCATTGACCGAGGCATAGCGGATACAAAGCGTGCCGCCGTGGCGCTTGCCGGCAACCCCAATGTCGGCAAAAGCACCATCTTCAACGCGCTCACCGGCATGAATCAGCATACGGGCAACTGGTCCGGCAAAACCGTGTCGAATGCGGCAGGCATTTGCAAAACGCGGGCGCGCAGCTATACATTGGTGGACATCCCCGGCACATACTCGCTCTATGCAAAATCCGCCGAGGAGGAGGTCGCACGCAACTATATCTGCTTCGGGCATCCCAGTGCCGTCATCGTCGTCTGTGACGCAACCTGCCTTGAACGCGGGCTCGGGCTGGTTCTGCAAACGCTGGAGGTCACGCCGCATGTGATCGTCTGCGTCAACATGATGGATGAGGCAAAAAGCAAAGGCATCGAGATCGACCTTGCCGCGCTCTCCGCACACCTCGGCGTCCCCGCCGTCGGCACGGCGGCGCGGAAAAAGAAGAGTCTTGCCGCGCTGACCGATGCGCTTGATGACATGACCGCATATAGAGCGGCGGACTCCGTGCAGCTCGTCAGGTACGACAGCACTGTTGAGCGTGCCGTCGAAGTGCTGACCCCTTGCCTCGCAAAATTTGCCGGCAAACTGCCGCCGCGCTGGCTGGCACTGCGTCTGCTTGACCCGGACGCCGCGATGCTGCATGAGATCAACCTCGCCTGCGGAAAAAATCTGCTGACCGACGACGAAGTGACGGCAGCACTCAACCGTGCGCACGCCATTTTGGAAGCGGAAAACCACGGCGATGAACGGCTGAAGGACGCCGTTGCCTCTGCGGTTGTCACCCGCGCCGCCGAAATTGCCGCCGCAGTCACGCGCAGTAAAAGCGGCGGCTACTCCGCACGCGATCGCATGCTGGACCGCATCCTGACCGGGAAGGCATTCGGCTACCCTGCTATGCTTCTTCTGCTCCTGTTCGTCTTCTGGCTCACGATCTCGGGCGCCAATCTGCCCTCCGCATGGCTTTCCGCCGGATTCACTTACCTGGAGGGCAGGTTCTCCGCCCTGCTTTTCTGGCTGCACGCACCGCTGTGGCTGCACGATCTGCTCGTCCTCGGCATATTCCGCGTGCTGTCCTCTGTCGTCGCCGTGATGCTCCCGCCGATGGCGATCTTTTTTCCGCTGTTTACGATCCTGGAGGACTCCGGCTATCTGCCGCGCATCGCCTACAACCTGGATCGCCCGTTCAAACGATGCGGCGCCTGCGGCAAGCAGGCGCTGACCATGTGCATGGGCTTCGGCTGCAACGCGGCAGGCGTTGTCGGCTGCCGTATTATTGATTCGCCGCGTGAACGGCTGATTGCCATACTCACCAACAGCTTTGTCCCCTGCAACGGACGCTTCCCCGCCATGATCTCTCTGATCTGCATTTTCTTTGTCGGTATTTCCGGCGGTGTCGGCACTTCACTTGTCTCGGCGCTGCTGCTTACCGTAGTCATTCTCCTCGGCGTCGGTATGACACTCCTTTTTTCCCGCCTTCTGTCCCGAACACTGCTGCGCGGCATTCCGTCTTCGTTCGCACTGGAGTTGCCGCCCTATCGCCGCCCGCAGATCGGCAAAGTGATCATTCGCTCCGTCTTTGACCGCACGCTATTTGTACTCGGGCGCGCAATTGCGGTCGCCGCGCCTGCCGGTGCGTTGCTTTGGCTGCTTGCCAATGTGCAGGTCGGCGATGCCAGCCTGCTCGCGCACTGCGCTGCGTTCCTCGACCCGCTCGGGCGACTGCTCGGCATGGACGGTGTAATCCTCACCGCCTTTATTCTCGGCTTCCCCGCCAACGAAATCGTCATTCCGATCGCCGTCATGGCATACACCATGGGCGGCACGCTGACCGATGTCGGCGACCTTGCCGCGATGCGCGACGTCCTTTCGGCAAACGGCTGGACGCCGGTCACCGCCGTCTGCACAATCCTGTTCTCGCTGATGCACTGGCCCTGCTCCACCACGGTCATGACCATCCGGGGGGAAACCGGTAGCCTGCGCCACACGCTCGCCGCCGTGCTGCTCCCCACGCTCGCCGGTGTGGCGGTGTGCTTTCTCGTGGCAGCCGCAGCAAGACTTGTCGGGTAAGCGGCGCCTTTTGAAACAAAAAAAGGCCGCCGCGGGCGGCGTTTGAGGAAATCTGAACACAGACTATCGACCATAAATGTCCCCACCGTTTTACGGTGGGGACATTTATGGTCTTAGGCACCGGTTCTTGACATGCAATCTAAAATATGTTATAATCATACAGAAATACGCGAGAGAACCTGCAAAGTTTTACAGATTTCGCTTTCCATGCAATTTATACTGTCTTTTATATCAAAAGGAGTAACGCCATGAAAAAACTTCTCGTAATTCTGTGTCTCTGTTCGCTCTTGCTCGCCTTTGCCGGATGCAGCGGCACGGCGCCTGTTGCAACAGAGACATCTACTGCGACGCAAGAAACAACCCCGGAAAGCACGGCGGAGACGACGACGGAGACGACCTCGGAAACGACTGCAAAGCCGACGCCCACACCGATTGTGACCAAAGGAGACACAATTGAATATGTGGGTCTTGCTGACGACATCGTCATTCGCGGTGACAAGATGCAGATCTCGGATCGGTACAGCATCAATCCTGCCCTTTTGCCGGATTCTCGGATCTATGTGCCGAGATCTAAAACCGCAACCATTCATTTGCCGATCGAGGACCTGCCGGAATTTGAAATCACTTATGTCACCGACTATGGCACCGACGGTTCACAGCCGTTTCTGACCGAAAAAACATCCTTTTCTTTCAAGGGATTGCCCGGTCGGGTGATCCACACCGTTGTAAAATCCGTTGATCTTGAAGTTACGGTTTTTGAAATTGTCGGCGACCGTGTTTTCCTGAACCTGTTTTTCGATATTTACAAGGAGGACGGGGTAAATCAGCAGCTTTTTGATGCGGCAAACTATTGCCTGAGGACAACTCGGTATGCTTGTTGAGCGGACAGCAGGACATTACAAGCAGATACGCCGACATCCCGCTGAGACCCCAATGGGCGGAGCACACCGCGGGCGAAATCAACGCTTTTTCGCCGGATCGTTCAAAGGTGGTTTATCGGGTTGAGCCGCGCGTTGAAAGCTGGGTCGGAAGTTATTTTGTATACGATGCAGAAGAAAAAACTTCCACACTTCTGTTTGACCGCAGCTGCGGCGGATATGCTGTCTATTCTTATGACGAAGAATATGTTATCTGGGCGGATAATCAAACGGTATATATCCTCCCCACCATTCGTTACTGGGGCGCCGGCAAGGTCGAGGACTTTCTCGTTTGCTGCCGCTTTGCAAACGGCGAATGGAAGATGCAGGAGCTGCCTTACGACATTCAGCAAAACAATCCGGATCAGGATTTCCCTACATATGCGGGAACATATAAAATTTATATTGAAAACGGAAAGGCAGTCTTTGAGAATCTGTTTACAGAGGAAAGGTTTGCATTTTCGGATCCGGTTGTCTGCGCAGCAATTCAGGACAGATCTTTCAGCGCACTGGAATGCGGGAATATTCAATTCAACGTAAGCGGTACCGTCTGCGCACTTGTCTGTCGTGAAGAACTGGTTCTGTTGGATTTTGCAAAGCGAGTGATAGAGCATTGGCCATTTTCTTACGCGACCGTCCGCTGGGCAGGCGATGATTTTCTCTGCGCCTTTTCCGACAAGGTGGATATTCTGCGCTACTTGAAAGTGCCGGCTGCCGAACCGGTTGAGTGGGAGGACCCCGTCAAAGAATACCATCCAATCACAAACGATGCCGGGAAATATACCGGTGTTGTGTTCACCCTTTCCGACGGCTCTACTTATACCTGGACTTGTCCGGCAGAATCGTTGCTTTCGATTGTACCACCGATTGCGGTTTCCTATTCTTCAAGCTCGTCTGTGTATACAATCGATTATTATATCGGCAACGGTGAGTGGTTATTCGACCGTGTTAACGTCTTGGAGCATAAGATTCTGTACAGGCACAAAAATGATAAAGGATTCCGTTACACGTTCGGCACTTCCGGAAGACAGCAGGAAAACGGATATATTCGTATCTCCGCAGACGGAAAAGCAAAATACGACCGTGTTCCATGGGAGAAATACGACTATTCGTTTTTCCAAACCAACACGCTGACGGCTATCCGTGAAGTCATCCCGCTCCATCCGGGCGACACCCCGCCGCAGAAAACGGCATATTCGCATGTATTTACCACGATACCGACCAACTGGGTCTATGACGAAACGGACTTTATGTACTACGAGAAGAATTTTCCGGAGCACTCGGATTATTCCTATGTACGCCGTATGAGCGGGTTAGACGTTTTGTATTACAGTGAGGAACCGATAGAAGATCTTTCGGCAGAACTGGCAAAAGAACTGTTCCCGGAAACGCTGGAAATACGGGCCAACGACGTCAGATTATACAACTCATATGACGGTCATTCGAAAATCCATTTCGCCAGATATGATGGAGATGATGATTACTGGGCAGATGATCCGAAAGGAATTGATACGGAGCTTGACGAAAAATATGTTGCCATCGTCCAGTTGGACGCGCATTATTTTGCTAAGGTGGAGGTTTATCTGATCGACATCGACGACCAGCACGACGATCCTCTTATAAATCCTATCCGAAATCTGATGTACTTTAATGAATGATATTCTGAAGACACGAATCTGTATACCAACCGAAAGAAGGCGCGCCATGAAAAAACTTCTCGTAATTCTATGCCTCTGTTCGCTTTTACTCGCTTTTGCCGGATGCAGCGGCACGCCGCCTGTTGCAACAGAGACATCAACCGCGACGCAGGAAACAACCACGGAAAGCATTGAAACACCCCCGGAAAGCACCGAAACAACCGCAGAAAGCATGGAAACTACTCCGGAAAGCACGACGGAGACGACGACGGAAACGACCGCAAAGCCGACTTCCCCACCGGTTGAAGAGGGCGAAGTCATCAAAGAATATCATCCAATAACAAACGATGCCGGGAAATATACCGGTGTTGTGTTCACCCTTCTCGACGACTCTACCTATACCTGGACTTGTCCGGTAGAATCGTTACTTCCGATTGTAGCAGCGACGGCTACTCCTCGCGAAAACTCGCCTGTGTATACAATCGATTATTATATCGGCAACGGTGAGTGGTTATTCGATAAGGTTGACGTTTTGAAGCATACGATTCTGTACAGGCACAAAAAAAATGATGCGGGATTCCGTTACACGTTCGGCAGTTTTGGAATGCGGCAGGAAAATGGATTTATTCGTCGCTCCGCAGATGGAAAAGTAACATACGAACGCAGCGAATATGATTACGACTATTCGCTTTTCCAAACCAACACGCTGACGGCTATCCGTGAAGTCATCCCGCTCCATCCGGG
>ENA-UONW01003509-UONW01003509.1-human-gut-metagenome-genome-assembly--contig:-CS52-NODE-3509-length-12906-cov-7.912225_pt1 | contig 12906 bp, 9 predicted proteins | sample MGYA00242463_ERZ724010 | MGnify/ENA metagenome assembly ERZ724010 | reverse complement strand
GGACTCGCCGGAGCCGCCGGATCCCATCACGAAAACGGACCTGTATCTCGCCGGGCTTTCCGGCGGCGCGGACAGCGCGGCGCGCCGCCGCACGCTGCAGCAGGAGCTTGGCCTGCCGGAGCATCTCGGCAGCGCAGGGCTGCTGCAGGCGCTGAATCTGCTGATGACGCGCGAAGAATTTCAACACCGCTATGGAGAACTGCGATGATCGATATTTCGGTAAACGAGCTGGTCAAGTCCTTTGAGGTCGGCCAGACCCTGCTGGACGGACTGAGCTTTGACATTCACGAGGGGGAATGCGTCGGCATCATGGGCCGCAACGGCTGCGGCAAGACGACGCTGTTCCGCCTGCTGACGGGGGAGCTGTCCCCCGATTCCGGCGAGATCCATATCGCCGCCGGGAAAAAGCTGGGCCTCATCTCCCAGATCCCGGTCTATCCGGCCGGATTTTCCGTCGAGGATGTACTGCGCACGGCCTTCGTCGCGCTGACCTCGCTGAAGCGCCGGATGGAGGAACTGGAAAAAACGCTCGAAAAGGATGCTTCCCGAGCGAATCTGAGCGAATATGACCGCCTGAGCAACGCCTATCTGACGGGCGGCGGCTATGAGCAGGACACGGAAGTCGACAAGGTCTGTAACGGCCTTGGCATCCCGGCCGAAATGCGCGGCCGGGAATTCGACCGTCTGTCCGGCGGCGAAAAGACGCGCGTGAATCTGGCGCGCCTGCTGCTCGAGAAGACGGACATCCTGCTGCTAGACGAGCCGACGAACCATCTGGACCTGCGCAGCGTGGAGTGGCTGGAGGACTACATCCGTCACTTCAAGGGAACGGTCCTGACGATCTCGCACGACCGTTATTTCCTCGATCAGGTCGTGCAGCGCATCATTGAAATATCCGCAGGCAAGGCCGAGTTCTACAGCGGCAACTACAGCTTCTATCTCGAGGAAAAGCAGGAGCGCTTCAACCATCAGCTCCGGCAGTATGAGCAGGAGCAGGCCAAGCTCAAGCAGCTCGGCTTCACCGTCGAGCGCATGAAGGGCTGGGGCATCAACAACCGCGTGCTCTACCGCCGCGCCATGTCCATCCAGCACCGCATGGAGCGCATCGAGAAGACGGAGCGGCCGACCAAGGAGAAGACGCTCCGCGCCCGCTTCGGCGAAAAGGAGTTCCACGGCGACGAAGTCCTCACCGTCAAGAATCTCAGCAAGCAGTTCGGCGGTCGGACGCTGTTTTCCGGCGTGGAGCTGACGGTGCGGGGCGGCGAGCGCATTGCGCTGCTCGGCGACAACGGCACCGGCAAGACGACGTTCCTGCGCGTGCTGCTCGGCGAGCTGCCCGCGGAGGGCAAGATCAAGTTCGGCCCGTCCGTCAAGTCGGGCTATCTGCCGCAGGTCATCCACTTTGCCCACCCGGAGCGCACGCTCTATGACACGATGCTCTATGAGAAGAACTGCACGCCCCAGACGGCGCGCGACCGCCTCGGCGCATTCCTGTTCTCCGGCGAGGACGTGTTCAAGACCGTCGGCACGCTCTCCGGCGGCGAGCAGTCACGGCTGCGGCTGTGCATGCTCATGGATGAAAAAATCAATCTGCTCGTGCTCGACGAGCCGACGAACCATCTGGACGTCGCCTCGCGCGAATGGATCGAATGCGCCCTCGAGGACTACGAGGGCACGCTGATCTTCGTCTCGCACGACCGCTATTTTGTCGATAAATTCGCCACCCGTGTCTGGGAGCTTTCAGACGGGACCATCCGCGACTTCCCGTGCGGCTATGCCAAATACCGCGCCATTCTGGAGCACGAGGCGGCTGCCCGTCAGCGGCCCGCCCAGCCAAAGAAGGAAAAGCAGGCCAAGCCGGTCTCCGGCAGCAAGGAGCTGGAAAAGCTCGTCCGCAGGCTCGAGCGGGAGATCGCTGCGAAGGAGGACGAGGCGGCGCAGCTCGAGCAGGCGCTGGCCGGGGCTGCGAGCGACTATCAGGAGCTGCTGCGCCTGACGGCGGAAAAGGAGCGCTGCGAGGCGGAGCTGGAGGACCTGATGGCCCGCTGGGAGGAGGCCGCGCAGGCGCTGGAGCAGGGGTGAGGCCTGCACGCCGGATTGTGGAACGGGAAAGGACACTCGTATGGTTTCCTTTCCCACTTTTCTTCCCTCCGAAACTTTCGGCTGGGCAGGTTTTTGACAGTTTGCGATTTCTTAATGGAATATTCATGAATTCTGCGGCTTTCGGACTTGTGTCCGGGGGCCGCAGCGGCTATAATATACCATGACTATATCTGCTCCGTACACCCCGGAGCGGTCAAAAGGAGATTTTTGCATTATGAGTGAAACCTGCGGAGGCAATTGCTCGAGCTGCGGTGAAGCCTGCTCGGAGCGCAAGCCGGAGAGCCTGCAAGCGCAGCCCAATCCAAAGTCCAAGATCGGCAAGGTCATCGCCGTCGTGTCCGGCAAGGGCGGCGTCGGCAAGAGCACCGTTTCTGCCATGCTGGCAACGGCCATGCAGCGCACCGGCCGCCGCGCCGGCGTGCTGGATGCCGATATCACCGGCCCGTCCATCCCGAAGGCCTTCGGCGTCAGCGAATGCGCCAGTGCGGATGAGGAGGGCATTTACCCGGCCGTGACGGAAAGCGGCATCCAGATCATGTCCGTGAACCTGCTGCTCGAGCATGAGGATGACCCTGTTCTCTGGCGCGGCCCCATCATTGCGGGCGCGGTGAAGCAGTTCTGGACGGACGTCGTGTGGGAAAATGTCGACTATCTGTTCGTCGACATGCCTCCCGGAACGGGCGACGTGCCCCTGACGGTCTTCCAATCCCTGCCGGTGGACGGCATCGTGATCGTCACCTCGCCGCAGGAGCTTGTCTCCATGATCGTGGCCAAGGCCGTGCGCATGGCCGAGATGATGCATGTGCCCGTCATCGGCCTTGTGGAGAACTACAGCTACTTCCGCTGCCCGGACTGCGGCAAGTGCCATCAGATCTTCGGCAAGAGTCATCTGGACGAGACGGCGCAGGCCTATCATCTGCCGGTGCTCGCGCGCCTGCCCATCGACCCCGCCGTGGCGGAGGCCTGCGATGCGGGCCGTGTTGAATCGCTCGACACGACGGAGCTCGAGCCTGCCCTGCAGGCCATCCTCGCGCGCTGAGGCACCTTTTCCACGGAATTATTTTCCGATACAAGGGAACGAACGGCGCACCGGCGCCGTCTATATAGAGGAAACAGTCCGGCGAAAAACCAGAGGGACTTTTTCGGCTGGCTGAGAGGAAGCGCCATTGCGGCGCAGAAACGGAGGATCTACGATGAAGAAACGAATGCTTTGCTGCCTGCTTGCGCTGGTGCTTGCGGTCGGGCTGCTGTCTGCCTGCGGCTCCGGGAAAGCGGCGGTTTATGTGCAGTCTGTGGCGGCGCTTACGGGCTATGGCTCACTCGGCGGCGCGAACGCCAGCTCCGGCGTCGTCGTGGCGCAGAAGGAGATCAAGGTTGACCGCGATTCCAGCCGGAAGATCAAGCAGCTCAATGTCGAGGTCGGCCAGGAGGTCAAGTCCGGCGAGGTCCTGTTTACCTATGATATGGAGGATATGCAGCTCACCATCGACAAGGCCAAGCTTGAGATCGAGCAGATGAAGAACAACGTCAAGGATCTGACGTCCCAGATCTCCCAGCTCGAGAAGGAAAAGAAGAGCGCGCCCACCTCGGAGCAGCTCTCCTACACCGTGCAGATCCAGGCACTTGAGGCCGACAAGAAGGAAGCGGAGTACAACATCACCGTCAAGCAGAAGGAACTCGATTCCATGACCTCCGGCTCCGGCACCGCGAATGTGACGGCTCCTGTGGACGGCAAGGTGCAGGCCATCAACGAGAACGGCACGGACAGCAGCGGCAATGCCGCAGCCTACATCACGCTGGTGCAGGACGGCGCTTACCGCGTCAAGGGCAAGATCAACGAGCTGAACCGCAGCGACATCGCTGTCGGCGTTCCCGTTGTCATCCGCTCCCGTGTGGACGATTCCGTCTGGTCCGGCACCATCACGGAGATCGATACGGAAAACCCGAGCTCCGGCAACGCCGACTTTTCCTATGGCTACGGCTATTCCAATTCCGACGACACAAGCAGCTCCAGCAACTATCCGTTCTATGTCGAGCTCGACAGCACGGACGGCCTGATGCTCGGTCAGCACGTCTATATCGAGCCGTCGGACGGCGGAACGGTCTCCGACACCATGAAGCTCGACGCCTCATTCCTGCAGGGCTCTGCGGAGGAGGGCTTCTGGGTCTGGGCCGAGAAGGACGGCAAGCTCGAGAAGCGCACCGTCACCGTCGGCACGTTCGACGAGACCTACAATACCTATGAGATCCTCGACGGCCTTGCGGCGGAGGATTACATCGCCTTCCCCGAGGACGGCATGGAGGAGGGCGACCCGACGACGCACACCATGCCGACGGAGGATCCGAGCGCAGAGCCGAGCGACGGCGTCGATGACAGCGGCATGATCGACAACGGCGGCATCGACGACGGCTATGTGGACAGCGGCGCTATCGGCGACAGCGCGGACACTGGTCTCATCGAGGGCGGCGAAGAGGAGTCTGCAGGCAGCGAGGACGGCGAGTCTTCTCAGACGGGAGGAGTCACCTATGCTCGTTGAAATGAAGGATATCTGCAAGGATTATCCGCAGGGCAAGGAGACCGTCCGCATTCTGAAAAACATCAACCTGCAGGTCGAGGAGGGCGACTATCTCGCCATCATGGGCCCGTCCGGCTCCGGCAAGACGACGCTCATGAATCTCATCGGCTGCCTTGACGTACCGACGAGCGGCGAATACCTGCTGACGGGCGAGAATGTCACCAAGGCCAACGAAAACCAGCTGGCGGAGATCCGCAACCGCCTGCTCGGCTTTGTGTTCCAGAGCTTCTATCTGCTGCCGAAGCTCTCGGCTGTGGATAATGTCGCCCTGCCGCTGCTGTACGCCGGTGTGAACAAGAAGGAGCGCCGCGAGCGCGCCATTGAGGCGCTGCAGATGATGGGCCTCGGTCAGCGGCTGAATTTCCGCCCGAACCAGCTCTCCGGCGGTCAGTGCCAGCGCGTCGCCATTGCGCGTGCCATCGTGGGCCGCCCAAAGCTGCTGCTGGCGGACGAGCCGACCGGCGCGCTGGACTCTGCTGCGGGCAACCAGATCATGGATATTTTCGACGCGCTGAACGACGCCGGCTCTACGATCATCATGATCACGCATGAGCAGGAGATCGCCGAGCGCGCAAAGCGGATCAATTATATCCGCGACGGCATCCTGTCAGACGGCAGAAGGGACGGTGAGAGCCTTGCATAAGAAAAAGAGTGTCAAAGCGATCGTAATTTCGGGCGTCAGCCTGCTGCTTGCCGCGGCGATCGTCGTGGGCGTGCTGTGGTACCTTGGGCATCGCAGCGACCCCGTCAAGGTCGCGCCCGTGTCCATGCTTATGGGCTGGCTCTCGAACGAGAGTACGCAGTCCGGCAACGTGACAGCGGATAACCTGCAGAAGATCTATGCCTCCGATACGCAGACCGTCACAGCCCTGCTCGTGCAGGAGGGTCAGACCGTCAAGAAGGGCGATCCGCTGTTCCGCTATGACACCACGCTCTCCGACATTCAGGTCGAGCGGCAGGAGATCGCAGTCAAGCAGGACGACCTGAACCTCAACAAGGCCAAAAAAGACCTTGCCAACATCAACCGCCTGCGCCCCTATGTGCCGACGCAGCCGACGGATCCCCCCACGGAGCCGACGGAGCCGGAGCCGACGGACGAGCCGACCCAGCCGCCTGAGCCGACGGAGCCGACCGTTCCCATTGCCCCGGAGGAGCTGCCCTATCTCATGGGCGGCGAGGGCACGCAGGCCTCTCCGCTGTTCTACCTCTGCGCGGCGGATATGCAGTACGATCAGTCCTATTTTGAAGAGCTCCTCGGCGAAAAAACGGAGCTGTGGGTCGTGTTCCAGGTGCGCGAGGGCAATGCCCTGCACGCCGAGCTGCTCAGTGAGCTTCCGCTGAAGCTTACGCGCGACGAGGAAACGCAGTCCATCCGTTTCACGGTGTTCATTCCCGAGCAGGACGACGTGAAGGAGGAGAACAAGACCCTGCGGGCAGCTGCGGCGGATGTCTCTGCCAGCCCGGATGTCACGGTCGTCGACTATGACGGCGAATACACTGCGGCGGAGATCGCAAAGATGCGCGCCGAGAAGCAGAAGGAAATCCGCGACCTTGACCTGAAGCTCCGCATGGACAAGGTCGAGCTGGAGCGCATGAAGCAGGAGGCGGCGAACGGCGTCGTAACGTCCGCGCTGGACGGCACGGTGCTCCGCGTGAATGACCCCGACACAGCCAAGCAGGAGGGAAGCCCCGTCGTGATCGTCTCGGGCGGCGGCGGTTATTACGTCAAGACCGGCGTGACGGAGCTTGACCGCGATAAATATCCGGTCGGCACCCAGATGCGCATCCAGTCGTGGGAGCACGGCGAGGTCTACGGTACGGTGGCGGAGATCTCCGATACCCCGGTGCCCTCCTCCAATAATCCCTATTACTCGTCCGGCAACCAGAACGTCAGCTTCTACACCATGCTCATTGCGCTCGATGCGGACAGCCCGCTGCGCGAGGACGAGTGGGTCGACGTCTACTTTAACGCTGCGTCGACGACCAGCGAGGATGCCTTGTGCATTGAGACACGCTTCATCCGGCAGGATGACGGCGGAAGCTATGTCTATCGCCGCGGTGAGGATCAGCTCCTGCACAAGCAGTATGTGACGACGGGCGTCGTGCAGTGGGGCTATACGGAGATCAAAAGCGGCCTGACGGCCGACGACTGGATCGCCTTCCCCTACGGGAAGGATGTGAAGGAGAACGCAGAGACCATTGAGAGCGACAACTCGGATGATTTCTACTACTACGGCAGCTATTAACGGGAGGCGAGAGCATGTTTGAAAATATCCAGCTTGCATTTCAGGGCGTTTTCGGCCATAAGCTCCGCTCGTTCCTGACGATGCTCGGCATCATCATCGGTATCGCTTCCATCATCACGATCATCTCGACCATCAAGGGCACGAATGAGCAGATCAAGCAGAATCTCATCGGTTCCGGCAGCAATATCGTCAATGTCCAGCTCTATCAGAATGACTGGGCCGTCGACATGTCCTATCAGACGCCGGACGGCATCCGCGTCCTGCAGGACGAGCAGCGCGATGAGATGATTGCCCTCGACGGCGTGGCAGATGTGACGCTCTACCGCAGCCGCGAGAATGTTGAGGGCTTCTATTACCGCAATACGGGCTTCAGCGGCAAGCTCTACGGCGTGGACGATCACTATTTCTCCGTCTACGGCTATGAGGTCCGCAGCGGCCGCGGCTTTACGGCCCGCGACTTTGCCTCGGCCAGTAAGAACGTCATCCTCGACGAGACGGCGGCCCAGACGCTCTTCAGCTCGGACGATCCCATCGGCAGGATCGTGGAGATCTCCGGCGAGCCGTTCACGGTCGTCGGCGTGGTGAGCCAGAAATCCAGCTTCGAGCCGAGGATCAACTCCGTGAAGGACTATGCGATGTATGTGCAGGAGTCCAGCGGTCTGGCCTTCGTGCCGACGTCCGTCTGGCCGGTGCTCTACCGCTTCGACGAGCCGCAGAACGTGGCCGTCCGCGCCACGTCGACCGACACCATGACCGACGCGGGCAAGGCTGTCGCGGACTATCTGACGAGCCATCAGATCATCGCCAGCAAAGCCACGGGCGACAACAGCTATTCCTACCGCAGCGACGATCTGCTCAAGCAGGCCCAGCAGCTGCAGGAAATGAGCAGCGCGACGAACAACCAGCTCATCTGGATCGCCAGCATCTCCCTGCTCGTTGGCGGTGTGGGCGTTATGAACATCATGCTCGTGACCGTCACGGAGCGCACGGCGGAGATCGGCCTGAAAAAGGCCATCGGCGCAAAGCGCCGCCGCATTCTGGCACAGTTCCTGACGGAGGCGTCCGTGCTGACCGGTATCGGCGGCCTGCTCGGCGTGCTGGGCGGCATCGGCATGTCGCAGCTCATCTCGAAGTTCATGGACACGCCGACGGCGCTGAGTGTCCCCGCCATTCTCGTGGCGGTGGTGTTCTCCGTCCTCATCGGCCTGATCTTCGGCCTCGTCCCGGCCGTGAAGGCGTCGAAGCTCAACCCCATCGAGGCCCTTCGCCGCGAATAATGCGTTTTCTCATGCAGCCGCCTGTTTTTCGGGCGGCTGCTTTTTCCTATTGCAATTTGCGGGCCGTTCCGCTACAATCATACCGTGCCGGGCATCCCGGCGCGATATCTGCAAAAGAGGGAACACGCATGGAGAAAAAAGCGGTCTATCCCGGGTCGTTCGACCCGTTTACCAACGGCCATATGGACATCGTGCGCAAGGCCTCGGCCATTTTTGACCGGGTCTATATCGTCATGGCCGTCAATTCTGAGAAGCGGCGCGCCTTTGACTGCCGCCGCATGCAGGAGGCCATGGAGCGCGCGCTTGCGGACAGCGGCATCCATAACTGCGAGGTCAGCATCTACGACGGCCTCATCGCCGAGTATACGAAGCATCACGGCATCGGCTATATGGTCCGCGGCCTGCGCAACAACATGGACTACAACTACGAGGAAAACATCGCCGAGGTCAACAAGCTCATCGATCCGTCGCTGGAATATGTCTACTTCCGCGCGGATAACGTCGCCGTGTCGTCCTCCATGGTCAAGGAGCTGCGCCACTACGGGCAGGATGTCTCAAGCTATGTCCCACCCGCCATCGCCGCCCTGCTGGCGGATGGAAATACGGAGCGCTGATACTAGAATCTGATAAAAAGCTTTAAAAGCTTTTTATAGCGCCGAGGGCGCGTCAGATTCTGCATGAGACGGCGCAGCGTGCGTCAGCACGATGCGAGTGTGCGTAGCACACGGGATTCCTGATGAAATGTTTTAATCAGGAATCAGTATGAGGAGTTGCAGCGGCTGTCGTTAAAATGGTAAACGCTCACAGCACCCAAACCGCCGGCCCTGCCGGCGGTTTTTTACGCGCAAAAACGGAAAAACTGAAAAAAGTTCTGCGTGCCCTCTTGACAAAATACCCTATGGGGGTATATAATCAAGATACCCGGATGGGGTATCTGAAAGAACGAGGTGACCGTCATGGAAGAATGCTGCTGCCAGAAGACCAAGGTCCGCACGGACGAGGAATACAAGAGCCTGATGAACCGGCTGAACCGGATCGAGGGCCAGATCCGCGGTCTGAAGGGCATGCTGGAGAAAAACGCCTACTGCCCCGACATCCTGACGCAGGCGGCCGCAGCCAACGCGGCGGTGAACGCCTTCTGCAAGGAGCTGCTGGCCGACCATATCCGCACCTGTGTCGCGGAGAATATCCGCGCCGGGAACGACGAGGTGATCGACGAGCTTGTGCGCACCATGCAGAAGCTCATGAAGTGAAGCGATCCCGGAAATTCATCGGAAAGGATGGGAACGATGGAACAATATCAAGTGACCGGAATGAGCTGCGCGGCCTGCAGTGCCCGCGTGGAAAAGGCTGTCTCCAGGGTGCCGGGCGTGACGTCGTGCAGCGTGAGCCTGCTGACGAACTCCATGGCCGTTGAGGGAACGGCAGACGAGGCCGCGATTGTCGCCGCCGTAACGGAGGCGGGCTATGGCGCAAAGCGCAAGGGCGCGGAGCCGTCGGCCGCCCGGCCGTCCGATGCACTCGAGGCGCTGGAGGACCATGAAACGCCGAAGCTGAAGCGCCGCCTTATCGCGTCGGTCGGCTTCCTGCTTGTGCTGATGTACCTCTCCATGGGCCACATGATGTGGGGCTGGCCGCTGCCGGGCTTCCTGGAGGGCAACCACGTCGCCATGGGCCTTACCGAGATGCTGCTGACGATCATCATCATGGTCATCAACCAGCGCTTCTTCCTCAGCGGCTTCCGCAGCCTGCTGCACCGCGCGCCGAATATGGATACGCTTGTGGCCCTCGGTTCCGCCGCTGCCTTCGGCTACAGCACCTATGCGCTGTTTGCCATGACGGCCGCGCAGCTGCACGGCGATGCCGAGCTGGTCATGCACTATATGGACGAATTCTATTTTGAATCCGCCGCCATGATCCTCACGCTCATCACCGTCGGCAAAATGCTCGAGGCCCGCTCAAAGGGCAAGACGACCGACGCCCTCAAGAGCCTGATGAAGCTTGCCCCGAAGACGGCGACGGTCGTCCGCTCCGGTAAGGAGACGCTCGTCCCCATCGAGCAGGTGCGCACCGGCGACATTTTTGTCGTCCGCCCCGGCGAGACCATCCCGGTGGACGGTGTCGTCGAGGAGGGCAGCAGCGCCGTGAACGAGGCCGCGCTGACCGGCGAGAGCATCCCTGTGGATAAGGCTGCGGGCGACGCCGTCTCTGCTGCCACGCTGAACCAGTCCGGCTTCCTGCGCTGCCGCGCCTCGCGCGTCGGCGAGGATACGACGCTCTCGCAGATCATCCGCATGGTCAGCGACGCAGCCGCAACAAAGGCCCCCATTGCGAAGGTGGCCGACCGCGTCTCCGGTGTGTTCGTCCCGGCCGTTATCAGCATTGCGCTTGTCACGTTTGTTATCTGGATGCTTGTCGGCCAGACCGTGGGCTATGCGCTGGCGCGCGCCATTTCCGTGCTCGTCATCAGCTGCCCATGCGCCCTCGGCCTTGCCACGCCGGTGGCCATCATGGTCGGCAACGGCGTTGGCGCAAGACACGGCATCCTGTTCAAGACGGCCGCTTCGCTGGAATCGGCCGGGCGCGTCGAGATCGTCGCGCTGGATAAGACCGGCACCATCACGCAGGGCGAGCCGGAGGTCACGGACCTGCTGCCCGCGCCGGGCGTGACGGAGGATGAGCTGCTGCGGCTGGCCAATGCGCTCGAGCAGCGCAGCGAGCATCCGCTGGCCCGTGCCGTGGTGCGCCGCGCGGCCGGAATGGACGCGCCGGAGGTTACGAATTTCCGCGCGCTGCCCGGCAACGGCCTGACGGCCGAGCTGGATGGGCAGAAGCTTGCGGGCGGCAGCCTTGCCTTTGCGCAGAGCCTTGCCGCGATCCCGCAGGAGACGCAGGACCGTGCTGCCCGGCTGGCAGAGCAGGGCAAGACGCCGCTGTTTTTCTGCCGCAGCGGCAAGCTCCTCGGTGTGATCGCCGTGGCGGACATCATCAAGCCGGACAGCCCGCAGGCCGTCCGGGAGCTGCAGGGCATGGGCATCCGCGTCGTCATGCTGACGGGCGATAACGAGCGCACGGCAAAGGCCATCGGCGCGCAGGCCGGTGTGGACGAGGTCATCGCTGGCGTCCTGCCGGACGGCAAGGAGGCCGTGATCCGCCGCCTGAAGGAGCAGGGCAAGGTCGCCATGGTCGGCGACGGCATCAACGACGCCCCCGCCCTGACGCGTGCGGACACCGGCATCGCCATCGGCGCGGGCACGGACGTCGCCATCGACGCGGCGGATGTTGTGCTCATGAAGAGCCGTCTACTCGATGTTCCGGCTGCCATCCGCCTGAGCCGCGCCACGCTGCGCAATATCCACGAGAACCTGTTCTGGGCATTTTTCTACAACGTCATCGGCATCCCGCTTGCTGCCGGTGCGTGGATCCACCTGCTCGGCTGGGAGATGAACCCGATGTTCGGCGCGGCGGCGATGAGCCTTTCGAGCTTCTGCGTCGTGACGAACGCCCTGCGCCTGAACCTGTTCCACATCCGCAGCACGAAGCACGACCACAAGCGGAAGAACCATGCAAAGCAGACCGTTGCAAAAACGGCTGAAGATCATAAGGAAAACAAGGAGGAAACATCCATGGAAAAGACAATGAAGATCGAAGGTATGATGTGCGGTCACTGCGAGGCCCGCGTGAAGAAGTGCCTCGAGGCCCTGCCGGGCGTGGAAAAGGCCGAGGTCAGTCATGTCAGCGGCACGGCCGTCCTGACGCTGTCCGCACCGGTCGACGACGCGCTCCTGAAGAAGACCGTCGAGGATCAGGGCTATCGGGTCATCTGAATCCGGAAAAATACTGCCGCAGGGGTTTGCTCCTGCGGCAGTATTTTTTGTGGCGCAATGCCACCGGATTTGTCATTGCGAGGAGGCCGAAGACCGATGTGGCGCCCTGAGCGCGAAGCGCGAGGAAGTGCCCTTGGGGTGCAATCTCGCAGTACCCGATTGGATGACGGGCAGGCTGTTGCGAGAGATTCCCACGTCGCTGCGCGCCTCGGAATGACAAGCCTGTTTACCTTGCGCCGTTGAATCACTGCTGCGATACCTGCAACTGCCTTAGGCGCTTACTAAGCGCCGCTACAGACGCAATCGGTGCATACCATTTCAACGGCAGCCATTACGAAGCGGTAGAGACGGCACGAGATTGCCACGGGCGCAAAGCGCCCTCGCAATGACAAATCTGGAAGCCTTGCGCCGTTGAATCACTGCTACGATACCTGCAACTGCCTTAGGCGCTTACTAAGCGCCGCTACAGACGCAATCGGTGCATACCATTTTAACGCAGCATTGTACGAATCGGCACTGCCTTCCCGAGATTCCCACGTCGCTTCGCTTCTTGCAATGACAATTCGGGGGCCGGTGCTTAGCCGCCACAGGCTGACTTCTGGTTCCTGCTATTTGATCGGCGGCTTGCTTTTCGGCATAAAACGACCACCTCCCCGGCAGAATAACCGGAGAGGTGGTGCAGATGAAAAAAGTGCTGATCGCGATCCTGCTGCTGGGCCTGCTGCCGCATGCGTCGGCAGACTACATTCACTGGGTGGACTTCCGGCTCAGTGCGCCGGTGCTCCGCAGCGCGCTGGAGCTGGACATGGCCTCGCAGGGCGGGGAGCAGCCCCTTGACTGGATCGATATTCTGGCGCTGGCCGCGGCATGGCGCGGC